>ERZ802830.4612-NODE-4612-length-10947-cov-4.63836_pt1 | contig 10947 bp, 8 predicted proteins | sample MGYA00345654_ERZ802830 | MGnify/ENA primary metagenome ERZ802830 (study PRJEB30503, sample SAMEA104212375) | marine metagenome | biome: Westerlies Biome; feature: [SRF] surface water layer (ENVO:00010504) within the epipelagic zone...; material: water...
AAATGCTGAAACTCCATTTGAATTTAATCGAATGGGAGCAATATCTCCATAAGTCTCTTCTTTTGACAAGAGGACATTAACTGCTTCTCTGTCTTGTGCCACTTCCTCAAGGAGGTTTGGGATGTCTTTGTAGGCATCAGGACCTACGACTAAATCCACAATTTTTTCTTCTTCTAAAAACTGGTGTTTTAAGCGCTCTGCCATGCAGCCTAATACTCCTACCGTCATCTCAGTTTTATCTTTTTTTATGGAGTTAAAATAATCCAAACGCTTTCTAACGGTTTGCTCTGCTTTTTCCCTTATAGAACACGTATTGACTAAAACTAAAGATGCATCATTTAAGCTTTGGGTAATTTGATACCCTTCATCTGTCAATATTGAGGCAACCACCTCGCTATCGGCAAAGTTCATCTGACATCCATAGCTTTCGATATAAGCAAGCTTTGGACTTGACGATTGCTTTGTTTGCGAAGCTTCAGTCAGTGTTCCATTGTGAAGGCTCGGATTTTTTTCAATTTCTTTGACGGGCATAGAGTAAACGCTAGATTTTAGTTATAATGCAATGCAAAATTACAAAAAATCCAATGGATATTGCCATTTTGTCAGTCTCGTGTGGTTTATTTAGGTATTAAACAAGAACTAAGTTTATTTTTTGGGAATCAATGAGGAAGTTTCTTGGCAATTAATCCATACACCCAAGTTCCCAATATTGCAAAAACCAAAACGACCAGTATGGGGTAAAAGCCTGCTCCAATAAGAGTAAATATTGGTCCAGGGCAAGCCCCAGCTAATCCCCAACCTAAACCAAAGATAATCCCACCATAGGCGTATCTTGAAAAGCTCATAGCTTTATCAGGAATTACAATAGGTTCTCCGTAGGCCGATTTTATCTTATAGCGTTTGATTATTTGAATCATTAGTACCCCTATAGCTAAAGCAGATCCAATGATACCATACATGTGAAACGAATTAAATTGAAACATCTCATAGATACGAAACCAGGATGCAGCTTCTGACTTAAACATGGTTATTCCAAATAGAATTCCGGTTAAAAAAAATATAAATAGTCTCATGCTTAAAGTATATAGGGAAGTAATAGGTGATTCATAAAAAGGCCTCCGATAAAGAAACCGATGACTGCATAAAGAGAAACCAATTGAAGATTGCTCAGACCAGAAATAGCATGTCCAGAAGTACAACCTCCCGCATAGCGAGCTCCAAAGCCAACTAAAAAACCTCCAATTGACAAGATGAGGAGTACCTTAGGTTGCATTAAAGCTTGCATACTGAAAAGTTCTTCAGGAAGATAGGACACACCCGCACTGTTAATATTTAAGTCCTGAAGTTTAGTGATAGTATCAGGATGGATGGCTACACTGGAATCAGTACTTAGGAAATGGGCAGCAAGTGCACCTCCAATTATTGCTCCTGCTGAGACCATCAAATTCCATTGTTGAGTTTTCCAATCGAAATTGAAGAATTCATTTGATTTTCCCGCACCACAGATGGTACAAAACGTTCTTAAATTTGAAGACATTCCAAAATTTTTACCAAAATAGAGTAGTAAAAACATGATTAGGGCAATCATGGGACCACCGATATACCAAGGCCAAGGGTTAAAAATCCATTCCATATTGTTGTAATATTAAATAATTATAGTGTTGAAGGGCAAACGTAATCTGAAATTTCAATACCAGACTCCTTTATTTTCCCAAAACCTCCTTTGACATCGATTAAATTGTGAATTCCTCTACTCTTGAGAATGGACGCTGCTATCATACTGCGATAGCCACCTGCACAGTGTATATAAAAGGGTTTATTTGATGGGAATTCGCTCATGTGATCGTTTATAAAATCAAGTGGGGTGTTATCGGCTTCAGTTATGTGCTCTGAAAGGTATTCCCCTGGTTTTCGAACATCGAAAATTTCAATTTTATTTTTTTCAATGATGTTCTTAAGTTCATCAGCATCGATTCCTTCAACAACATCAACTTGCTTATCTGCCTTTTTCCAAGCCTCAATTCCACCTTTTAAAAAGCCTAGAGTATTGTCAAATCCAACCCGCGCTAAACGGGTCACGGTTTCCTCTTCTCTTCCTTCAGGTGTGACTAATAAAATGGGTTGAGCTACATTTCCAACCATAGCACCTACCCAAGGAGCAAATCCACCATCAATTCCGATAAAAATAGATTGGGGTATATGACCTTTTGCGAAATCGTCTTGGTGTCTTACATCTAGAACTATGGCAGCTGTTTCGTTGGCAGCAACTTCAAAGGCCTCTGCAGAAAGCGGTTTTGTTCCAGATTCTAAAACAGTTTGAATATCCTCATATCCTTCTTTATTCATTTTTACATTTAAAGGGAAATATTGAGGAGGCGGAAGAAGACCATCAGTGACTTCCTTGATGAATTCTTCCTTTGTCATATCCGCTCTTAAAGCATAATTTGTTTTCTTTTGCTCGCCTAATGTACCAACAGTTTCCTTGCTCAAGTTTTTACCACAAGCAGAACCAGCTCCATGGGCAGGATATACAAGTACATCATCTGCCAAGGGCATGATTTTTTTTCTAAGACTTTCATACAGTATTCCAGCCAAATCTTCTTGGGTGAGGTCTGCCGCTTTTTGAGCCAAATCTGGACGGCCAACATCCCCTAAGAAAAGGGTGTCACCACTAAAAATAGCGATGTCTTTTTCGTTTTCATCTCGGAGCAAATAGGTTGTACTTTCCATAGTGTGCCCCGGAGTGTGAAGAACAGTAAGGCTTATCGCTCCAATTTTAAATTCCTGTTGATCTTTTGCTATAAGTGCATCAAATCCTGTGGTTGCTTGAGGTCCATAAACAATAGTTGCTTCAGTTTCTTTAGCTAAGGTTACATGACCACTAACAAAGTCTGCATGAAAGTGAGTCTCAAATATATATTTTATGGAAGCATTGTTTTTTTTAGCTTTTTCAATATAGGGGGCAACCTCTCTTAAAGGATCGATAATGGCAGCTTCTCCATTGCTTTCAATATAATAGGCGCCCTGAGACAAGCATCCAGTATAGATTTGTTCAATTTTCATTTGATAATTTTTATATAGTTCAAAATTAATAAAGTTCTGATAGTCTAGTGTTATTTGAGTTACATAGTTCTATGGATTACTCTGACGGCTGAGTTTTTTTTGCAAGGCGGTTTTTTTGGCAACTCCATCAAAGTCATCAGTGGCATCACCTGAGGTAATGAATAAATTTTGTTTTTTTAAGATTTGGATGATTTTACTTTTAATTAATAAATCTCTTGCTGGACCTATAGCTCCTACTACCATCACTCGGATTCCTTTTTGTTGAAGACTGAGAATCAATTCATAAAGTTGTTCCGAAGCAGTACTGTCTATGTAATTTATCGCACGAGCATTAATAATAAAACCTTTAACCGTATTTTCTTTTTCTTCAATAGCCTTAGAAACGAGTTCTTTAAAATATTGAATATTACCAAAAAAGAGTTGCGCGTCAAAGCGAAGTATGACAAGATCATTTCGTTGAACCACTTCATCTGGGAAACGATTGATATTTTTAAAATAATTGGTTGTTCCAATTCTTCCTAAAAATGCGTGATGTGGTTTTGAAGCTCTGTAAACCAACAATAAAAGAGAGATGACTATACCCAATACGATACCTTCAGTAATTCCTAAAAATAGGGTAGCCAAAAATGTTACAACCAGTATAGCGAATTCATCTTTTCTCTTTTTGTAGAGGCGAATAGCAAATTTAAGATCGATTAAATTCACTACAGCAACTATGATGATGGATGCTAGCACTGCTTTTGGCAAATAATAAAACCAGTGGGTAAAAAACATTAAGGTTAAGCCAACCATAAGAGCAGTAATCAATGCTGCCATCCCAGTTTTAGCTCCTGCTTGATCATTTACAGCAGTCCTGGAAAATCCTCCTGTGGCAGGATAAGACTGAAAAAAGGAACCCACGATATTCGAACTCCCCAAGGCAATAAGTTCTTGGTTGGGATCTACCGTATACTCTTTGTGTTTTTCTTCTATGGCCTTTGCTACGGAAATAGCTTCCATAAATGCAACTAAAGCCAAGGTAAGGGCTGTTGGGAAGAGTTGTTTAATAGTATCAATTTCGAAAACTGGGGTTTGAAATGAGGGTAATCCTTGCGGTATTAAACCAACTACAGCCACACCTTGTTTATCTAACCCGTTAAAATATACCCACGAGATTCCCAATACTACTGCAATTAAAGCTGAGGGGATTTTACGATTCCAATTTTTAATCACAAGAATCAGAACAGCACTCAGTACACCAATGATTAAGGTTGCGAAATGGACCGGTACATTAGATTGGAGAATGGATTCAATAACAATGTGGAGTTGGTTGCTTTGAGAGAGTTGAATTCCTAATAAATGCTTTAATTGACTAAAGCCTATAATAATTGCAGCTGCTGAGGTAAAACCACTGATCACAGGTTTAGACAAAAAGGAGACAATAAACCCCATACGAAACAAGCCCAAAAGTAGTTGAATAGCACCCATAAGCAGGGCCAAAAGGATGGCCATTTGTATGTATTGTGAAGGCTCAACTATTGCAAGGGCGCTCAATCCTGCAGCTACTAATAAGGAGTCCATTGCTACAGGGCCTACAGCCAGTTGTCTGGAAGTCCCCAAAAAAGCATATACAATTTGTGGAGTCAGTGCAGCATACAAACCATAAATGGGGGGGAGTCCAGCAATTAGCGCATATGCCATTCCCTGTGGAATCAGTAATACAGCCACAGTAATACCCGCTAACAAGTCGCGTTTAAAGTAATCCGAACGGTAGTTCGAGATCCATTCTAAAAAAGGAAAATATTTTTTCAGCACCTGTAATTTTCATCAAATGTAATACAGATGAATAGAATAGGTGTAACTGAAGTTACATCAGACCGCTAATTTTAATTAATAATTGATTGAAATTGTGTTTCTACTCAAACGGACTTTTTCTTGATTTTCCATTTTTTTGAGCAGTCTTGAAATGACCACTCTTGAGGAATTTAAGTCCATTGCAATTTCAAGATGTGTAATTTTTATCGACTTGCTCTTGGTCACTTTACTTTTATCTTTTAAATATTTTTCTAAACGTTCATCCAACTTTAAAAAAGTAAGTGCATCAATAGCTTTGAGCATTTCATTTAATCGATTTTGATAGTTTTCAAAAATAAAATTCCTCCATGATCTGTATTGTGTGAGCCATTCGTCCATATAGGCTACAGGAACCATAATCAAAGTAGTATCGGATTCGCAAATTGCTCTGATTTCACTAGAGGTGTCTTCTAAACAACAATTCAAAGTCATTGCACAGGTACTGCCAAATTCTACAAAATACAAGAGCAGTTCTTCGCCAGAATCGTCTTCGCGAACAACTTTAATGGCACCTTCTAACAGCAGAGGTATGAATTTGACATGCTCACCTAGATCAATCATGATTTCCCCTTTGGGGACTTGTTTGACTGTACTTACTTTTTGAATCTCTTCAAGCAATTCTTTTTCAAAAAGAAACTGTATGGGTTGAATGTTTTCCTCGTTGATCAAAAACTTGAGCTTAGGTGAATTTTTAGTTGAAAAATAGTTGTTCCAAATTAGGGATTTATATTTTTAAAACAGAGAAGCTCACTTTAAAATTTGAAAGTTCCAAAAAAACTTACCTACTTTTGCAACCTAATCGTAACCTTATGGCTCAGAATTTAGTTATCGTAGAATCACCCGCAAAAGCAAAGACTATAGAAAAATTTTTGGGTAAGGATTTTAAAGTTGCGTCGAGTTTTGGTCATATTGCTGATCTTCCTTCCAAAGAATTAGGAGTTGATGTTGAGGGGGATTTTTCTGCGAAATATATTGTCAGTAGTGACAAAAAGAAATTGGTTAGCGAACTTAAGAGCTTGGCTAAAAAATCAGAAACAGTTTGGCTAGCAAGTGATGAAGACCGTGAAGGAGAAGCCATAGCTTGGCACTTAGCAAATACATTAGAATTGAATGAAAACAACTCAAAGCGAATTGTTTTTTCAGAGATCACGAAAAACGCCATTCTTAAGGCGATAGAAAAACCTCGTTCCATCGACTATAATTTAGTGAACGCGCAACAGGCAAGGAGAATTTTAGATCGCCTTGTTGGATACGAATTATCTCCTGTTTTGTGGAGGAAAGTAAAAGGGGGGTTATCTGCGGGTAGAGTTCAATCTGTAGCTGTCCGATTGATTGTAGAGCGAGAGCGAGCGATTAGGAATTTTACCCCTGCGCAAAGTTACAAGACCCAAGCAACTTTTTTGACTACTGGAGAAAAATCGATACCCTCCCAACTTCAAAAGACTTATCCTGAAAGTGACGCAGCTCAAGACTTTTTATCCCGAAATATCAATGCGGAGTTTAGTGTTCAGGAGGTGAGTAAGAAACCAGCAAAAAAGAGTCCAACAGCACCTTTTACAACTTCTACTTTGCAGCAGGAAGCATCCAGAAAATTATTTTTCTCGGTTTCTAAAACCATGACACTAGCGCAAAGATTGTATGAGGCGGGTCACATCACCTATATGAGAACTGACAGTGTAAACCTCTCAGCTGAGGCTCAAAAGCAAATAGCTTCTCAAATTAAAACAAATTACGGCGAGGAATACCTACAAGTAAGAAACTTTAAGACCAAGAATAAAGGAGCTCAAGAGGCTCACGAAGCCATTCGCCCAACAAATTTTTCAAATACAAGGCTTGATATTGACAGAGACCAAAGCCGTCTCTACGATTTGATATGGAGGAGGACAGTAGCCTCTCAAATGAGTGAAGCACAATTGGAAAGAACCCAAATTCATATTGGAACCCCCGCACACGGAGAGTCTTTTATTGCCAAAGGTGAGGTAGTGACATTTGATGGGTTTTTAAAACTGTATTTAGAGGGAATGGACGACCAAGAAGAGGAAGAAAGCGGAATGCTTCCAAAGGTTAGTGTCGGTGATCTTTTGTCACTTCAACAAATGATCACTACACAGCGTTTTTCTAGACCCCCTTACCGCTATTCGGAAGCTTCTTTAGTCAAGAAAATGGAAGAATTAGGGATTGGAAGACCGTCTACTTATGCACCTACTATATCAACGATTCAGAACAGAAAATACGTAGAAAAAGGCGCATCTGAAGGGGAACTAAGAAAATACGAACAACTCATCCTTGCAGAGAACAGCATAGCCAAAAAAGAACTCTCTGAAAAAGTTGGAGCGGATAAGGGTAAACTTATTCCAACGGATATTGGAATGATTGTGAATGATTTTCTTGTAGAAAATTTTCAGAATATCTTGGATTTTAACTTTACTGCTGAGGTTGAGCAGAGTTTCGACGATATTGCTAAAGGAGGAAAAGATTGGACTGATATGCTCAAGCGTTTTTACAACCAATTTCACTCAACAGTTGAACATGTCAAAGAAAATGCACAGCGAGAGTCTGGCGAACGCGTTTTAGGTGTTGATCCTAAATCAGGCAGACCCGTAAAAGTTCGTTTGGGAAAATTCGGTCCTATGGCTCAAATAGGAGATCCCGAAGAAGAAGAAAAGCCTGTTTATGCAAGTCTAGGCCCCAATCAACAACTCGAAAATATCAGTTTTGAGGAAGTGATGCAGCTTTTTGAAATGCCCAAAACTTTAGGATCTTTTGAAGATGAAGAAATTGTTGTAAACAACGGCCGCTTCGGGCCTTATATCAAACACAACAGCATTTTTATTTCACTTCCGAAAGGAATGCTTCCTACTGAGGTAGACTTACCCACTGCAATTGAGCTAATTAAAGAAAAGCAAATCGCAGATGCCCCGATATTTGTGTATAATGAATTACCGGTTACCAAAGGGGTTGGCCGATTTGGACCTTTTCTCAAATGGAGTGGAATGTTTATCAATGTCAACAAAAAATACGATTTTGACAATTTAAGTGATACAGACATCGTCACCCTAATAGAGGAAAAAATCCAAAAAGAAAAAGACAAGGTCATACACGATTGGAGTGACGCAGGAATCCGTGTTGAAAAAGCACGTTGGGGAAGGCACCATATCATACGGGGAAAGCAAAAAGTTGAAATTGGCAAGGAGGTAGATGCCCTCAAGCTCAGCCTTGAAGATGCTGAGAAATATCTGGGAAAACCAAAAGCCAAGGCTAAAAAGAAAGCCGCTAAAAAACGATGAGTCTTGAGCTACTTGTTCCGATAGAAAACGAAGCCTTAATTGGAATGACCCTTTTGCCAAAACAGGTTTTAGGTAAAAGCATCAAATTACATACTGAATCGTCTGGATTGCCCGAATTGCAGGGCTTAAACATTGCGATCGTCGGATTGCATGAATACCGCAATAGTTTTTTTGCAAATACCCAGTACGAGCTCAATGCCTTTAGAAAAGAATTTTACGGTCTATATCCTGGGAATTGGTCATTGAATATAGCTGACTTAGGAGACTTGCCTAACGGTTCAAATGTTGAAGACACCTATTTTGCGATTAAGGAAATAGGTTACCATTTGAAGCAAATGAATATTATCCCAATCTTTATTGGCGGTAGTCACGATATGATTTTTCCGCTTTATCAGATCTTTCAAGATTTTAATCAATTGGTAAATATGGTATCAGTTGATCGCTCTTTTGATTTTTCTCAGGAGGACGAGTTGATCTCAGGGCGATCCTATATGAGTAGAATTATCATGGATAAACCCAATGTGCTTTTTAATTATACCAACTTAGGGTTTCAAAATTATTATTGTGCAACCGAAGAAAAAGATTTGATGAGCAAGTTGTTTTTTGACAGCGTTCGCTTAGGTGAAGTTTTGGATTCGGTTTCCATTTCAGAGCCTGTTTTAAGAGATGCGGACATAGTCAGTATGGACATGAAATGCTTGTCTTGGCAAGCCACAGCTGATCCTTTAAAAGGGAATCCTAATGGAATTGATTCAAGAGTCATTTGTGCCCTCACTAGATATGCAGGGATAAGTGATCGTGTTAGTTTTTTGGGAATACATGAATTGCCTTCCACACCCATGATGGACCAATTACTCGCCCAGATGGTTTGGTATTTTATTGAAGGGTATTCTTTGCGTTTTGACGAATATCCAATAGCCGTCAATCAAGGGTTTATCAAATACAGTGTTCAGTTGTCAGATCAAACTATGGTTTTTTATAAAAGTGAAAAAAGCCAACGTTGGTGGCTAGAATTAACAAATGATTCACATTTGAATAATAAAACAAAAAAAGCTGCGTTATTAGCATGCACAGAAAAAGATTACGAGTCTGCTTTACATGATCACATCCCTGAAAGGTGGTATAATGCAGTAAGAAGAATGAATTAAATGCTGTAGATTCGTGTTTTTTTTAATAAATAGTATAGTAAAGGTAGAGATGTTTTATATATAGTGAAAAAATAACTAGTTTTATATCCCATTAGACATAAGCACTGGTTCTAATTAAAATATTAATGAAAAGACATTTAGTTCTGTTGACGCTTTTCCTGATCGTAGCTTCTTGTGGGAGTAAGAATAGGGGAGAACTTATCGGTGTCAAACAAAAGAAGTGGTTCGGTGAGAAGCCTTACGGAATGACACTCGTTGAAGGTGGTGCATACATCATGGGTAAATCCGATGAGGACATCGCTCAAATCCAAAACGCACCCGCACGAACAGTTACCGTTCCATCATTTTACATGGATGAAACTGAAATCACTAACAGTGAATATCGCCAATTTGTCTATTGGGTTAAAGATTCAATTGCACTTGCCATGCTAGCTAGAAAGGCTGATGAATTAGAGCTAGGAGAAGATAGCGATGGAATTGGAGAATTTGCATTTCAGGATGCCGATACTACTGACCTCAATGAATTCCAAAAATATATGCGTTCTAACTACTACGATGTAAGTGAAGATTTATATGCAGGTAGAGCTTTAAATTGGGATGCAGACTTGACATGGGGTACAGAGGATTACGTAGATCAGAATTATGCTGAAGTAATGGATTCTTTATATCTACCTCCAGAACAGTGGTACAACGGGGAGATTAAACTCGATGTTGCAAAACTGGTTTATGCTTATACTTGGTTCGATGCAGAAGCCGCTGCCGCAGAATCCAAAAGAACAAAGCGACAATTTATAGATAGAACTCCATTCATCAAGAAGGAAGAGGTTCAAATTTATCCTGATACTACCGTTTGGATTAAAGACTTTGTGTACTCTTACAATGAGCCCATGCACAATGATTATTTTTCGCATCCTGCTTACCAAGATTATCCAGTAGTAGGAGGTTCTTGGAATCAAGCTGTTGCTTTTTGTAACTGGAGAACCAATTTTAAAAATGGCTATCAAAGAGACAAAGGAGATCCAAATGTAAGCCGTTTCAGATTACCTAATGAAGGAGAATGGGAATACGCTGCTAGAGGAGGAATCCCTTCTGGAACCTACCCTTGGGGGTCACCTTATTTATTGAATGATCGAGCGTGTTTCCTAGCTAATTTTAAACCTTTAAGAGGTGATTATGCGGTTGACCAAGCAGTATACACTGTAGAGGCAAAATCATATTTACCCAATGACTACAATCTGTACAACATGGCTGGAAATGTAGCTGAATGGACGAACTCCTCTTACAACAGTGCTTCATACGAATACGTATCCTCACTCAATCCAAATATGTCCTTTCCTGATGAACCGAAAAAGGTTGTTCGTGGAGGTTCATGGAAAGATGTTGCATACTATCTAAGGGTAAGTTCAAGAGATTATGAATACTCGGATACTGCTAGAAGTTATATTGGATTTAGAACCGTTCAAGATTATTTAGGTTCACAAAAGGTTAAGATCAAATAATTGATTGTTAATTCAAAACATCATATATTTAGTAAATAAAAATCAAACAAAATGACAGATAAAGCTTTAAACAAACGGTTAAGAAGTAAAGTAGCAATGCACATGCTCTTCGGATTG
>ERZ802830.4613-NODE-4613-length-10946-cov-82.4832_pt1 | contig 10946 bp, 10 predicted proteins | sample MGYA00345654_ERZ802830 | MGnify/ENA primary metagenome ERZ802830 (study PRJEB30503, sample SAMEA104212375) | marine metagenome | biome: Westerlies Biome; feature: [SRF] surface water layer (ENVO:00010504) within the epipelagic zone...; material: water...
ATAAACGAGCGAGCTAGGCCGTCTCTTCCATCCGGGAGGGGCGGCCTCTCTTCTTTTACAGCTCAAATCAAAGTCATAGACGAAGATTTGGCGTATTTTTATGATTCGCTATCAACTGCAAATCAAAACCAACAAAGGACAAGGTAGATTTTGTCAGGAATAAGCACGCAACACACTGATCAGCAGTAGATAGATATTGACCCCCAGCCCTAGACGTGTAGACGACTAGATGGAATAGCAAAGATCAGCATAGACTCCTAAAATCACAATTCTCTCCTAAGAAGCTATCAAAGAAACGGAGAAACAATTGTAATATTTAATAGGGCGAAGCAGGATTTTTATCCTTCATTCTCATCTCACTTCCTTTCTCTTTAGGGATATGAATTATCCGGCCCTCCGCGTGCAAGGCTTTTACTTTCTTCCCGTCAGATCATCCCAGCTAACCGCTGTGTCAACACCCTCAATACATTGATTCAATCGATGACGAGGAATCTGGCAACCATCATAAAGGGAATGCTGCTCAATGGCTTTAGAGTGGCTCAATCTGAGCCTCATTAGAGGCTCCTGTTTTGCATCAATAGAATCAGACTTATCAGTACATTCATCGGGAGCCATAAGTTTAGACGCAAAACATAGTGTTGAGATAAATGGTGCGCGGTAATTATTTGGACGACTCAATTCCATCGTGATAGTCATCTAATAGCAATGAAACTCCATTAAAGTAAGCGCACAATTCGCCACGCAGCTGTGCGTAATAGCTCAAAGCTTCCTTGCTATAGGCCTGGCCCATTTCCTTCAAAAGATTGTCAGTAAGCCTATCCAATGCCTGGTGGGCGACAACCAGATCCACATGGATCAGATCCCTCCTTTCATTCGAAGTGATTGGGTCATTACTGCCAGAAGCACAGCGCGGATTAGCCTCTATCAATTGCTGTCGAAATGCTTCAATTTCGCTCATCGGATCATGAACCCGTTGCTCTAGAAAAATATGACATCCGTTTCTATCATCCTGGTTAATCCAGATACCTGACAACGTGTTAGAGAACACGCATCATGAAATACCTTGAAGTCTGCAGCTGCAGCAGTGGCTGGCCATGCCTTATGTAGCAAATCAACCAACTCTGCAGCGGGCTCATCGACCGAACTCTTGATCAGGAAAGCCAAAGGAGTCAAGCACATTATTTTCATCTAAATCCATTGGCATGACAAGGATTACCACTTTATTCAGCAATGACAAGATCTCTCTTGAAGGCAGGTCTCGCTTTTCAAGTGAGGGGAATAAGTTCCACTCCACTACACAAATCAATTTCCAAAGAGCAGCACACATTTGCATCAATGGCTACAAAATCTCTGAAGGTCAAAATACTCATTGCAGGCATTTAGCATCAGATTTAACAAGAAAAGATTGTCCAGGTAACAATCAATACGCCCCCTTATGACGACCGCGATTCATGGTGAATGGACAACAGGCTTAACCTCCATGGAATTATTCGTTGGCATCTGCATCATCCCATTTCTGAGCGCTCTATTTATTCAAGCCGGCCAAGATGAAAACTCTGAAGACCATGATTTCCTTTAACTAATAAGTTTCAAGCTCTTTTCAAGTTGGTCTGAGCAATAAGTTTCAATCCCATTGAAAACTACAAGACAGGAGATTACTACTTAGCAATTGGAAGAAATTTAACCTTTAATTCATCGCGTAGGTTCCGCCTTTCCCCAGCCACCACCACCAGGCGTTGCAATCCAAAGCCGATCACCGGCTTGAACCCTCTGCTCGAAGCAGCCTGGTTGTTCTTGCCAGGGGCCTTCACCTTCACTCAACCAAGTCATCCCCAGAGCACCTGCCTGCCCACCAGCCAAACCAAATGGCGCAACGCGGCGAGACCCAGACAGCAGAGCCACCGTCATCGGTGCAAGAAAACGAATCTCACGCTCAAGTCCATCACCACCTGACCAGCGTCCTTTTCCCCCACTGCCCCGGCGCAGCTGAAACCGTTCCAAACGCACAGGAAATCGTTGCTCGAGGATTTCCGGATCTGTGAGTCTGGAGTTGGTCATGTGGGTTTGTACACCGGATGACCCCTGAAAACCCGGACCTGCCCCACCACCTCCGGCAATCGTTTCGTAGTACTGAGAGCGTTCATCTCCAAACGTGAGGTTGTTCATCGTTCCCTGCGCCGCGGCCATCACCCCCATCGCTGCGAATAACAGGTTGCAGAGCGCCTGAGAGGTCTCCACATTGCCTGCCACCACTGCAGCTGGGGGGTGTGGATTCAACAGTGATCCCTGGGGGACCACCAAAGTAAGCGGCTCAAAGCAACCCGCATTGAGGGGGATTGATTCATCCACCAAGCAGCGCAGCACATACAAGACAGCAGCTTTGGTGACTGCTAGCGGAGCATGAAAGTTGTGCTCTCCCTGGGGGCTCGTCCCCGTGAAATCCAGGCAAGCTGCTCGCGCTTTGTGGTCCAGATACAAAGCAAGCTCCAAACGGCCGCCATGGTCTAACTCCACGCTGAACTGCTGATCCGCCAAACGACTGATCACACGACGCACCGTTTCCGCAGCATGGGTTTGAACAAAATGCATGTAGCGATTGACGCGCCTGGGGCCCTCACGCAGCATCAACTGTTCGAGCTGGTCCACGCCGAGGCGGTTGGCCGCCACCTGAGCCTGTAAATCCGCCCAAAGCACATCGGGAGAGCGCGGCGACTGCCGCTCTGCCCTCAAAATCGCCTTCCAGCCATCCACATCCAAGACTCCACCTCGCAGGAGTGACCAGTTGCGGAGCCGTAGGCCTTCCTCTCCGATCTCACGACTGAAAGGAGGCATGGAACCAGGCGTGAGCCCCCCGACATCAGCATGGTGTCCGCGACAAGCAACGTAGTAACTCGGGCGTTCCCCCTCTCCGAAGACAGGGGTCATCGCCGTGATGTCTGGGAGATGGGTGCCTCCGTGATACGGGTCGTTGCTGAGCACTGTTTCGCCCGGTTCCAGAGGCGGGCGTTCTCCGCGTTGGATCTGGTGCAGCAGGTCCACCACCGCCTCACCCATGGAGCCCAAATGCACGGGGATATGGGGAGCATTGGCAACCAATGCCCCGTTGTGGTCGAACAACGCACAGGAAAAGTCCAACCGCTCGCGGATATTCACAGAGCGGCTCGTCTGCCGAAGCCGCTCCCCCATCTGCTCAGCAATCACCATGAAGCGGTGATGAAACAGGCTCAAGTCCACCGGATCTGGAACATCAACAACCTGATCCCGAGCTGACCGTTGAACCGGCAGCTCAGCAGCAGTCAGTAGCAAGCTGCCAGCAGAGTCGCAACGTGCCGACCAGCCAGGCTCCAGCACGGTGCAGCCCGTGGCATCAAGAATCAAGGCTGGGCCCTGCAATGGCTCACGCAACAAAGCATCGCAGCGCTGCACCACAGGAACCTCCAGCCAACCCAGCCCAGCCCAGTGAATGGTGGCTGTTGTTCTGAGAGCTCCAGACACCGACTGGGGCGCTGATGCCATCTGGGTGTCGTCGTGAATGCGGGCTGGTGCCGCAACAACCTCAACCTCCAACCGCTCCAACATCAAGGCTGTGGTGCGGGAAGGCTTGTAGCCAAAGCGCTGATGGTGAGCTTGGTCAAACTCACTTTCCAACTCTGAAAGTTGCAGGGTGGAGGTGAGATCAGTGATCGGGATTAGCAATCCCTGTTCGGACGAAGCATCCCGAAGTTCAAGCCGAATGCGCTGCTCAAAGTGGGACGCATGGCCTGCTCCAGCTGCCTGCAGCTTCTCCTCAGCAAAGCCCAACTCCTTGCGAATCCTTCCAGGAAGGGACGCCAACAAGTCCGCTTCAAGAGCACGCCTCACAACGACCTGACGCCATTCCCGCAGGCGCGCCTGACCCAGGCCAAAAGCCGACAACACGCCAGCGAGTGGATGGATCAAAACTTGGCGGAGACCCAGCACTCCCGCGACTCGGCATGCCAGTTGTCCGGCCGCTCCTCCATAGGCCACAAGCGCGCCTGCACGAATGTCGTGACCACGAAGCAACGACACCTGCTGAATGGCATTAGCCATCGTTTCCACCGCGAGATCAAGCGCTCCCTCCGCAAGCGACTCAGGATCGCGTCCCAATCGGCAAGCAAGCTCCCCAAAGCGCTGCCGTACCACCTCCAGATCCGGACGCAAATCCTCCGCTGGGCCGAACACTGGGGGAAAGGCCTCCACCTGCAAACGACCTAGAAAAAGGTGAGCGTCGGTGATTGTTAAGGGGCCGCCACAGCGATAGCAAGCTGGTCCAGGGCTAGCGCCTGCAGAGCGAGGACCAACCTGCAAACGATCGCCGTCACTACGAATGATCGAGCCCCCACCTGCGGCGACGGTATGGATCGGAAGGCGTGCAGCAGAAAGCTCGAGGCCGGCAATTTTGGTCTCAGCACTGCGCTCCCAGTCCTTGTCAGAGGCTCCTGCTGGCAAACAAAACACATCGGTGCTGGTGCCACCCATGTCCACCCCTACGAGCGCCTGACCTCCTAGGCCAGCAGCCTCTGCTGCTGCAACTGCCCCGACCATTCCGCCAGCAGGCCCAGACAGGATTGTGTCCTTCGCCAACAGTTGCTCAAGACCTTGCAAACCACCACTCGAGGTCATCACCCGCAGTCGTGTCTGCCCTCCAAGTGACTGCATCACCTGTTGGAGATAGCGAAAGAGCAGCTGTTCCACCGCTGCCTCAACGACGGTGGTCTGAGACCGGGGGACCAGGCGCGGCAGTGGGCTCACCTGGTGGGAGCAAACCACCGTGGTGAAACCGATCGCTTGCGCCAACTCAGCCAGTCGCCTCTCATGGCACGGCTCACGCCACGCATGCATCAGGGCAATGGCGCAGGCGTTGATACCGGCACTGCGATGAACGCTAAGCGTCTTCTCCAGCTCTGGATCAAGGCAAAGCGGTTCCACCTCTTTCCCATCGGCATTCAATCGCCCCCCGGATTCAACAACCGCCACTGCAAGCGACTTCGGAGCAGGAATCTCCAGTGCGAACAGATCAGGGCGATGTTGATCACCAATCAACAACAACTCCGCCAGACCCTGGTTGGTGATCAAAACAACAGGCTCCCCTGCCCCCTCAAGCAGGGCATTGGTGGCGACTGTTGTTCCCAATCGCACCTCCTGGATCAAGCCCGGCGGAATTTGGGCCGCCGGAGGCAAACCCATCACCTCTCGGATGGCACGAACAGCGGGATCACCACGATCGATCGTTGGCTCTGAGAGCACTTTGCGAACCACAAGCTCACCACTGGGAGCGCGACCCACCAGATCCGTGAAGGTTCCGCCACGGTCAATCCAAAAGTGCCATTGGGGCATCGTCATGGATTCAATGCCCTTCCTCACCCCATGCCGCATCGTCCACCCACAACCAAAGTTTTGGGTGACGCCGTAGCCAGCTGGCAGGCACCTCTGGATCACCATCCAGATCCAACGCCTTGCGCAGGATCCCCGCCTTAGGCGCACCGGTCACGATCAAGTGAAGTTCATTCGCCGCCAGGATCTCGTGCAGGCCCAGGGTGATCGCTTGCTCCGGAACCAACCCTGGACTGCCCTGGAACGCAGGGGCATTTTGTGATCGCGTAGCGGGGCTGAGTCTGACCACACGACAGCGCATATCTGGACCACATGGGGGCTCGTTAAATCCCACATGCCCATTACTGCCCAATCCCAACAGCTGCGAGCCAATCCCACCAGCGCTGCGGATCTCAGCTGCAAAATGATCAGCGGCCGCCTCAGGGTCGGCAGCAGCTCCATCTGGCAACAACACCTGCGCCGGATGAAGCCCGAGTGGCCGCACCAGGTGATGCCCCATAAAGGCAGAGAAGGAGCTGGGATGCTCCGGTGACAAACCCACATATTCATCAAGATTGAAACTGAGCCAGCGCTGACGCAACAGCTGCAGACGGTCCGTAGGCCAATCCCTTAAACGTGAGACCAATGCGGCATAAAGCGGCTCCATGGTGCGTCCCGTCGCCAAACCAAGGGGCCGAAATGCCTGTTGCTCAAGAGAGTCCCGCACTCCTTGTTCAAGCTGATCAACCACAGCCTCCATGAGCTGCAGCGGATTGCGCCTGCGCACGATGGTGATCGTGTCTGGAATCTTGAACACGAAGAGCTGCCACTGACATCAACCCCACCAGGCTGACTCTGAACGGAGCCGAAGCGCCACAGTTGGGTCATCACTGGAGCGATAGGGGCGAATCTCTGCACCGCGGTAATAGTGCAAAAGAATCTGACGAAAATCAGCACCCTGAAGCGCCAGTCCATGGGCTCCCCACTGACTCATGCCAACCCCATGCCCAAAGCCTTGACCACGCGCTTCGAGAACGATCTCACCCACCCTGAGGTGAGGACGTGGCTGATTAAAGGCTGACGGGTTGAGAGGGGGGAGCGGCGGTGGTGGCAGTAGAGACGCCAGTCGACCTGAGGTGCTGGAAGAGGTATCAGGAGCACTCGCAGAGTCTTGCCAAAGACCAATCAAAGGAGGGGCTGCTTGATGGGCTGTCTCAGCAGATGCGATTAAAGACTCGGTGGAACCATTGATGAGCTCGAATTGAACCATCGTGCTTTTGAGGCCGAGACGCTGGCGAAGCTCCCTGCCGGTCAACACCAAAGAGCCACGTGGGCCCTGCACACGCGCCGTACGCACCCGACCGGTTGAGCTTGTCTTGAGCACCTGCAAGCGCTTGACGCCTCCGGTTTCTCGAAAGAGCTCACGCAGCGCATCATCATCAAAACGTTTGTTCCAGCGATGCGCCGGACTGTGCTGATCGTGATCCGCAACGCTGACCAAGTAGGGAAGTTGATTGCGCCAAACCTCACCACTGGGTTCCGTTGCACCACCAGAGCTGCTGTGAAACACAGCATTGATCATCCGGCCAGCGTGAACTAAGACCAACGAGCGCGTGCTTTGAACGGCTTCGATCGTGCTGGGGGTTTCGGATTCAACCCCGCGGTACACCTGGCTAGACACGCTGGCCTTCACATCGAAGTCTCCAGCCTTCCCGAGCTGTCTGAGGGCATAGGTGCGCGCCGCGACGGCCTGAGCTTGCAAGGCCGGCAACGGCCAACGATGGGGCATTTCACTCCCCACCACACTGGCCAGATAGGTCTCAACCCCAAGGTGGTTCACCACCTGCACCTGGCCGCGACGCACTAAAAACTGCAACCGCCCGCGATAACGCCGTGAGCCGAGCCAGATCCCTCGGGGATCGTCGCTTTGCACCTCGATCGCAGAGCGAGCTGAAAGTGAGCGAGACGACCCGTCGCTCATTTGACCTCTGATCTTGAGGCGCCCCGCTCGCAGACGCACCTCGATCGCGCGCATGCGTTGGTTGCCGCCGCCCAGACCCCTCACCTGCAATGGCTGCTGGCCATCAGCGCGAAGCCTCACCACCGGAGCTTGAGACAGCAACACCCGCATGGACGGCTCCTGTGCCGCTTGCGCAACCCGCTGATCAAAGCTGACCGCCATCACAGCGATCGGCATGGTCAAAGCAGCAGCCAGCACAGGAAAGAACGCTGACGTACGAGTGAGCACTGCAAGCGGAACCAGGCAGCTCAGTGTGACCTGATGATTCGGACGCGGCTAGGTCCCCGTGGCAGATTTGATGCTTGAGCGCGTTGAGACGTGCAGGTCACCTTTCTTGGAACCAGTTCAGGCGTGCCCACCCGTGGGCGCAATGTTTCGTCTGTGGCGCTGCGTTTGCCACAGCGATCAGAACTGTGGTTATTCGACTGCGGAGAAGGAACCCAACATCAATTTTTGCGCTGCGACTTGCGCCTCTCCCAACTGAGAAGAGTGTTCATCACCCACATGCATGGTGACCATGTCTTTGGCCTGCCAGGGCTGTTGGCGAGTTTGGGGCTCGGCGGCACAAGCAATGGGGTGGACCTCTACGGCCCTGACCCCTTGGATGCGTATCTCCAAGGGGTTCTGCGCACGAGTTCCACCCGCATCGGCTATCCGCTTGCGATCCATCGCGTACACGAAGCAGCCGAACAGAACAGCGTTGTGTTCGAAGACGACGATCTGATCGTGACCGCGGCCCCCCTCAACCATCGCGTTCCGGCTTACGCCTATCGAGTCGAACAAAAACCAAGAGCAGGTCGCTTTGACATCGATAAGGCCCGAGAGCTACAGATCCCGCCGGGGCCGGTCTATGCAGCTCTGAAGCGCGGCGAATCGGTCAAGTTGGACGACGGTCGAACCATCGATGGCCGGACCTTATGCGGGCCAGAGCAACCTGGTGTGAGCGTTGTGTATTGCACAGATACCGTCTTCTGCGAAGCAGCGGTGCAGTTGGCTCAGGGAGCCGACCTGCTGATCCATGAATCGACCTTCTCCCATGCCGAAGCCGACATGGCTTTCAAGAGGCAACACTCCACAAGCACCATGGCGGCCCAGACCGCTGCGGAAGCCGGCGTTAAGCAGTTGGCGTTGACCCACCTCAGCCCTCGCTATGCCCCTGGAAACGCAGTCACCGCCGACGATTTAGTTGCCGAGGCCCGTGCCATTTTCCCGAACACAATTTTGGCCAAGGATTTCCTCAATGTGGACGTGAATCCCTCTTGATGAGCGGGCCCGCGCTGCAACAGTTCGTGATCACTAGACCCTCTAGGGCCTCATCCGCATCCCACCCCGTGATACAAGGACTTGGTGCGCTGTCTACGTCAGTCTCTGACATCTTTCATGGCCTCTTTTTTCTCCACATTGCGTCGATCCTTGAATCGACTGCTGATCGCACTGCCGGTGCTGCTTGGACTATTGATCAGTGCCCCCGCCCAGGCCGCCCAGTGGGATGCCGAGACCCTCACGGTGCCAGCTGACGGCGATGGCGCCCTGGTCACCTTCAGTGAGCAGGAAATCAAGACAGGACGGAAGGTGTTCAACGTCAGCTGCGGCACCTGCCACGCCGGCGGTATCACCAAAACCAACCAGAATGTAGGCCTAGATACTGAAACGCTTGCGCTGGCCACTCCAGTCCGTGACAACGTTGCGGCTCTCGTGGATTACATCCAAGACCCCACGTCCTATGACGGGGAGTACAGCATTGCCGATCTGCATCCCAGCATGCGCAGTCGAGATCTTTACCCCGCCATGCGCGATCTCACCGATGAAGATCTTCGCCTGATGTCTGGGTACATCCTGGTAGCTCCCAAAGTCTTGGGTGTCGAATGGGGCGGCGGAAAAATTTACTTCTAATCCTTTGATTAGATAATTCCGCCACAAAAAGTGTGAATAAAGGGCCTCAAGCAATCTTGGGGCCCTTTATTTATGCATAGAAGACGCATAAAAAGCCAGCGATAAAGCATGTCCAGAGATTCAGGCTGAATCCCTCAAGACGAGATCCAGCAAAGGCCAAAACAACAAGGCAACAAACGTCTATTAACTTAATTTAAATAAAATGTTGGCACCTTGCGAAACAAAAAATTTCAACCAGACCACGTAATATTTTCAACCAATTCAAGATAAATTCTACGTAAAGAAATCTGGAGTCTCTTCAACAATGCTCTCCTCAACATCAGTCATCACAAGCTTTGGCGGTGAACGCGAAGCTACGCCCTCTATCTCATATAAGAGTGCACAGAATAAATCTTCCCAGTCCGCGGCACTACGCAATAGCGAATTCAAGCGAAGACAGTGCGAGGGAATGAAACTCGCCATAGGCCCTCGCCTTCACAATCAATGCGGGAGCAAAGTCACTTTCGAGGACTATCCAGACCTGTCTGTAGAGGCACTAGAGAAGGCTCTAAGCGCTGCCTACCAACATGTCTATGGCAATGCACATGTCATGGACAATGAGAGATCCACTTCTCTTGAAGCACAATTAAGAGATGGGCGCATTTCGATTCAAGATTTTGTACGGGGGCTCGCTAAATCTGACTTCTACAAGAAAAACTTCTACGACAAATGTTCTCCAGAAAGAACAATTGAGCTCGATTTCAAACATATTTTAGGGAGGACACCTCATGATCAAAGCGAGATCAGCAAATACATTGAAATCCAAGCATTAAAAGGGCATCATGCTGTGATTGATGCAATGGTGGACTCAGCCGAATATTCAGAAACATTCGGACGATATACAGTGCCTTATATGAGGTCTTGGCTTTCACAAGCAGGATCAGCTCAATCAGCATTCAATAGAACGGCTGCGGTTTGCCTTGGATATGCATATAGCGACAAAGCTATCGGAATCAACTCAAGGCTTAGTCAAGGCTTAAAAACAGGGCAAGCAGACAGCATTGTCTTCCCACATGCATCAAAACTGAATTTCTCTGGACCAAACCTGATTCTTAAGAGAGGAAAGCCAGCAGCATGGGTCACAAAATCAGCAACTGTTCTAACAATCGCCGGAACAATCGAAGTAACCCGAATCATTCTCACGATTGCCTTTAGCGCCTTCGCTTCTTGACGAAGAGATTGAGGCGAATGCATCCTGACCATAAAAATGCAGGATACGTTTGTCTCCAGACAAGATCATCTCTCGACCAAAAGATCGGAGAGTTGTGAAATCCTTGGACCTAATTGCGTAATATTATTCTTTTCATTGCATAGTGCTCAGCTCCACTTGATTCGTCTATAGGAACTGAGCCGCAATCATGCTCTTCTAATCTTTAAATTCATGACAAAAGGCTATTGGGTTGTGACTGGCAATATTCACACCCCCCTAGGGATGGTTCCTTATATCAAAAAATTCACCGCTTGGCTTCCAACAGTCGGCGCGCGTTTACTAATACGTGACCTTCAGGCTGATGTAAGGGAAGGCACTCCTGGCTCAGTCAATATCATTGTTGAATTTGATTCAAAAGAGAAAGCAGTCACTGCGTATGAATCAACAGAATACCAAGAATTAATTAATCTCAGGCTTCAGCATTCAGACCTCAGCCTCACCATCACAGAA
>ERZ802830.4614-NODE-4614-length-10944-cov-6.24107_pt1 | contig 10944 bp, 9 predicted proteins | sample MGYA00345654_ERZ802830 | MGnify/ENA primary metagenome ERZ802830 (study PRJEB30503, sample SAMEA104212375) | marine metagenome | biome: Westerlies Biome; feature: [SRF] surface water layer (ENVO:00010504) within the epipelagic zone...; material: water...
ACCACTCTATTGTTTTTAAAATTGACGCTAAAAAACAAAAAAAACAAATGCTATTAAATAGTTTTAGCAATAAAGATATTTAGACAATAATTCTCCCCAACATAGCCCATTGAACTTTACAACTTAAACACTGCAAGGGCATTCTGACTAGTCAGTGAAGCGAGTTCTTTTTCAGTCCTTTGATGGACTTCCGACAGTTTTCTTAAAATGTAAATCAAATATTCACTTTGATTTCGTTTGCCTCTAAAAGGAGCAGGAGCCAGATAAGGTGCATCGGTCTCCAAAACGATATGATCTATGGAAATTTGATCCAAAAACTGATCGATTTTACCGTTCTTAAATGTAAGAACTCCTCCAATGCCCAATTTAAGATTGAGACCTATGGCCTTTTCTGCCTGTTCTTTGGTTCCGGTAAAACAGTGGAAAATTCCTGATAAATCCTCCCCTTTATGTCCTTCCAATACCTCAAAAACCTCATCGAAAGCGTCGCGACAATGAATTACAATGGGTAATTCTTTTTCCTTTGCCCAACTTATTTGAGCGTCAAAAGCCTCTTGTTGTTGTTTAAGAAAGCTCTTATCCCAATACAAATCAATACCGATCTCCCCTACGGCCGCAAAATTTCGTTTGGCCAAGAATTGCTCTACATGAAGGAGTTCCTCCTTATAGTTTTCTTTAACATGGGTGGGATGCAATCCCATCATCAAACGTATATGATCAGGATATTTCTTTTCCAAATCCAGCATCCTTGCTGTATAAGTACTGTCGATGGCGGGAAGATAAAAACGTTCGACTCCCACTGTAATGGCCTTTTCTATCACTTGATCTCGATCTTCGTCAAAAGCTTCGACATATAGATGGGTATGGGTATCAATCAGTTTCATAAAGCGTAAAAATAAGGTTTCGTTTTTTTACATTTGTAAAAAACATGCTCTTTGTTTAAAAACATCCCACTCAAGCAAATCAAACTCAAATTGACCAAAACCAGTCATTTGGTCTGTCAATCTCGAATCAACGGTGTGAAAGCGGTATTACTTGTTGATACTGGGGCATCCAATAGCTGTATTGCACTTGCTGAAAAAGAGAATTTTAAGATCGAGGAAAATGGCGAACCCTTTGAAGCTTCCGGAGCCGGTAAAGATAAGGTTAAAGCCGTTTTAGGTCATCATTGTGATCTGATCTTGGGGAGACATGCCGTTGGAAAACACGCTTTCGTGTTGTTAGACATGCAACACATCAATGCCACTTTGATTCATGAAAACGGAAAACCGATCAATGGAATTTTGGGTGCTGATTTTTTAAAGAAAAATCAAGCTATTATTGATTACAAAAACAAAAGTCTAAACCTATAACTCTAGTGCTTTTTTAACATCATTGTCCATCAAAAACTCCTCTGGACTTTCCAGTGCCTCTTTGATGGCTACCAAAAAGCCAACAGACTCCTTACCATCAATGATTCTGTGATCGTAGGACAAAGCCAAATACATCATAGGACGGATTTCAACTTTCCCTTCAATGGCTACGGGTCTTTCGATAATGTTGTGCATTCCCAAAATACCAGATTGTGGGGGATTAATAATAGGAGTAGATAGCATAGAACCAAAAACCCCTCCATTGGAAATGGTAAATGTTCCACCCGTCATATCATCTAAGGTGATTTGACCATCTCTAGCACGAATGGCCAGTCGCTTAATTTCTTGTTCGATTGCTCTAAAGGATAAATTTTCTGCACCTCGTACCACGGGTACCATCAATCCTTTCGGGCCAGATACAGCTACACTGATATCGCAGTAATCGTATGCAATTTTATAATCACCGTCAATCATAGAGTTGACATCAGGATACATTTGTAGTGCCCTCACCACAGCTTTGGTAAAAAAACTCATGAACCCAAGGCTGACTCCATGTTTTTCGGCAAAAGTTTCTTTATATTTTTTTCGTAAAGCAAAAATTGGTGCCATGTCTGCTTCGTTGAAAGTGGTGAGCATTGCCGTTTCATTTTTGACAGCTACAAGTCTTTCGGCTACCTTTCTGCGGAGCATAGAGAGTTTCTTTCTTTCCCCACCTCTTTCACTTCCCTTGGGTGCGCTTCCCATGGAGGGAACAGCCTTGACAGCGTCGTCTTTGGTAATTCTTCCATTTCGTCCTGTTCCTGCAATATTTTGGGGATCGATTCCTTTTTCCACAATAATTTTTTTGGCGGCAGGAGAGGCAGAACCAGTAGCATAATTTTGATCAGTGGCTGGAGCCGCCACAGGAGCTGCAGTCGCAGGAGTCACTGATTCGGCGGTAGCAGTGGCACTTTGCCCCTCTTTTGAGACTCCGTCTGTATCAATGAGGCAAACCACTTGGCCTACAGCCACGGCTTCTCCCTCTTCTGCTTTTAAAGTGATGTTACCACTGACCTCGGCAGGTAATTCTAAGGTTGCCTTATCAGAATCCACTTCTGCAATGGCCTGATCTTTCTCGACATAGTCGCCATCTGCAACCAGCCATTGGGCAATTTCGACCTCAGTTATTGACTCCCCCGGTGAGGGAACTTTCATTTCTAAAATCATAGTTTTTTATTTTTCAATGGAATCTCATTACAAACGATAATATATCTCTAGGGCACACTTTGTTCCTTTGCAAAATTAATATTTAAAAGGAATTTCCCGAAGTATTTTGACAACATGTCAATCCATTTAGGATAGGTCTGGTTGTGTTGAGCCATTCATTAGAATTTAATTTATAGTTCTATAGCAGTTCACTTATTTTAAAGTTTGGTTTGTTCTTCCTCTGGTCCTAAATCCTCTAATATACTGGTCATCACGACTTCTATACTCGTGGGTTAATCCCCAACGTAAAATTTCTAATGGTGCTTTTTGGTGGTCTGCCGTTCGATTTAAACCTACCGCTTTAGGAGTTCCTTTAACAGCTCCCATTATTTCAAAATTAATGCCATCAGGAGCCCATTGAATCGTATTTCTTTCGGGTCCATCGGTAGTAATCAGTGAAGCAATTCCACCATCAAAGGGCCATACACATATTTCATGACCACTATTACTGATAGGGTTGTATGGAGATTTGATATAGGGGCCTCTGGGGTGATCCGCAATGGCAACACCATGACGAATTTGTCTTCCTCCAAAAGTAATCGCTTCTCCCATTTGCTCTCCTTTGTAGTATAAGTAAAATTTACCTTTATAAGGTAAGATACAAGGGTCGTGTACCTTATGACTGTCATGGTCCCCTTTTTCAATTACCGAAAACCGATCTTGTAAATCATCTCCTTTCCAAAGTCCATTATTGGCGGGACTTAAAATAGGCTCTTTACTTTTGGTCCATGCCCCTTCAGGGCTATCAGACCAGGCCAAACCAATTTGATTTTTTACACGCTTATTGTATGGTCCTCCAACCGTTTGATAGCACAAATAATAAATCCCATCGTGAACCATGATCTCAGTCGTGAATACAGACCTATCGTCAAAAGAACCAGGAGTTCCTCTTGATACAGCAATACCTTGCTCTTTCCAAGTGTGACCATCTGGAGAAGTAGCAAACCATATGTCTGATCTGTCCCACGGAAAAACTTTATCATTTTCAATATCGCCTTCAAACCCATCGGTCTTTCCCACACTTTTGGTGTACCAAGTATAATATTTTCCTTCATGCTTTATCAGGGCACTGGGATCTCTTCGCACTACGCCTTCCTGAAAAGCCAAATCACCTTTTAAATCGAAAAGATTGTATTCGAAATACCAGTCGTTGTTGTACAACTGTTGATCGGACCACTTTAATGCTCTTTTTGAAGCAGCACTGAGTTTATCAACATTGGTGATCCCCAAAAAATCAAGTTTTTCTTTGGAGATGGTGTTATCTAATCCTGTGTCATTTTGATTTTTGTTATCATTGATACAAGAAGTCAGCAAGTTACAGATTAAAAAAATTATCAAAACCTTATTCATTATGTTCATTGTATGGGTTGAAAAAAATTTATTAGAATACTATATTTTATGGAAGTAAAATAATGGATCATATATGTTATTATAAATTAGGCCTATTTTAAGAAATTATCCTTAGTAGCATCAAATACATAGTCGATCACTTGTTGATGTCTGTTTTTGAACCTTGCGGCACTACCCGCCGCAGGAGAACCATAATATCTTCTGGTAGCGGGTCTCATTTGTTGGGCTTCGGGCAGATGAAGTAACAAATAGCCCCAGGCACCCATATTACGAGGTTCCTCTTGAGCCCAAACCACCTCCTCTATATTGGGATAGTGCTGAATCTGGGCTTGAATTTCTTCTTGAGGCAGGGGAAATAATTGTTCCACTCTAACAATGGCTACATCCATTCTATCCTTATCGACTCGGGCATCAATCAAGTCATAGTAGAATTTTCCGGAACAAAAAACCAATGTTTTGGCTTGTTTGGCCTTCACCTCGTCGTCCGCAATGACCCTTTGAAAAACTCCTGTAGTCAGATCTTTAACTTTTGAAACGGCTTTTGGATGTCGCAGTAAGCTTTTGGGAGTAAAAACAATCAAAGGCTTTCTAAAATTACTTTTCATTTGTCTTCTTAGCAAATGGAAAAAGTTGGCGGGGGTGGTACAATTGGTCACAAACATATTGTCTTTGGCACACAATTGTAAATAACGCTCCATTCGGGCTGAGGAATGTTCTGCACCTTGTCCTTCATAACCGTGTGGCAAGAGCATCACAATTCCGTTTTGAGTTTTCCACTTATCCTCTGCTGCCGAAATATATTGGTCGATCATGATCTGGGCACCATTGGAAAAGTCACCAAACTGAGCTTCCCAAATGGTCAAAGTATTTGGACTGGCCATCGCATAACCATAGTCGAAGCCCAAAACCCCGTATTCTGATAGTAAAGAATTATAAACAGTGAATTTTCCTTGATCGAGTGGATTAATATCGTTGAGAAGGATGACTTCCTCTTCAGATGATTCTGCTTTAAGTATAGCATGTCGATGTGAAAAAGTTCCCCTTTCAACATCTTGACCAGAAAGCCTCACATTATAACCTTCTTTGAGTAAGGTTCCGTAGGCTAGGAGTTCTCCCATGGCCCAATCCAGCCTATCGGTTTCAAAAAACATTTTGTTTCTTTCGGTGATCAAGCGTTCAATCTTTCTCAAAAACTTTTTATCTGGGGGTACATTGGAAATGGTTTTGGCCACTACAGACAAAGCGTCTAAATTAACCGCAGTGGGTATCTCGGGATGCATCCCTTTTTCATCGACTCTATTGTATCCAATCCATTCGTCCTCCATAAAAGGAGTAATAACAGTAGTCTCCTCAGTTCTGGAAACTTGGAGGTTTTGTTCTAACTTGGATTTATAGGCCTCCTCCTCTTTTTTGACATAGGTCTGGTCAATAATGCCTTGAGCAATAAGCTTATCGGCATAGATGTCCCTTGGATTTTTGTGGGCTGAAATGGCCTTGTAAAGTTTGGGTTGAGTGAATCTCGGCTCATCACCTTCGTTGTGTCCGTATTTACGATATCCCAAAAGGTCAATAAAAACATCTGCATTAAAGTGCATTCTATAGTCAAGGGCGAACAATACGGAGTGGACGACTGCCTCTACATCGTCTGCATTGACGTGCATCACAGGTGACAGGGTTACTTTTCCCACATCCGTACAATAGGTACTGGATCGAGCATCGAGGTAATTGGTGGTGAACCCTATTTGATTATTGACCACTATGTGGATGGTTCCTCCAGTGGAATACCCCTTCAGTCGGGCCATCTGAACAATTTCGTAGGCAATCCCTTGTCCAGCAATAGCCGCATCACCATGAACAATAATCGGTAATACTTTTGAGGCATCACCTTTGAATTTGTTGTCCAACTTGGCTCTGGTAATTCCCTCAACAACTGCCCCTACGGTTTCCAAATGGGAGGGATTGGGTGCTAAGTTGATGTTGATGTTTTTTCCGTTGTTGTTGGGGTCAATCTTTGCAGTCCAACCCATATGGTACTTGACGTCACCATCAAAAACCACCTCATCGTAGTCTTTTCCGTCGAACTCGCTAAAGATATCTTTTGGAGATTTTCCGAATATATTGGTCAAAGTATTGAGTCTTCCTCGGTGGGCCATTCCCATAATAAACTCTTCCACTCCTCTGGCGTCGGCAGCCATTACCAAGGCGTCCAAAGCTGGAATCAGTGACTCGCCACCTTCTAGGGAAAATCGCTTTTGCCCGACGTATTTGGTATGCAAAAAGTTTTCAAAGCTAACCGCTTGATTCAATTTATTGAGGATGTCTTTCTTTTGTTGTGGGCTAAAATTTGGATGGTTTTGATTTTTGTGTAATCGATCCCTGATCCAATCTTTTTTCTCCACATTCCTCACATACATGTATTCTACTCCAATGGATTCGCAATAGGTTCTTTGAAGATGTTCGATGATGGTGGACAAGGTACTGGGACCAATGCCTACTATGGCTCCAGCGTTGAAAACGGTAGGCAAATCCTCTTGAGACAATCCAAAGTTTTCTACTGTCAAATCGGGAGTGTAGCTTCTTCTGTTCCGAACGGGGTTGGTTTTGGTAAACAGGTGACCACGGGTACGGTAGCCTTCGATAAGCTTTACCACCTGAAATTCTTTCTTGACTGACTCGGGTACTTCTACCTCTGTAACCTCTGCGGGCCATTCTCCGTGCTCCATCCCAAAATCAAAGCCTTGAAAGAAGGCTCTCCAACTGGGTTCTACAGCGTCCGGATTTTGTAGGTATTGGTCGTATAATTCGGCAAAATAGGCGGTGTGAGCCGAATTTAAAAATGAAAATTTGTCCATTAAATCATATTACTACTAATCCTTAAAACAAAATTACAATTTTTGCCCAAAGAGGTTCGATTTTGTCTGTAAAACAATCGAATTCTTATTAAGTTTGTATTGGATCGGTGTTGACGACGGAGTTGTTTTAGTTTAAAAATCAAGGCTGTTGGCACGGCCATCCCTTTCAAAATTTGATTTTACAGATGTTTGCTTTAATTGATTGCAATAATTTTTACGCTTCCTGCGAACGGGTTTTCCAACCTCAGTATGAGGGCAAGGCGGTGGTGATCCTTTCCAATAATGATGGTTGTGTGATTGCCAGGAGCAATGAAGCCAAGGCGCTCGGGATTCCTATGGGAGCTCCTGCCTTCAAATTTAGAAACGAATTCAAAAAGCATAATATCAGGGTTTTTTCTTCCAACTACCCCCTTTATGGAGATATGAGCCATCGGGTGATGAAAATCTTGGAAACCTACACCCCCAATGTGGAAATATACAGCATAGATGAAGCCTTTTTAAAGTTCGAAGGCTTTGATTATTTTGACCTCAATGCAAAGGGCCTAAAAATGCGAAAGCAAGTACGGAAATGGACTGGAATCCCCGTATCGGTGGGGCTGGCTCCTTCCAAAGCTTTGGCCAAAATTGCCAACAAAATTGCCAAAAAATTTGACAAAAGAACCCAAGGCGTTTACTGTATCGACAGTGACGAAAAGCGATTAAAAGCACTGAAATGGACTCCCATAGAAGATGTTTGGGGCGTGGGCAGGCAACACGCCAAACGACTTCAGGCCATGCAAATAAAAACTGCTTTGGATTTTGTGAATTTACCAGACGAATGGGTTAAAAAACAAATGAGCATATTGGGACTGCGGTTGAAAAGAGACTTAGAAGGCGTTCCTTCTATACAATTGGAGGAAGTGACCCCTGCAAAGAAATCCATTGCTGTCACTCGAAGTTTTAAAAATTTATTAAATATATATAATAGTCTTGAAGAACGCATTACCACCTACACCCTCTTGGGGGCCGAAAAACTGCGAAAACAAAAAAGCTGTGCTACTGCCCTTCACGTTTTTGTAAGAAGTAATCCCTTTGATCCCAACGCTACACAATACCGCAATGGCTGCACCCTCACCCTACCCCATGCCACAGATTCCAATTTCGTATTGAATCGTTATGCTTTGATGGGATTGAGGAGCATTTTCAAACCGGGAATTGAATACAAAAAAGCAGGGGTCATATTGCTAGGGCTAACGCCTTCTTCTTCTAGACAAATCACTTTGTTCGAACAGGATACAGCAAAACATACGGCATTGATGCAAACCTTAGATAAAATTCACCGTCGTTATGGCCCACACCGAATGAAACTGGCCAGTCAGGATTTAAAACAAACTTGGAAGATGAAACGAGAGCATCTTTCCAACCGATTTACCACAGAAATCAATGAAATCATCAGCGTAAAATGAGCGATAAAAAGGACAAAATTATCTTTTTTCAACCCGATCAAGAATTGGGAAAATCTTCTTTTTTGGCGCAAGAAGGGATTTCGGCCGGTTTCCCTTCTCCTGCCGATGATTTTAAGGAATTGCGCATCAGTATTGACCGCGAAGTGGTCAAGAATGAGGAGGCAACATTCTACGCCCGGGTATCGGGGGAATCCATGCAAGGGGCTGGATTGGACGATGGGGACTTGTTGGTCATCGACCGCAGTTTGGAACCTCAAGACAATAAAATAGCCGTGTGTTTTATCGACGGTGAATTCACCGTAAAACGCCTAAAAGTAGAACAAGACTGTGTTTATCTGATGCCTGAAAACTCAAAATACAAACCCATCAAGGTAACCGAAGACAACGAATTGATCATCTGGGGGGTGGTAACTTATGTGGTTAAAAAAGTATAAACTATAGTCTTTCAAAAATCCCAGCAATGCCTTGACCTCCGCCAACACAGGCAGTAACCATACCATATTTCTGATTGCGGCGTTGCATTTCGTTCAACAATTGAATGGTGAGCTTGGCTCCGGTACAACCGAGAGGGTGACCCATGGCCACAGCGCCTCCGTTGACGTTGACCGTATCGGGATCTAGACCACTTTCTTGAATGACGGCCAGGGCTTGAACAGCAAAGGCTTCGTTGAGCTCTGTTTGCTCAATATCGGACAATTTTAAGCCCGCTTGTTGCAAGGCTTTAGGAATGGCTTCACAGGGTCCAATACCCATGTAGAGTGGATCTACCCCTCCCACCGAACAGGCAGCCATTCGGGCTTGGGGGGCTAAGCCCAATGCCTTAACTTTTTCTTCGCTCATCACCAAGGTAAAGGCAGCTCCATCGGAAGTTTGTGAAGCATTGCCAGCAGTGATAATACCCCCTTGTTTGAAAACCGCCCTTAATTTGGACAGCCCTTCAATGGTGGTATCTCTTCTAACGCCTTCATCAACCGAAACGGTGTGAGAGCTACTGACTTTTTTGCCCTCTTTGACAGATACATCTTCTACCGTAATGGGTACAATTTCATCTTCAAAATACCCCTGGTCTATGGCATGGGCAGCCTTTTGGTGGGAAGCAAAAGAAAAAGCATCTGCTGCCTCACGGCTGATGTTGAATTTTTCGGCTACTGCTTCTGCAGTGGCTCCCATACTGACGTGGTAATTGATATTTTCTATGTTGGCTTTATAGCTGGGAGACAGCTTATATCCTGTCATGGGAATAAGGCTCATGCTCTCCGTACCTCCAGCAATATAGATGTGTCCCATTCCAGCTTTAATTTTGGCAACTGCCATGGCAATGGCTTCCAAACCTGAGGCACAATAGCGGTTAATGGTGATGCCGGGGACTTCTATACCCAATGCTCTGGCGGAAATAAGCCGACCTACCTGTAAACCTTGCTCTCCCTCGGGATTGGCACAACCTACAATGACATCATCCACGGTGGTGGGGTCCAAAGCAGGTACTTGAGCGACCAGGTGCTTTAAAACATCAACGGCCATATCGTCAGATCGGTAGTTTTTAAACCCCCCTTTTTTGGCTTTTCCTACTGCAGTTCTATATCCTTTTACAATGTATGCTTCCATATCTTTAGTTTCTTAGGGGCTTGTTGTTCATTAATAAATATTGTATTCTGTCAAGGGTTTTTTGATTTCCCAATAGGCTCATGAAGGCCTCGCGTTCGATATCGAGCAAATATTGTTCACTTACTTTTTGCGAACTGGTCAAGTCACCCCCACACATTACATATGCCAATTTACGAGCAATTTCCTCATCGTACTCAGACATGAATTTACCCAATCGATATTCGTTGATGGCAGAGTAGAGTACTCCCAATCCGCCTCTTCCCAATACTTCAATATCTTCTCTTGGAGACGGGGGGATATAATCTTTGGCGAGCTCCAGTACTTTTTCTTTGGCCAAACCAATATTTCTTTGAAGGTTATAAGAAATGGTGTCACGGTTTTCCAAAAGATAATGCAGATCAAAAGCTTCAGAGGCCGAAGTGGAAACAGCTGCTGTTGCGATGGATTTAAAGTGGTCGATCAACATGGGCATTTGAACATCTCCTTGGTAAAAACCATCTGAGAGTCTTAAGGCAAATTCTTTACTTCCTCCTCCGCCGGGGATTAGACCTACCCCAACTTCTACAAGCCCTATATAGGACTCTGCTGCCGCTATCGCGGCATCACAATGCATGGTGATTTCGCAACCTCCCCCAAATACATAGCCTTGAGTGGCAACTACCACTGGAATTTTTGAAGTTCTGATACGCATATTAACCGATTGGAAATCGGCCACCATTTGATCTAGGGTATCAAATTGTTTTTGCATGGCGAGCATCCCGATGTTCATCAAGTTGGCGCCTACACTGAATTGTTTGGCGTTGTTGCCAATCACTAAACCATTCCAGCCCTCTCTTTCGGCTTTGTCAACCGCTTCGGCCAATGCTTTTCCTATGCCCTCGCCTATGGCGTTGCTTTTGCTTTGAAATTCCAAACACATCACCCCATCGCCAATATCGTGAACTGAACATTCACTGTTTTTGATGAGAGGTGTATTTTCACGGAAGCTTTCCAAAATAATAAAGGCATCCGATCCAGGAACTGTTTTGTAGGTCTGACTGTCTAAGTCAAAATATTTTTTTTCTCCTTTTTCGTATTTGTAAAATTTATCGGCTC
>ERZ802830.4615-NODE-4615-length-10943-cov-5.80061_pt1 | contig 10943 bp, 10 predicted proteins | sample MGYA00345654_ERZ802830 | MGnify/ENA primary metagenome ERZ802830 (study PRJEB30503, sample SAMEA104212375) | marine metagenome | biome: Westerlies Biome; feature: [SRF] surface water layer (ENVO:00010504) within the epipelagic zone...; material: water...
AATGTTTTTAACCTCCAACCCTTAGAAGCCATTTTAAAAACGGAATTGATAAGGCGTTTAAAAATTCTATAAAAAAATATAATAAAATTCCTCTAGTTAAAAAAGTAGATTTTGATTTGTCAGATTATATAACAGTTAAAACAATTGACGGAATTTTTTTTCTAATTAGCGAGGAAGAAAAAAAGATTAGAAATAATCCTAAGGCAAGAACTACTGAACTTTTACAGAAAATTTTTAAATAATATGAAAAAATTTACCTGTTTATTAATATCCTTTTTATTAGTATCATGCTCATCCAATGAATTAAAGAAAACTATCATACTTTCTAAAGCCTCTACTAATTATGTTAATTGGCTGATGGATTCAAACTTTAACATTGTTAATGCATATGATTGCAATAATTTAGATAGTCTTCTACTACTTGCAGACGGAATTGTGTTAACAGGAGGCGAGGATATAAATCCTTTAATGTATGGTGATAGTTCAAACTTATTACTTTGTGAAGCAATGGATTTTCGTAGAGATACTATTGAAAAAAAACTATTTGATTTTGCATTATCTGAACATATTCCGTTTGTGGGGATTTGTCGAGGTATGCAAATGATGAATGTTGCAAATGGAGGAACTCTCTATGGTGATATTCCAACGGAGTTAGGAGAGAGTGTTGTACATAGAAATAAAGGAGAGGTTATGCATGATATACTAGTTACATGTAAGAATTATGATTATGTAAATATGATTTTTCCTAAAGATATCGACATATCAAATAGAGAAAATATATATAATGTAAATTCTTGGCATCATCAAGGACTAAAAGATATTGCTGAGGGAATTAATGTTATAGCTGAATCTTATGATGGCTTGCCAGAAGCTGTTATAATGGATAAGAAGATACATCCTTTTATGATAGCAGTACAATTTCATCCTGAAAGATTAGGCTCGGAAAACGAGATTCATAAAAACATGCGTCGTAATTTTTTCGATGCAATTCTTGAATAGCATCGCGAGAGTTTTTCTATTTTTGTATTAGATGCAAACAAGCAAAACCATACTAATTATTTTAGATGGATGGGGACATGGTGATAAATCAAAATCTGATGTTATTCATAACGCTAATACTCCTTTTATAGATTCATTATATCCTCGCTTTCCTAACTCTGAATTATTAACCGATGGTGAAAAAGTTGGACTTCCAAATGGACAGATGGGTAATTCCGAAGTAGGTCATTTAAACATTGGTGCAGGAAGAATTGTTAATCAAGATTTGGTGAAAATCAATAATGCATGTGAAACGAATTCAATAGCAGAAAATAAAAATTTATTAGCATCATTTGAATATGTTAAGAAAAATAATTCCTCTCTACATTTAATTGGCCTTGTCTCAAATGGGGGTATACATTCTCATCAAAAACACCTATACTCCTTATGTAAATTAGCAAATGAAAATAAGATTTCCAAGGTTTATATACACGCATTTACTGACGGTAGAGATTGTGATCCTAAATCAGCGAAAAACTTTATTAAGGAATTAGAAAATAATTTATTTGGAGCAAAGATTGCTTCAATTTCTGGTAGATTTTATGCAATGGATCGCGACAAAAGATGGGAGAGGATTAGGAAATCTTATGATGCTATGGTACACGGTATTGGATTAAAAACTTCTAATGTTCAAGAAAAAATACAGCAGTATTATAATGAAAATATTACTGATGAATTTATTCCCCCCACAGTTTGTGTTGATTCAAAAGGATCAGCAATTTCACTAGTTCAAGATGGTGATGCCGTTATATGTTTCAATTTCCGAACCGATAGATGTAGAGAAATTACAACTGTTCTTACTCAAAATAATATGCCTGAATTTCAAATGAATAAATTAAATATTCATTATACCACGATGACAAGGTATGATCAAGAATACATAAACGTAAACGTTCTTTTTGATAAAAAAAATATAGAAAATACTCTTGGTGAGGTTTTAGCCAGAAATAAATTGTCTCAAACTAGAATTGCTGAAACTGAGAAATATCCTCATGTCACATATTTTTTTTCAGGTGGTAGAGAGGAAAAATTTATAGCAGAAAAAAGATTAATGGTTGATTCTCCAAAAGTTTTGACATATGATCTTCAGCCTGAGATGAGTGCTTATGATTTAACCAATATAACCATTGAAGAGATTAATAAACAGCCTGATTTTATCTGTGTAAATTTTGCTAATCCTGATATGGTTGGTCATACTGGAAATTACAATGCAATTTTAAAGGCATTAGAAGTTGTAGATGAATGCACAAAAAAAGTTGTCATAGCAGCTACAGAAAAAAAATATAAAATAATGATTATTGCAGACCATGGAAATGCAGATTTTGCTACCAATTCAGACGGGACTCCAAATACAGCACATAGCTTAAATCCTGTTCCATGTTTTATAATAAACACAACACATAAAAATATAAGTAATGGTATCCTTGCGGATGTTGCCCCAACTATTTTAGAATTAATAGGAGTAGAAAAGCCTAAGGAAATGACCGGTAACAGTTTAATATAAATAATATGAAATACATTAATAAATATATAGAAGAAAATAAAGATAGATTCCTTGATGAACTAATAGAACTATTGAAGATCCCATCAATAAGTGCAGATCCTCATTATAAAAATGCGGTCTTAAGTTGTTCTGAAGCAGTTGCTGATTCATTAAAAATTGCTGGCGCAGATAATGTTAAGATTTGTCCAACAGCAGGATATCCAATTGTTTATGCTGATATGATTATTGATAAAAATTTACCTACTGTTTTAGTTTATGGTCATTATGATGTTCAGCCAGCTGATCCACTAGAATTATGGGAGAGTGGTCCTTTTGAGCCCATTATTAAAAAAACAGAAGTTCATCCAGAAGGTGCAATTTTTGCTAGAGGTGCTTGTGATGATAAAGGACAATTCTATATGCATGTGAAGGCATTTGAATTAATGATGAATACTAATACTCTCCCATGTAATATTAAATTTATGATTGAAGGAGAAGAGGAGGTTGGTTCGGAAAATTTATCTGATTTTGTTATCTCTAATAAAGACAAATTATCATGTGATGCTATTTTGATCTCAGATACTGGTATCATTTCAAATACTACACCTTCAATTACTACAGGTTTAAAAGGATTAAGTTATTTAGAGGTTGAGGTAACAGGACCAAACAGAGATTTACATTCGGGCCTTTATGGAGGTGCAGTTGCAAATCCTATTAATATCTTGTGTGAAATGATTGCTTCAATGAAGGATGACAAAAACCATATAACCATACCCGGTTTTTATGACAAAGTTTTAGAACTATCTAATGAGGAAAGAAAAAAAATGGCGCTTGCACCTTTTTCTTTAGAAGAATATAAAAAGGCACTAGATTTATCCGATGTTCATGGTGAGGATGGTTACACTACAATGGAAAGAGTTGGGATAAGACCAACATTGGATGTTAATGGTATTTGGGGTGGGTATATTGGAGAGGGCGCTAAAACAGTGATTCCGTCTAAGGCATATGCAAAAATATCTATGCGATTAGTTCCAAACCAATCAGATGAGGAAATAACCAAATTATTTACTCAGTACTTCAAAGAAATTGCTCCTAAAAGTGTAAGTGTTAGTGTGAATCCTCATCATGGAGGAGAACCCTATGTTGCCCCAACAGATATTCTAGCATATAGAGCTGCCAGTGAAGCAATGAAACAAACCTTTGGAAAAGAACCTGTTCCAGTAAGATCGGGTGGAAGCATTCCAATTGTTGCTCTTTTTGAAAAGGAGTTAAATGTAAAATCTATTTTATTGGGATTTGGATTAGATAGTGATGCAATACATTCGCCAAATGAACATTATGGAATTTTTAATTATTTGAAAGGAATTGAAACGATACCCTATTTTTTTAAAAATTTTGCAAGTATGTTTAAAGGGGAATAAAAATATAATTTGAGATGATTGTAAGTAATTATTATTATGGTAACTACGACAATTTGTAATTCTCAAAATAATAAAATGCCAAAATCAAAAAAAAATCGATATAAAAATTCTTTAATAAAAGAATCCAGCCCTTATTTACTCCAACATGCACATAACCCTGTTGACTGGTATCCTTGGGATGAAGGAGCTTTAGATAAAGCAAAGCAAGAGGATAAATTACTTCTAATTAGTATTGGTTATTCTGCATGCCACTGGTGTCATGTGATGGAACATGAAAGTTTTGAAGATGAAGAAGTAGCTAAAATTATGAATGATAATTTTATATGTATTAAAGTTGATAGAGAGGAAAGACCTGATATTGATCAAATATATATGACTGCGGTTCAATTAATGAACCAAAGAGGTGGTTGGCCATTAAATTGCATTGCTCTTCCAAATGGCAAACCATTCTGGGGAGGGACTTATTTTCGAAAAGAAGATTGGAAAAATCAAATTAATAACCTATCAAAATTATATAAAGAGCAAAGGAAAACAGTAATTGAATTTGCTGAAAAAGTAGCTAATGGTATTTCTCAAGTTGAAATGATTATAAAAAATAAAGAAGAAAAAATATTTTCTTTCAAAGATTTAGACAAAACACTTGCTAATTGGATAGCTTCTTTTGATAATATTGATGGAGGTATTGAAGGTGCTCCAAAATTTCCAATGCCAAATGCATATAGTTTTTTATTGAAATATGGACATTTATCCAATAATAACAAAATATTAGATCACATTAAGTTAACATTAGATAAAATGGCTTTTGGAGGAATATATGATCAAATCGGTGGTGGTTTTTCTAGATACTCTGTAGATCAAATATGGAAGGTTCCTCATTTTGAAAAGATGTTATACGATAATGCACAATTAGTTAGTTTATACTCTGATGCTTTTTTAAAATTTAGAGAACCTATTTATAAGGAGATTGTTTTTGAGACACTTGATTTTGTAGAACGAGAACTATATGACGATTCTGGAGCTTTTTATTCAGCTCTTGATGCAGACAGTGAAGGAGAAGAAGGTAAGTTTTATGTGTGGAAAGAGGAGGAATTAAAAAAACTCATTAAAACGAATTATAAAATATTTAAAGACTATTTTAATATAAACAAAGTAGGATTATGGGAAAATGGAAACTATATTCTTTTAAGGAAAAAATACAAATCTGAGATAATTGAGAAATACAACATTACCATTAATGAATTAAATTTCTACATATCAGATTGGAAAAAAATTATTTTTGATTCAAGAGAAAAACGTATTAGGCCGGGCTTAGATGACAAGTCGTTAACCTCATGGAATGCACTTATGATGAAAGCATATATTGATGCATACCTTTCTTTTGGGGACGAAAAACATTTGAAAATTGCTAAAAGAAATGCTAATTTTATTAAAAATAAGCAGTTAAATAGTGATGGAAAGTTATGGCATTCTTATAAAAATGGATCCTCATCTATAAATGGGTTTTTGGAGGACTATGCACAAACTATTTCAGCATATATTCGACTATATGAAGCAACCTTTGAGTTGGAATGGTTAGAGTTATCTGAAAAAATGATGCATTATATTTTAGAGCATTTCTATGATTCAGGATCATCAATGTTTTTCTTTACATCTGATTTAGATCCAAAATTAGTAGCCCGAAAAATGGAAGTTCATGATGATGTTGTTCCCGCTTCAAATTCTGTGCTGGCAAATTCATTATTTGATTTAGGAGTAATAAGGGCAAATAATAAATATAAAAATATGGCAGCTTCGATACTAAATAACATTAAGCCTAAGATGGATTCTTATTTTACTTCTTATGCTAACTATGCTAATCTTTTACTTAAGTATACAAAACCATTCTATGAAGTTGTTATTACTGGACAAGATGCTTTTAAAAAGTCAATAAAAATTAATAATTTTTATTCGCCGAATAAATTATTAATTGGAGGCGATAATTCAAATTATATTCCACTATTAAAAGGGAAGAAATCCAATAATTTGTTTTATTATATTTGTGAAGACGGACTTTGCAAGCAACCCACATCAGATATAAAAGAAGCAATTAATCTTTTACAGTGAAAACAAATTTTTTTGTAGAACAACAGAAATTTACACAGCTATGGCTTTGGTGTTTGTTAATTGCATCATTTCTATTACCCTGTTTGATTCCATTATTAACAGATGATGATATTGATTTTTTAAATGATGATTCAAAAGTTGTACTTGTTTTAGGTTTATTTTTTTGTTTGTTTTTTTATTTGTTAGAACTTAGAGTGTCTGTAAATAAAGAAGGAATTCATTACCAATTTTTCCCTTTACATCTTAAATCACATACTATTAAATATGATGAAATTGAAAGAGCTGAAGCTATAACTTATTCTCCTATTATGGATTATGGAGGATGGGGTATAAGATTTAGATATAAAGCAAAAGCTTATAATGTTAAGGGAAATGAAGGAGTAAAGGTATATTTAAAAACTGGTAGACACATTTTGTTTGGCAGTCAGAAAAGTTCAGTTTTTGAAAGTGAAATCAAAAGGTTTATGAAGCTTTAACTAAATAGTAGTTTTTCTTACCTTTTTGTACTAATACATATTTATTGTCAATTAGTATTTTTTCTGAAGTTTGAAACTCTAGATTTATTTTTTCTTTGTTAATGCTAACAGCATTTGAGTTAATCATTCTTCTGGCCTCTCCTTTACTACTAAAAATAGATGTCTTTTCAGTAAAGAATTCTAATAGTCCACACTTTAAATCTTCTTTATTTATCTGGAATTGCGGTACCCCTTCAAAAACAGATAAAAATGTTTGTTCATCTAAATCTTTAAGATCATCAGAAGTAGATTTTCCAAACAAAATATTACTTGCATTTAATGCTGAATTCAGTTCATTTTCACCATGAACTCGTTTAGTAATATCTATTGCTAATTCTTTTTGAAGTATTCTAAGGTTTGGAGCCTTTTCATGTTCACTTATTAAATCTTCAATTTCAGCTTGATTTTTTAAGGTAAATATTTTAATATAATTCTTTGCATCATCATCAGAGCTATTTAGCCAAAATTGATAAAACTTATAAGGAGAGGTTTTTGTTTTGTCCAACCACACATTCCCTTCTTCCGTCTTCCCAAACTTCCCTCCATCAGATTTTTTGATAAGAGGAGTTGTAACAGCAAAAGCTTCTCCGCCAGATTTTCTTCTTATTAGTTCTGTTCCTGTTACAATATTTCCCCACTGATCTGAGCCGCCTAATTGCACTTTACACTGTTTGTTTTTCCACAACCAGTAAAAATCAAACCCCTGCACTAATTGATATGAAAACTCAGTAAAACTCAGCCCCGTTTCTAGTCGTGATTTTACAGAATCTTTAGCCATCATATAATTAATTGAAATGTGCTTACCATTATCTCTAATAAAATCTAAGAAAGACAAGTGTTCAAACCATTCAAAATTATTTACAACAGAAGCAGAATTATCTCCGCAATCAAAATCAAGAAACTTTTCTAATTGAGTTTTTACACAGTTTAGATTATGCTCTAATGTTTCTTTGTTTAAAAGGTTACGCTCTTTAGATTTTCCAGATGGATCTCCTACCATTCCTGTTGCACCTCCAATTAAAGCGTATGGTTTGTGTCCACACTTTTGAAGATGTACTAAAATCATTATTTGTACTAAACTTCCAATATGTAGTGAGTCAGCTGTTGGGTCAAAACCAATGTAAGCTGATGTCATTTCTTTTTGGAATTGTTCTTCTGTACCAGGCATGATATCATGTATCATACCTCTCCATTTTAATTCTTGTACAAAGTTCACCTATTGTTTTTTTTCAAAAATAAGTAATATATCTCTTATTATAAATAATTGCATTTGCTTCTTATGTGTATCTTTGTATATATGATTTTTCTTACTGGAGGAACTGGATTAGTAGGCTCACATATTCTGATGATGTTGATACAAGATAATATTTCTGTAAAAGCATTGAAACGAAGTTCAAGTAGATTAGAGGTGTGTAGGAAAGTTTTCTCATATCATAATCTTGAACATAAATTTGGTGAGATACAATGGTGTGACGGAGATATTAATGATATAATTTCTCTTGAAAATCATATGAAAGACTGCGAAACTATAGTTCATGCTGCTGCTTTAGTTTCATTTAATAAATCTGATTTAGAAATTTTAAGAAAGGTTAATATTGAAGGAACAGCAAATGTTATGAATACTGCTCTTAATTTTAAATATAAAAGATGTATTTATATTAGTTCAGTAGCGACCTTGTCAAGAGAAATTAATTTTCAGAATGTAGATGAGAGCTGTTACTTTGAGCCACATAAGGACACAAGTAATTACGCTTTCACTAAATATTATGCTGAACAAGAAGTCTGGAGAGCAAGTAATGAAGGTATTGACGTTGTTATTTTAAATCCTTCAATAATTTTGGGTCCTGGTGATTGGGATAAAGGAAGTTCTAAGATTTTTCAAAGAATATTTAATGGTTTAAAATTTTACTCAACAGGAAGCTCTGGCTATGTCGATGTAATTGATGTTGCACAAATCGCTAAGACACTAATATTTTCAAATATAAAAAATGAAAGATTTATTTTAAACGGGATAAATATTAAGTTTAAAGAAGCATTTAATTTAATTGCAGACGAATTAAATGTTGAACGAGCACATATAAAAGTTACTCCTTTTTTAAAAGAATTAGCATGGAGACTGGAAATAGCTCGGTCTTTTCTTACAGGAAATCGTCCCTTGCTTACAAAAGAAACAGCAAATAGTGCAATGAAAAATGTTTCATATTCATCTGAAAAAGTCAAAGAAAAATTAAAGTATGAATTTATTTCTTTTGATAAGACTGTTAAGGACTGTTGTCGTTTTTACAGACAGGATTTAGTTTAATTTAGAATTTTCTTTTTTGATTTCTTCTAATGCTTGTGAGTATATTAATTCTAATTTCTCATGCTCTAATGAATAATGTTTTAGAGTTTTTTGGAAGTCATCATATGTAATATTATATAAATTAAAAACTGAATCATAATCATTTTGCAAGATAGCTTTTGCTTCTTTTTCTTTTTTAAATTTTATTGTTTCATACTTAGCCTCTATTAAATGTACATCTTTAATTATTTTAATAAACTTTTTTTCTGAAAGAATATTTTCATCTGAGGAATTACTCATGTTTGAACATGAAAAGAAAAGTATTAAAAAAATAAAATAACATCTCATTAGGCGAAATTAATTTAAAGATATTTAATACACAAGTGGATATTGATAACTTATCTATTCATAATTATCTAATTTCTTAAATAGAATCTCTTTTCACTATCTTTGTTAAACTAAACAAACTTAAAATAGGTAATATGAAAAAATTAATGTATTTAATAGTAGCTGGTTTTCTATTTGTATTTACTGCTTGTGGTGGTGGTGCAAATACTGAAGAAGCTGCAGTAGAAACAGCGGAGGAGGTTGCTCCAGCAGCTGCAGTTGCAGCTCAAGATTCAGCAGTTGCTGAAGAGGAGGAGGCTGCCGAAGAGAATCATGATCATTCTCATTAGGCTTTTCTTTAAAAAATCAAAAGCACCTTCTAAGGTGCTTTTTTTTTACAAAATTTTTAAAATAGACTACTTAAACCAGTACTTAGCGATTAAATACTAATCGCATTCCTTTTTTACTTTCATCAAAGGCGCCTTTTTCATAAGCAATGTGTCCATTTACAAAAGTATACTCCACTTGCCCATTTAATGTTTCTCCAACAAAAGGTGACCATCCGCATTTAGATAATATTTTATCTTCTGTTACTTCACATTCTTTTTCAATATCAACTAAAACAAGGTCTGCATAATAATTTTCTTGTATAAAACCTCTCTTTTCAATCTGAAAGCATATTGCTGGATTGTGACACATTTTTTCAACAACCTTTTCAATGGTTATCTTTTTTTCTTTAACAAATTTCAGCATAACTTTTAACGCATGCTCAACAAGAGGACCTCCTGAAGGAGCTTGTAGGTATTTATTGTTTTTTTCTTCTAAAGTATGTGGCGCATGATCAGTGGCAATAACATCAAGCCTATTATCAATTAGTGCACTCAGTAATGCATCTTGATCAGACTTTTCTTTAACAGCAGGATTCCATTTAATGTGAGTGCCTTTTGTTTTATAATCGTTAGAATTAAAATATAAATGATGTATGCATACCTCGGCTGTAATTTTTTTTTCTTTCAGAGGTTTTGTATTTGTAAATAGTTGTAACTCCTTTTCTGTTGAAATATGAAAAACATGTAGTCTTGTATTATGTTTTTTTGCAAGTTCTACTGCTAAGGATGAAGATTTATAGCACGCATTAACAGATCTTATTTTTGGATGTTTTTCAATAGGAATATCCTCTCCATACTTACTTTTTGCTTCATGAAGGTTTTTTTGAATAGTCTCCTCATCCTCGCAATGAACAGCAATTAAACAGTCTGATTTCTTAAATATTTCTTCAAGAACTTTTTTATTGTCTACAAGCATATCACCAGTAGAGGAACCCATAAATATTTTAATTGCTCCAACATGCTTTGGATTAGTTTTTAACACCTCAGATAAATTATTGTTTGATGCTCCCATAAAGAAACTGAAATTTGCAATTGATTTTTCATCTCCTAATTGAAATTTTTGTTCTAAAAGTTCTTGTGTTAAGGTTTGAGGTTGTGTATTTGGCATCTCCATAAAAGAAGTTATTCCTCCCGAAACAGCAGCTTTACTTTCGGTGTATATTTCTGCTTTGTGTGTTAATCCAGGTTCCCTGAAATGCACCTGATCATCAATAATTCCAGGTATAAGATGTAATCCTTTTGCATCAATAACTCTATCTGCATTCTCATGAATTTTTGGAGCTATTTTTTTTATAATTTTTCCCTCAATAAGTAGGTCTGAGTAAAAGCTTTTGCCCTGGTTAACAAGCTTTGCATTTTTAATTAATAGCCTCACTTAATTCCAGT
>ERZ802830.4616-NODE-4616-length-10942-cov-6.79434_pt1 | contig 10942 bp, 11 predicted proteins | sample MGYA00345654_ERZ802830 | MGnify/ENA primary metagenome ERZ802830 (study PRJEB30503, sample SAMEA104212375) | marine metagenome | biome: Westerlies Biome; feature: [SRF] surface water layer (ENVO:00010504) within the epipelagic zone...; material: water...
AGTGGTAATCCAATATTAGCATAAGTATGTCTGTATTTGACGATATGTGTAATTCGAACGGCGACAAGAAGTTACTAATCAAACTGTTCAAAGATAAATCTAAATGATCATAACGATAAATCATTTTCACAGTTTGGTCAAGATTTGTTTGTTTTAAAAAAGACCGGGTATAAAAAAAACGGTTACTATTTAGAAATAGGTGTTTGTGATGGTAAGAACGGAAGCAATACATATTTATTAGATACTAAGTATGAGTGGAAAGGTCTTTGTATTGATGTCATTATGTATAACATGGAAGAACGAACTTCTAAACAATACAAAGGACTAGTTTCAAACAAAGTTGAAGATGTTGATTTCGTTTTTGCGGAAGGCTTGTCAGGAATAAAGGGTTTGAATTCAAAATGGAATAATCATGCCTTAGTACAAAATGGAAAAATTCAAAAAATGAAAACAGAAATAACACAAACGGTATTAGATGATTATGATGTCCCGTTATTTGTAGATTACTTGTCGTTGGATGTTGAAGGTTCGGAACTTTCAGTATTACAGGGAATTAATCATAAAAAGCATACATTTGGTATTATATCGATTGAACATAATGGTATTGATAGCATTCGAAGTGACCTATTCAATTTTTTGACAGAAAAAGGATATATGAGAGTTGAAACACTAGGTGTTGATGATATTTATGTTTCTAAAAAATATTTTCATTTACTTTGCTAAATCATTCAGGTAAAAAATGAGAAAAAATAATTTAGTAATTATTGTATTTCGAACAAAATATCAGCAAACTTAGGTTTATGTGCAATAAATTTTGTTTTCAATTTTTGAAAAACATCCTTAAATTTTTCGTCTGTTTTTAGATGTTCGTATGTTCCAGGAAAGAATAACTCTGGAGTTGTTTTGTCAGAATAATAGCGAGTGACTATATCGTATTCCATTAATATATACGGTTTACAATGTTTTAAATATTTCAAACCGCCTTTCAATATAAAAGGCTCCATCCATTGGGCATCCAGCCAAAAAAATCCTATTTCACCAATGACACCCATATTCCATAAATGATCTAAAGTTGTGAATCTAACACCCTTTTCATTAGGGATCCAATTCCAACCTCCCGTATTTGTCCCGCGTATTTCGATATTCGTATCATTCACAAAATATTTGCTTTCTTTATCTGAAATACCACAACATATAATTTTAATTTCTTTGTCCGTCAATCCATTTAATATCGATACTTTACGCATGAAATTGCATTTATCTTCAGACGGATCGATGCAATAAACAGGAATGTTTTCTACATTCATTCTTTTTAAAGCAATTGCGAGCGATACTCCATAATCACCAATATGTGCGCCAGTATCAAGCACCCCTTTTCTTTTTCTCAAAATATAATCCAAACTATTTTTCTTTTGTTCATTTGAAAATCTTTGTCCTTGGAAATTTGTTCGCGTGAACTCATTATCAAACCATTTCATGGGTTTATTGTCAATTGGATTTGGTAATTCGACGATATCGGATAAGCCTTCCGAATAATTTTCCTTTCGTTCATTACCAATAGCGTAAACAAATGGATTATAGAATGATTTTCCATAAAGTACCCAACCCATAACAATCACACCAATCATTAAAACAATCATTACGGAATAGAAAATGAGGTCATGTACATGAATCATTTCTTCTAGTTTGTGTTACTTTATGTGCACATCTTTTTCTTACACATTCACTAGTTTTTAAGAATCCTTTACGGTAAGTCTTGTTTTTGAAATAAATAATATTGAACAAGAATAAATGAAAGATTGTAAACAAAACCAGATAAGAAATCCTGCAACTGGAAGATGTGTTTCCAAAACTGGTAAAATTGGAAAAGAATTATTAGAAAACCAAAAAGGAACTAAGAAACCGACACCTGCAAAGAAAACAAAACAATCTCCTGAAGAAACATTGGAATATGAATATGAATGGTTTTTAGAAAATGATGGACAATTGAAATTTTCTTTTATTGTAGAAGCCGTACCAATGCCTGGAAAAACTATAGATGGTTCGGTACATGAATGGTTTTTAGAAGACGAAAATGCGAAACTCGTTATTTATCCACTCTTCCGAGGTTATGTTAAAGATATTAGAATACACGATGTAAGATGGGATGGCTTAAATCCGCTTTATGAAATTAAATTTACAGTACATCTTAATGAAAATTGGCGTGTTAAAAATCTAACATCTTCTACAATATTGGACAATTATAATATATATAATCATGAATTACATGAAAAGAATCGTCGTAAGTACAAAAAACAAGACAAAAATAAGAGATTTCAAGTATCATATAAGCTTGACTCTATGATAATGTTTAATACCCACCCTGAATATTATCAAATGCAAAGGATTTATATAGGACAAAATAAGAATCATGAAGTTAAAAAAAATTCATTATTAAAAGAACAAATCACCCACTCCCGTAGAAAAACCAAAAAATCTTCTTCAGAGAAAAGGGAAGAACCATATTTTGATAGAACTTTTGATTTTATTGTAAAAGCCATACCAATGCCTGGAGAAACTGAAGATGATATGGTAAGTTTTGATGATGGAGTATATAAATGGATTGAAGAAAATGCCAATCACATTATTGCTCCATTATTTGGAAGTTACGCAAAAAACATAAGAGATGTAGACATTGTCTGGGAAGGATGGAATCCTCTTTACAAAATTAAATTTACTGCTTCCGTTTTTAAAGGAGATTATATTATGGACTATCTAACATCCCCTAAAATTTTAGATAATTATAATATTTACAATCATGAATTACATGAAAAGAATCGTAAAAAATACAAATTATTAACAGGGTTTAATAGCTTTCAAATATCATATGAACTCGATTCAATGAAAATGTATAATGATCCAAGACCACATGATTACAAGATTTACATAGGTAAAGATTATCACGAAATAAATCCAGATTGGTGTAGAGTCTAACTAACGAATAAAATCTTATCAAGAAGAAGAAAAAATTGAAATTGAAAGCTACACACAACGACTGATACATAACTAGATATCATGAATATCTAGTTAATCACTCGTGAGGTTTCCGAAGAAAAAAACATTATAGATATATTTTCCTTTTCCTCTTTAATCACAAGAAACAAATATACTTATTGTGATTCGATTACTGTAGGGAGGATTATGTTAGTTTTATAAGATTTAAAGGTATGAATAAAATGTTTTTAAAGTCACACGTATCAAATATGTTATGGTCGTTGCGTTCAACCTTAGTGTATATCTTAACTCTAACTACGATAAATGTAGGAAGTTTTGTGTTAATGTTCAATTTTACAGAAAATGTAATGAATGAAATTCATCATGTAAACAATGTGGCGTTTATTCGGTATGTGCTATTAAATACACTAGCTATGAAAATTAATATTTTATATCCATCATATGTTACAACCGTCATTGAAGATGTGGTTAATGATACATCTATTAATATACTTGAATCAAATAAAGAAATAATAATTAAAACTACATCTTATTGTACATCAACTTATAACTACAACGAACTCTATATAAACAACTTCATTGAGAATGTAACTTTACCAAATCCATCAATTGAGGATGTAATAGCATCATATTATAAAGCATTTATCTATCAAGATCATTTTACACATTATATTGTAACAAAAGTAGTTGAGCAAATACAAGTAGTACAAACAGTAATAATTTGTATAATGTGCCTATTTTTCATATTAACTATAATTAGCGCATGGGTATTACGTTATTTATCTAAACGAATAATTAGAAATAATGAGTTATCTACTGAACAAACTACTATATCGTATTTATGTCATGAAATGAAAAGTTCTATATTACCCATCGAAATGATGCTCCGAGACATATCGGACAATGAATATACCCACGAAGAGATATCCACAAAAACGAATAGTATTTTGAACTTAATACAAGATCACAATTATATACTGGCACGACGGTTGGATTTTACCAAAATTATAAACTCAGATTATAAACTCAATGATGAGACATTTGATCTCATATTGTTATTAAAAGAAATTTTGGAAAAATACGCAATACGTATTAATAATAATATTGATGTTCAAATTAAATGCCCGTACGACGAAATATGGATTAAAACTGACAATTTCATAATCCGTACAATTATAATCAATCTAATAAAGAATGCTATAAAATACACACATCAAGGACATGTACATGTTGATGTAACATTCGATGTGCTTACGAATGATATAGAAATAAGAATAGTTGATACAGGTATAGGTATGACAGATGAAGTTAAGAATAATTTCTTTAACAAGATACATACGAACAATTACCACAATTCGTATGGTATAGGTATATCAATCGTATCTAAAATGTGCACAGTGCTGAAGAAAAGTTCATTAGAATTAATTTCATCAAAACCGAATGAAGGTACTATAATATCATTCAAATGCAAATCAAATTCAAATGTAAAAGCGTATCGTTCCAGAAACTTATCGTATGACAATACACAAGAAATAAGTAAAGATGTACATAGACCTATCTATATATTTGTTGTGGACGATTGTCGTATAATTAGACGATGTTTAAAGCAATTGTTTGAAAAGCAAAAGTGGATGGTAAACGAATTCAATAATGGGGAAGAACTCTTAGCTGCACTATCAAACTCATCAATGAACTTACCTGATGTCATCATTATCGACGAACATATGCAACAAGGAGGTGGGATATTGGAAGGGACTGACATTATATATTTGTTAAAAACGGATTACAAATTCAAAGGATGTATCATTCACATGTCTGGTTCTACTGTTCATTCAATCGCAGATGTGACATGGGATAAACCACCACCAAATAATTCTCAAATCATTTCAACCATAACCAACATGGTTAACAGTAATAACTATGACTCAAATTTAGATAATTTTTTATGAACCAATTAATGATCCCATAGAGTATCTTCTTTATACTTCTTCATTTTTATTTTAAAATTTGAATCAATTCAATTTCAAGGAGGACAAATAAAATTGTTATAAATACATAACATATGACAATTGGAGTTACACCACTCCAACTCCAAACCATGAGAATACATCTTATCAAAGAGAGCTTAAACAAAAACATTAAAAGAACAAACAATCCTAGAGTAAGTGAAATCGCTCGTAAGGTTTCCGAAGAAAAAACATTGGATGCGCTTGCGCTCCTAGATGAACAATACAAAGCCAAAGTGGAACGAATGATCCATTTGAAGAAGGGTAAAAAAATTGAAAAGGAAATGAGTTTTGTTGACCATCAACCATAAGACAAGTATCAGATAATGAGTGTCTCCTCATAATATCATATCGAACCATCTCCTCATTGTTCACACGATATGACCATGGAAGAACTGTTAAAGAGAGAATCATTTTTGAAACGATCCCTGGAAACATACTACATCAACATTGATCATATGGATAATGTATGTACCATCGATCCTTCTAAATTCAAGAAGCTGAAAGCATACAATGAGAAACGCCTTAAAGAAACCAAAGACTTTATTCGAAAAAAGGAAAAAGAAGACGGTATCAAAATGAATAGGGCATACGCCACTTGTACAACTGTATAAATAGCAATCCTTGTATATAACAGCAATGCTTGGGTATATTACTTGCTTTCTTAGGGGGAGTGGTGATGATCACCCGCAACAACGACTTCTGCCAAATCATTTATCATGTTATGAATGAATGACAGCATCTCAAAACAAAATAATTAATTTGAAAATTGATTTGTTGTTCATTTCATAACTACATAACCACACATACACTTAAACATACGCAAAACATAGATAAATATAAACAGACTAATTATTCATCGAATGACTGGATTGGGAGTATTGGATCTATTTTCCACACCAGGTATAGTCACACAAATCGCATCCAAGCTACCTTGGACCGACAAGTCGATTAAGGGACTCTTTCGACTAATCAATACAGAGCATTATCGATATGAGTTACAACCTTTCGCAGAGAGATATATTGAGCTTAAGAACAGAAAAAGAAAACGCATGGAGGAGATCAGAGATAGACAAAAGAAAGAAATGTACATGATCAAGATCAAACCTACTATCGAAGAAAACATTAGAAAAATGGTGGATGTCATTCAATACTGTGAAGGTCATTGTTATAAGTTTGTAGCGATGAATGCCCTACTTCACTATATTGTAGACAATGTAGACTATCTGGAAATACTGGGAAGAAGGTTTAGAATATCACTACATAATAAGTTTGTTGAAGTCATACAAGATTTGGAGAGGTTGGAAATGTTCGAAGAGCGTGATATTGTAATAGAACACAGACATTGTTTACAAGATTATTTGACTTCGGTTACTGTAGTGGGTTGAGAAGAATATCAATGAAACCAATCGATCTTTTCATTGAGTGGTCCCCACACGGGAGGATTAGTCCTTAATAGAATGAGACCAAATCGTAATGTAATGTCTTTGGATGTCTTCAATTCCTTGACAAATAATTGATGATAAGCATTGTATATAGAATTAAAATCTTTGTGCAGGCTTAAGCGTATGTTGCGTGCTTTGTTTAACATGCGGTACATAATGATGTCTTGTTGCATGTCATCGGATATTCCCAGATCCTTGTTTATGAATTTTTTTATTTTGGTTGTGTAGATTTGTGCAGCTGTATGGACTTGGCTTGCTGTTGTAGGTGGAATGTCGATTTTAAGCATGTAATGAATCACATTGATATAATCTTGTTCGAAATAGGGACCACTGCTCCTCATCAAGTTCACAAACTGAATGTCAATCGATATACGAGATGGACATTTTATGATAGGATACTCATTGATGAATGGTAAATCAATGTGAGAAGGTGTTCGTTTCAACTCTGCGAGTTCCTCCTGAAGTTCGATATCATTCTTCATATCCATGATTTTGTTCTGAAGATCGTATGGAAGCGTATCGAAGGTTGTTGTTATGTCTGTCATTATGTACCAAGAAGAACGACCACACGCAAATCAATTTTTATTGACCACACACAAATCAATTTGTCGTCAATGAATGAATGAATACAGAAGATCATTTACTATAAGACTTTAAGTAACACATAGTAGATTGAGCGCATAGTAGACTAAAACAAGAGTTACAACCACCACAAATATACCGACAAATAAGGTAACCTCCATCTTTTTATTTATAAGAGACATTTTTGTGTGCTTTAAGTATTTAAATCAATCATTAAATGTACATAACAACAATGGTTTAAAAATTGATTTTGATTTTAAGTTAATCTATCATTCTTGTATGTATTGATTCATTCATTCATTCATTCATTCATTCAGTATGCAAGCACTACTTGATGAACAATACAAAGCCAAAGTGGAAGAATGATCCATTTGAAGAAGGGTAAAAAAATTGAAAAGGAAATGAGTTTTGTTGAATATCATATCTAAGAAGAACGCTCACCCACAATGAGTTGCTCAAATTATCATAACATTGAACCCTCTCCTTACTGTTCGATAGGTATGTCCATGGACGAACTCGTGCGTAGACGCAGTTTCTTGAAACGCTCCTTAGAAACATACTACACCAACATCGAACACTTGAACAATGAATGCACTGTGGATCCTTCCAAATTCAAGAAGTTAAAAGCATACAACGAAAAACGCTTGAAAGAGACCGATGAGTGTATTCGTAAAAAAGAACAGAGTAATCGCTCGCATGTTGTTTGTACAACTGTATAACACTGACTTCGATGGAGTAAGCACTTTCATAAAACAATGAATGAATACATGGGGATTAAAAATCGAAATAAAAAATTGAAAGTATCCTTGTCGTTTCAACACATCAAACCAACTCACTTCTAATCATGTATCACACCATCCTCACATCTGTACTTTTTGTAATCGTTGCTGTTCTATGGGCGCTTTGCAGCATCGCGACGAATCCTGATTTCATGCTCGCTAGCTTGTTGAACAAAGGTGTATGTGAATCAGTTATCGAAACCACTAACATGGTGGAGACTCGAATGTATTATAGATGTTATAGCGCACTGAATGACGATATGAATGGCTTCTCGAATACACTTCCTTGACTTCATCATGTAACATGTAGTTATCCTATTAGAGAGACTTAATGATAAGATAAAGAATAGTCATAATAATATTTTTTATTTAGATAAAAGCGACCATTTTTGCTTATAAAAGAATCCGTACGTAAAAGTATATAAGCTCATGAACATTTTCCATAACCTATTTTCAAAGGGAAAACCAAAGGAAAAACCAAAGGAAAAACATAAGACAAACCAAAAAAATTGTAAACAAACTAGAGTATCAACGGAATTCGACATTACTTCATATGTACCAACGAATCACAAGAACGCGTGTATATGTATGATCGACATCGTTAATTTCTCAAAATGGTGTAACGATAAAACACCTGAGACTATTTATTCTACAATGACAGCATACAATTCGTTCTTATCAGATTTGATAGAACAGTATGAGGATGTCGATAAAATAGAATTGGTTGGGGATTCGGTCCTAATCATGGGAGGATTTCGCAATACATTTGATATTCACAAGAATGTGTTAAATATTGTTCATTTGGCCATCTCCATTCTGTGCGATATAGAAAAAATAAAAGAGATATTCGATGGAACCACTTCTGTCCGAATTGGAATTCATACAGGAGATATTTACAGCGGATTTATAGAAAATCCTAGAAAGTTTCAGCTCTTTGGAAATTCAATCAACATCGCAAGCAGATTAGAGTCGTATAGTTTACCTGGAACATTCTCCATATCAAGTACTACATTCAAACATTTGAAATCTGATGATATTTCCACATGCATCAAGCAAGTTATAGGAAAGCCAAAAATGTCCGTACTAAAGGGAGTTGGTGCGATTGATTGCATGATGGGGTTCTTAAATATGAATAAAATACTAATTGCTGACGACGACAATTTCCATTTACAAATATTTAATAAAATGTGTTCAAAAATATATGAATTGGAATGCGTCCAATCGAATACGATTCATCAAACATTTAAATTAATGAAGGAAAACACATATACCGCGTGCATCCTAGATGTTCACTTTATCGATACTTGCGTTCTAAGTACATTACAAGAATTTAGAAATTGGGAAACTATTTATCGAAATAAAAGACAAAAGGTTATCCTTACAACATCAGATATTGATAACGCAATAAGAAACTTATATGCAAACTTAGTTGACGGATACATTAACAAAAACAATATATATGAATACGAGTCATATCCTCCTTTATAAATTCATCGTGCAATCTAATCTACATTTTTATTACTCCAATTTGTCAGTAAAACACTGAATATCTTTCCATTTATAGGTATTTCGTTTGTACAACGACAACAATCTATAATACAATCCAATATTGATCTCTTTTATTTTTTCAATGACAGGTAGTACAAACATGTCATTAAACCATAAAGCGTCTTTCGGTAATAGTTCTTTTTCCAATGGTTTTTGTCTCTCCTTATTCATCGAAGTCACAAAATCAAGATGAGTGTTCCATGGTCTAAGAATGTGACCAATATCGGCTAGTTTCATGAACAATATCAGTATGTGCTCATTACTCGGCTTTTGTCCAACAAAATCAACATATTCAGTTTTTTCTAAAAAACTCTTATGTGTCACCAAATCCGTGTATGATATGAGTTTAGCGAATAGGAGGTCATCATATTTGATGCGATGTTTTTCAAGTATTTTACTAGCGCATAAAATGTGATGGATTTCATTGTACGAACTAGATGAGCATACTGAAGAGATTGATGAACTGCGTCTAGTCATCGTAACATACATATCATCATTACAATATTCAACATTACAATATTCTTCGCCACACACTTTGTCATCATCATAAATTGTTGAGTCTTTTGCAATCTCTGAATTTGTGTATCCTCTATGATCAATGTCGTGACAAAGTAGAGCGATACAAAATGTGAACTTTTCAATGTCTGTGATGCCTTGCAACGCAATCTTATTTCTCGTAAGCAAACAAACTCCTAGTTGAAACACATCATACACATGTACATGATTATGAAATGGTATTTCATCGCTGTAGAAATTGTAGATATCTTCGAATAGCGCATCATATTTTCGTAACCAAGGAAGCTTGGTATAATTGAACACATATTTGATATTGTCTACCCATTGTTCGAGAGAGATTTCTTTTGTATACCGATACTCTTCGAACGATGGTAATGAATTCCTCTTTAAAACATAATGCTTTATTTTTGAAAATGCATTCGTTAAACTCATTGAATTTGCAGCACTTTAAACCTTATATTTAAATATGAACAGACAAAAATTTAATTCAATTTTTAAAAATGGTTTATAAACATAATGCATTTTATTATGTGAAAAAATGAATGAATGCACATTCGAGCTTAGTCGTGATGTACTAGAGAACATTGTGAACAAATTAGAATACCCTGAGGTGTCCGCTTTACGAAGTGTCAACAAAGAGTGGAACGAAGTGTGTTGTTCTGTGTACCAGAAGAAAAGAATCGATATTTGCAAAAAGATAAAGAAAATATCAGAGCAATATAAAAAAACACTTCAAGAACTCCATGGAGCCGTTGACATTATCCCTGAAATCTTGGAAAATTATATTCGATATGTCGAAACCATGTATGAAGTGGACTGGTGTATGTTTGTTCATGACCTTGATTTCATGGAGAATATCTTTCAAATAGGTTCCGAACTTCATGTTTTTCGTCACCACATCGACCCCCTTCGATATAATTCGATACTAGAAAAGATCCGTCCATTCTTGTATATGGATGATGCACATTTGTATCCATTGCTCAAGCTAAAAAGAATGTGCATCTTTAAAGGTGTGAAATGATACAACAAAATGAATAAAGCTCAAATATGTCGAAAGCTCAAAAGACCAATA
>ERZ802830.4617-NODE-4617-length-10939-cov-6.1754_pt1 | contig 10939 bp, 7 predicted proteins | sample MGYA00345654_ERZ802830 | MGnify/ENA primary metagenome ERZ802830 (study PRJEB30503, sample SAMEA104212375) | marine metagenome | biome: Westerlies Biome; feature: [SRF] surface water layer (ENVO:00010504) within the epipelagic zone...; material: water...
CAATAGAAATTTTTGGATTTAGCATGATATTAAACTCCTTAGGAAAAGGGGTAGCTGAGGGTCTCGTGCCCCCATGCCCAATAGAATATCGATGGAGGGGTTATTTTGTATCAAATAGGAGTGTAGTTCATCGTATGTGTTGAAGAGGTTGACGCGACTGTCTTTTTCCAGAAGCGCGCTTGCTAAGTCTTCACTTGTTTTTTCTGCTTCAACCGTTCCTCCCGCGTAGTAGACAGGGAGTAGTGAAAGTGAGTTATTCGTGTCTCGAAGAAAGGTATTAAACACATCAACATAGGCATCGAACTGATTGACGAGAGACTTAAATGCATGGGGGCGCCAGATCACGTGTATGGTTTGTTGTGGATATGCTTCTTTGAGTGCGTTCATCGTGGCTTCGATTTTCATGGGGTTATGAGCATAGTCGTCATAGATGTCTATGTTTTGAAAGGAGCCTATTTTTTCTAGGCGTCTTTCTATGCCTTCAAAGGAGGTAATCGCTTTTTGTATGATTGTTTTTGCGATCCCTAGTTGAATGGCAAATTGAATGGCATTAGAAATGTTGATTTGGTTGTGTCTTCCTAGCAGTTTATTTTTGGGAAGGGGTGTATAAATTTCGCATGTGCGGGCATCCATGAAATAGGATTGGGTTTGCGATCGGAATTGGTCAAAAATATGATTCAGTTCGGGGAGAGAGTAGTGATCTTCTCCTAAATTGGTGAGCAGGGCATGAGTGGGATTAAAATGGAGAAGAGATCGGTCGGATTCATCGGCTTCTATAATCCATAGATTTTTTTTACCACATCGAACATTTCCAAGGTGTTGATCGTTTCTCCAATTAAGGACCGCCGCCCCGTTGTAGACTGTCGGGTTTAATCCGGCTTGTTCAAAGATATAGCCAAGGAGTCCAACCGTGGTTGTTTTTCCGGCGGTGCCTGCAACCGCTATAAGTTGAGCATTTGTAGGGATAAGTTGATTGAGAAATTCGGCTCGATGTAAACAGGGAATATTGCGTTCTTGGGCGTAAACAAGTTCAGGGTTATCGGGTTCAATCGCTGTGCTATATACAACGCGCTCTACACCTGCAGGGAGATGATGACCATCTTGTGGGTTGATTTGGATTCCAATGCGTTCTAGCTGGCGGTAAGGGTTCGTTTGAGGTTGGTACCCGCGATCAGAACCGCTTACTTCATAACCATGATGAACAGCAAGTTGTGCGAGACCATTCATGCCTACGCCGCCGATACCCATGAAGTGGACGTGAGGCATGATTGCGTTATTGTACTTTCATGTTTTGCAGAATCGTTGAGATTTCGGATTTCGGTTGATAGAGTGTTTTTGTTTCATCAACGATCTGCAAATCTCTCTTTGAATGATTAATAAGCTTTGATTCTGACCATCCGGATTCGGGCCAATCTTCTGCCTTCATATCAGTGCCTAAATAGCGGCGTTCGGTTTCTTCTTTGAGTTCTGCATCGGTGGTTAATACATAGGGAGTGAGCAATACAATTAATTCGGTTTGGACTTGTTGTTGTGATTGACTGCTAAAGAGATAGCGACCAATCAGTGGAATATCGCCTAAGAATGGTATTTTTGTTTTGGAATCTCGAGTTTCGGAGTTAATGAGTCCGCCAAGTGCGATTGTTCCTCGATCAGGTACAGAAATTTGTGCTTCGAATTCTCGGTTTAAAATAACAGGTACGGAATTATTATCGATCTCAACGGTTCCTCCGACCTGATCGGCTTGTTGTAATAATTCCATTACAACGACTCGCTGTGGGTTAATGCGCGGGGTGACGGTTAGGTTGATTCCAATGTCTTTGTATTCGTAGGAGGATCTTAATGTGCCTGAGCTATTTCCGAATGAGGAGGTGGAGGTGACAACGGGTCGCTGTTCTCCCACACTTAAACGGGCTTCGGTGTTATCAGTCGTCATGATAACGGGGGTTGATAGGAGACGAACATTGCTATCATTGGCAGCTAGTCTAATGGCAATTTCTGTATTGATATCAGTTAAGTTCTGATAATAGGTTAGCGCACCCGTTGCGATTCCTGGAATGCTGTTGGAAGTAGTTAAAAGGGTGGGTGCATTGAAGCCTCCTGCTTGATCCGTATTGGTTTCACGGTATAACCAATCAATTCCTGAGCTTAGACCTTCATTGAGTGTTACCTCAAAGATGGCAGCTTCGATCATGACTTGTTCGAGTTTAACATCGAGTTTGGCGATCACTTGTTTGAGGGCTGCGATATCGTTTTTTTCACCCATTAGGAGGATGGAATTGGAGCGGGCGTCGGCGAGGATGGTGGTTTCTTCGGAGAGACGGTTGAGGTTGCTGATGCCTCCTGAGCTGGTTTCTTCTGCAGCGTTGGGTGTTAGCCGTGTATTACCATTGTTGCTGGAATTGCGAGAGGGGGTGTTGTTGCGAGTTGTATTGTTACTCCTACTATTGCGACTATTGGCGGATGTGCGAGAGCTACTACCGCTGCTAGATGATCCGCCGGTTATGAGTGAATTCAGGGTTCCAGATAGTTCCTCGGCGTCGGCGTATTCGAGATTAATGACTTCGAAGATGGTTTCGGGTTCGACGATGACGTCGAGTACTTCAATTATTTTTTCGAAGAAGGGGAAGTTTTCGGCTTGGGAGAAGATGATGATGATATTGGTTCGTTCGTCTGCGAGCACTTTAACGTCGCCTTGTATGAGCACGGCATTGCCGCCTTCGGTATTTGCAATTGAGGCCTGTGTGGGTGCTTTAGGCGTGGCTGGATTGGCATTGGCTCGAATAACGCCTGATGGAGTTCGTGCATATGGATTTCCGACAGGTTCGGGTTTGTTTTCTTCGCCTTTCGCGGCGGTTATGATTTCATCAATTTTAGCAGCAATTTCGACGGCATCTGCATGATCAATTTTATAGATCCGTTGTTCGATTTGTGCGGTGGCTTGGTCAATAAATTCAATGAGATCACGTGCACGATTCACATTGGCTGCTGTATCGGTGATCATAATGCTGTTGCTTCGTTGTAGCGTTAGGATTTTTCCGTAGGTGTGTAAGATATGTTGAACGGCTGCTTGTACTTCTTGGATTTGTACATTTTGAAGTGGGATTATGGTTGTAACAAAATCATCGGAGTTCGGGATGATGAAATCTGGATCAAGGTTGATCTCCATGCCTTGACCAACGAGATCAGCGGCACCGGCTTGAACGACTTTAATGAATTTATCGCCCATGGGAACGAGGGCAATATTGTTCATGGCGAGAATGGCCTCAACGACTTGGATTGATTCGGTGGTGGTTAGGCGGTCTACTTTGAGGGTGATGGTGGCTTGGACGGCATCTGTTTTTAGGTAGGTCTTTCCCGTCCATTCGCAATATTGTGTCATGACGGTGTCAATATCGGCACCTTCAAAGCGGAATGATTGCAACTCTTGTTCTTTTTGAGGAAGTGGCACTCCCGTGGTTGCGAAGGTGGGTGGGCCTTGGGCAAATCCCTCGTAGGTCAGCACCGAGATCATAAAAAGTGTAAAAAACTTGGCGATGGTTGTGTTGTTCATAATGTCGTCCATATTTTTAAAGGTATAAAATAGTCTAGTGTCCCCTTGGGATAAAGCAAGACAGGGAAAAGAATTTTGATGATCTCAAAATTGACTCGCAAGTATCTTTCCTGCTTCCCGCTTGGTTTATAGGGCTGATTTTAGCAATATGGATGTTTGAGGAAATATACGAATGGCAGTGGGTAGATTCGAGATTATAGAGACGGATGTTTCGTCGCAGGCGCGGCGGGGACGGTTGCAGACTGCGCATGGGATGGTGGAAACTCCGGTTTTCATGCCCGTGGGAACGCAGGCAACGGTTAAAGCAATGTCGCCATTAGAGATGGAGGAACTGGGTTGTGAAATTCTTTTGGGAAATACGTATCATTTGAATGATCGGCCTGGTCCTGATTTAATTGAACGGCGTGGGGGTTTGCATAGATTCATGGGATGGGATGGTTCTATTTTAACGGATAGTGGGGGGTATCAGGTTTTTAGCTTGGGTGCGCGAAATACGATTACGGATGAGGGGGTTTCGTTTAAATCACACTCGGATGGTCGTCAGCATTTTATCGGACCTCGGGAATCGATGGAAATTCAGCGAAAACTAGGCTCAGATATCGCCATGGTCTTCGATGAGTGCCCCCCGTATCCGTGTGAAAAGGATTACGCTTGCCAAGCGGTACGAAGGACCCTAGATTGGGCGGCTATTTGCAGGGAAACACCTCGAGCAGAAGGTCAGATTGCTTTTGGCATTGTGCAAGGGGGCGCATTTGCGGATTTGCGTGAATCCTGTGCGAAAGCATTGGTTGAAATGGATTTTGAGGGGTATGCGATTGGCGGTGTTAGCGTCGGTGAACCCGAAGATCTTATTTTGCGAGGTGTGGATGATACGGCGATCCATTTGCCTGAACAGAAGCCGCGCTATTTAATGGGCGTCGGTGAAATGGCACAAATGGTGGAGTCGGTGGCGCGCGGGGTGGATATGTTTGATTGTGTGATGCCGACTCGGCAGGCACGGAATGGAACGGTATCAACGCGACAAGGCAGATATCCTGTAAAGGCTGCGCTTTATCGTGATGATGAGCGGCCATTGGAAGAAGGATGCTCGTGTTATGCGTGTAGAAAGTTTACACGTTCATATGTTCGGCATCTGTTGAATGTGGGAGAAATTTTAGGTTTAAGACTGATAACCTTGCATAACTTGCACTGTTATTTGAAGATGATGCGTGAAATGCGAAGTGCTATCGAAGAAGGAAGTTTTGATCAATTTAGAAATGAGTTTCATGCGGCGTATCAGCCCGTATTGAAAGAGCATGTGCAAAGCACAAAGGAGTAATGAAAGATGATAAATGAAATGATTGTTATGGCTAATACAGCCCCAGTCGCGAGTGCAGAGGCATCCCCTTTTCAGTTTCCAATCATGATGCTAATTTTATTCGCCATCATGTATTTTTTAATGATTCGTCCACAAAAGCGTCGAGAGAAAGAGCGCAAAGAAATGTTGGAGAATGTGCAGAGTGGAAGCCGTGTATTGCTGACGAGTGGCATGATTGGACAAGTTACCAATGTGAAAGAGAATACCCTTGTTATTCGAATTGCTGAAAATACAAAAGTAGAAGCTGTGAGAGCGGCCATTTCGCAGATCTTAGAAAAAGATGAAATACCGACTGAATTGGATGCAGCTCGCTAAGCTAAAGGTTTAAAAGATGGATAAAAATAAACTGTGGAAATGGTTGCTGTTACTTTTTTTGGTGATTTGGTCGTTCGCATTGGTAACGCCTTTGGACCAGAAAATTAAACTGGGTCTCGATTTACGAGGTGGTTCCAGTTTTGTGGTTGAGGTTGATCAGGAAGATGTGGCCGGAAAAATGGTCGAGTCAGGTGAAGCTGATAGCATTGAATTGATTACAGAAACTCAATTGAGTGAACAGGTCAAAGCGGTGCGAGAGATAGCTGTTGAAGTGATTCGGAATCGAATCGACGTGCTTGGCACAGCGGAACCAGAAATCTACCCGGAGGGTGATTCACGCATTGTGGTTCGTTTACCGGGTGCAGACGCACAGACGCGAGCGGAAGCAAAAGCGCAAATGTCTAAAGATGCGGTGTTGAGTTTTAAATTGGTTCATGCTGAAAGTGCTACTTGGATTGATGAACTAGCTACTTCTGGAACGGTTCCATCTGGTTTCCGAGTTGTGGGGCAGGATCGGAGCGGTCCGATTTATGTGCGTGATCGATCCGTGTTAAGTGATGATCAGTTGGATCGTGCTTATTTTGCTCGTTTAAAGCGCCTTGGAAATAAACCCGCTGATTTCATGTTAATGGAAGAAGGGTTGCCGGATGGCTCCACGGTTTTTCGCCCTGAGTATATTGAACGTCGTCGTCAGTTAGGTGGTGATACCGTTAAAGATGCAGCGGTAAGTTATGAGCCGATGACAGGATTGCCGGCTATATCACTTGAGTTTAATAAAGAGGGTAAAAAGGCTTTTGCGCGTGTTACGGAACAGAATAGTCCGCAAACGGATGGCTCATTTCGTAGGCTTGCGATTGTTTTAGATGATAAACTTTATTCAGCCCCTCGAATCAACGAAGCCATTTATGGAGGTACGGCTGAGATTTCGGGTAATTTTAATATTCCAGAAGCCCGACGGTTAGTGAACGCTCTTCGCGCGGGTGCTCTACCTGGACGTGTCACTATAATTGAAGAACGAACGGTGGCTCCCACCCTCGGGCAAGATTCGATTGATAGCGGTATTCAGGCGATTCTCTATGGCGGGATTGCCGTACTGTTGTTTATGATGTTCTATTATTTGACATCTGGATTAATTGCTAATTTGTCTCTCGTATTTGTGTTGATTCTTTTGCCGGTAGGGATGGTTTTAGCTTCAGGGTTTCTTGGTGTGCTTTCGGGTTCGCTCGAGGGGAGTGCGGTGAGCCTTCCGACACTTACTTTATATGGCATAGCGGGAATTGTACTTACCGTTGGTATGGCGGTGGATGCGAATGTTCTTATTTTCGAGCGGATGCGCGAAGAGTGGAAAGTTGGCAAATCAATCGCTGGTTCAATTAATGCGGGATATAATAAAGCCTTTAGCACTATTTTGGATGCCAATGTAACGACCTTGTTAACCGCGATTATTTTATTCTGGCAGGGAAGTGGTCCGATTCGTGGTTTTGCAGTGACATTGAGTGCAGGTATTTTGGTGAGTATGTTTGTTGTGTTAATCATGACGCGACTTTTCTTCAATTCGCTTGCGGATGCAAATGCACTTAAATCACTGAAGATGCTATCGATACCATTTTTAAGAGAGGCTCGATTTAATATTATGGCAGGGCGTAAACCTGCGGCAATTTTATCGATTCTTTTGATTGTTGTGAGTTGGTTTGTTTTTGTGGGTAAAGGGGATGAAAACTTCGGTGTTGATTTCACGGGCGGAACCGTCATCAGTTATTCGTATGAGGAGAAACAAGATATTGAAACGGTTCGTTCAGTCTTAACGGATGCAGGATATCCCAATGCAAGCATTGCATATGAAAGTACGTTGGATGGCGGTGAATTCTTGGAAGTGAAAATTGGTGCGAGTGGTGCTGAAGCCGAAGCTGCACTGAATTCAGTCAAAGGTCTCTCAGGGAACTATCTAGATATTCAGAACGATAGTGTGGGTTCGCAAGTGGGTGCAGAACTGAAAAGTCGGGGTTTGAAGGCCATTATATTCGCCTTGCTTGGCATCATTATCTATATCTCCCTTCGTTTTGAATTTGCTTTTGCTATGGGAGCGATAGCGGCCTTGGCTCACGATGTATTGATAACGGTAGGGATCTTTTGTTGGCTCGGAAACGAATTAAGTATGCCGATCATCGCTGCGTTGCTTACAATTGTTGGCTATTCCGTTAATGATACGATCGTGGTCTTTGATCGAATACGAGAAGATCTTCAGATGAATAAAGGTCAAGCGTATCAAGATGTGGCTAATTTGGCTATAAACCGAACATTAAGCCGAACCGTTCTGACTTCGTTAACTACGTTGCTAACGGTGATCATGTTGTTGGTCTTTGGTGGGGGTGCCGTGCAGGACTTTGCTCTAGCGCTCTTTATCGGAATTCTAGTGGGAACATATTCATCCATCTTTGTGGCAACCCCGGTAATGTTGCTATGGCATAAAAAAGAGAAAGTTTCATAAGAATTATTTATGAATGTTTACGGCCTCGTTTAACGAGGCTTTTTTTTTGGGAGAACAAATGCAAAAAACGTTAAAATGGTCGTCTGTGGTGGTGGATTCCGAAGCCGTTAATGCAGTCGCTGTTAAAAACGAACTTCCATTTGCAATCGCTCAAATATTGGTATCACGAGGCATTGATCAAGCCGATGAAATAGAGTTATTTTTAACCCCTCGTCTGGCCGGACTTTCGGATCCGTTCTTATTGCCTGATATGGCTGAAGCCGTATCGCGTATCTGGCAGGCTAAAGATCGGAATGAACACGTTCTTATCTTTGGAGATTATGATGTGGATGGGGTATGTTCAACGGCTTTGCTAACTCACATGCTGCGCGGATTAGGGATGAAAGTAGATGCGTTTATTCCTGAACGGCTGGGCGATGGGTATGGCTTAACAATGCATGCATTGAATCGAGCCCTACAGAAATATCCTGTCAGTCTGATTATTACGGTTGATTGCGGAACAAATTCGATTGATGCGGTGGAACAGGCAAGAAAACAGGGTGTAGATGTTATTATTACAGATCACCATGAACCAACTTCTCCTCATGCACAGCCATTGGCTTGTCTTAATCCAAAATTGGGTGTCCATCCAGATTTAGCTATCCTATGTGGTGCAGGGGTAGCGTTTAAATTAGTACATGCTACATTGAAGCAAGGACGTAATGAGGGTCGTAAGGAAGCTGATCAAGTTGACCTGCGTGAGGGGTTAGATTTGGTTGCATTGGCGACCGTTGCAGATATGGTTCCGTTAAAAAATGAGAATCGTTTGTTGGTTTATACCGGTTTAAAGCAGATGAAACGGACCTGTTGGATGGGTTTATCTTCCTTGATTGAGATCGTTCGTAATGAGGCTGCAATCACGAGTTCACTTTGCGGCTTTCAGCTGGGACCTCGAATCAACGCCGCTGGGCGCATGGACTCACCGATGAAGGCATTTGATTTATTGATGACAAATGATTGGGTAGTAAGTCGAAAGCAGGCGAGCGTATTGGACCAACTCAATCGGGATCGAAGAAAGTTGGAAAAGCGCGTTTATGATGAAGCATTGGTGCAGATTGAAAAATTTGATGGTGAAGAGAGGCGAGGGATTGTCGCATCAAGTTCATCATGGCATTTGGGAGTCATTGGAATAGTGGCTGCGAAAGTAAGTCGACATTATAATCGACCAACGATCCTGCTGGTAGAAGACGCAGATGGTATGTGTAAAGGGTCGGGGCGTGGGATTAAGGGATTTGATCTACTAGAGGCCTTGCAGGTATGTGAATCTCAATTAGAGGCGTATGGTGGACATCGGATGGCAGCGGGTTTATCTCTACCTGCGAGCCGACGAAGTTCTTTTGAACATGATTTTAATCAGGCGTGCGCTGCTCAACTGAAAGATCTGGATCTCATTGAGGAATTAATAATCGATGCATGGTTGGAGAATGAAAATCTAGACACTCTTTTTTATCAAAAAGTAGCTCAGTTAGCCCCTTTTGGTGAGGGATTTAAGGAGCCAATTTTTGCTATCTCCGGTGCAAGGATACAGGGAATTCCGGTTGTCATGGGCGGATCTCACTTACGATTCAAACTAGATTGGCAGGGACAGTCGTTATCTGCAGTTTCGTTTAACTTTGCATTAGGTGATTTACCCGCTGGTTGTTTAGACGTGGCTTTTACTTTCGAGGAGAATGTATGGAAAGGGATATCCAATCTTCAGTTAAATGTTCAGGCAATGAAACCTGCACTCTAAGGTTTTATTTATGTGTATGATTCTATACGTTTAAATCATCAAGAAAGCTGTTGTATGGCACGAAAAAAGACTCAGAAAAAGTTAGTTGTTAAAGGAAAGAGACGTTCTGCTCCTGAAATATCCGTATGGGTTCGGCGGTCATTTTCTATGGTTGTTGTTCTCTTGATGCTTGTTTTGCTTTTTATGGGCGTTAGCAAGGGATTTCAATGGGCTGAGCGCAAGTTACTTTCTGAAAATCCACGATTTGAAATTCAACAGCTAATAGTCGAGTGCAACGGTAAATTAACAGAGGACTTCATCCGCGAAATGAGCCAGTTGTATGAAGGTCAAAATCTTTTTGCCTTATCGATTCAAGAGGTGGAATCTAAATTACTTGAGGTTTCTAGAATTGAATCGGTATATATCGAGCGTGATTTACCGAGTACGCTAATTCTTCGTGTAAAAGAGCGTCATCCAGTCGCACGATTGATGGGAGAGTCCTCTTTGAAGTATCCTTTTTTAGTGGATCGCTTTGGAGTTGTTCTTCCTTTTCAGCGATCCTTGTCTGGATTACCGCTTATACGAGGTCTGAGTGAAGACGTTCGTCCTGGAAAGCGGCTAAGCCATCGGGATGTGGAGTTTGCGTTAGAAACGATCGCTTTGGTAGAGAGCATAAGCAATGTGAATCACTACATCGAACTGAATGAAATAAATATTAGACATGGCGATTATATTGAACTCACTCTCAAAGGGGGTGCAGAGGTCAGATTGCCTCGATTTTCGTTGAAACCTAAATTAAATAAATTAGCTACTGTTGTTAAGATTGCAGAAGGACAGGGACGTCGGGTGAAGTGGGTGGATTTGACAGTTGATTCGGTTAAAGTGCCCGTCCGATACTTTTAGGGGAAATCGCAATGGCAGGTGATGTAACGGCGGTACTTGAAATTGGAACATGTCAGATTCGCTGTCTGGTTGGAGAAGTTCGAGAAGATCAGAGTATTTCGGTGGTTGGGTATGGAGAAGTGGATTCACAGGGGATTCGTAAAGGCGAGATCTTAAATCGTGATAAGGCCATTATTGCGGTCCGAAAAGCATTAAAAACAGCGGAAGAGAATACACGTAAGACGATTCACTCGGTGGTGTTGGTGTTAAGTGGCGGTGATGCGAGTTGTGTGGTTTCGGAGGGGGTGCATCGTATTGCCGATGCATCCGAAAATAAGAAACAAGAAGTCATGGAGGAAGATATGGCGGACGTGCTGTCGATTGCTCGCCGTCATATTTTGCCGGAGAATCGGATTCGATTACATAGTCTGGAGAACTATTACACGGTTGATGATATTCAAGAAGTGATCGATCCAAAGGGGTTGTCTTGTGAAGTATTGAAAGTTCAGGTTTTAACGCTGCACGGTAAGCGTAGTGTGGTGGAAAATTTTCAAAAACTGGTTGTGGATGTTCCGGTGGTTTGTGCCGATGCGGTAT
>ERZ802830.4621-NODE-4621-length-10932-cov-25.1643_pt1 | contig 10932 bp, 7 predicted proteins | sample MGYA00345654_ERZ802830 | MGnify/ENA primary metagenome ERZ802830 (study PRJEB30503, sample SAMEA104212375) | marine metagenome | biome: Westerlies Biome; feature: [SRF] surface water layer (ENVO:00010504) within the epipelagic zone...; material: water...
GATTTGTAATAAAAATTCCAGGTTTATATGAAAACCTTAATGACATTTTTAATACACCCATTAAAGTTAATGATAAGAAGACTATCAAATTCAAAGACATAGCTTCATTAAAAAGAACTTTTAAAGATCCTGAAAAATTTGCAAGATTAGATAATCAATCTGCATTTACATTAGAAATATCAAAGAGAATAGGTGCAAATATTGTTGAGACTGTCAATCAAGTAAAAGAAATAGTAGAGAGTGAACAAAAAACACTTCCTTCTAAAATAAAAATAACTTTTTCTGGGGACGAGTCTGTTAATATTAAAAAAATGCTGGGCGACTTGCAGAATAATGTAATTTTTTCAATATTACTTGTTATGAGTGTGGTTATTCTTTTTTTGGGTATAAGATCTAGTTTGCTAGTTGGCTTAGCTGTTCCAGGGTCTTTTTTAGCAGCTATATTAGTTCTTTATTCATTGGGCTTCACTATCAACATGGTAGTTCTTTTTGGTTTAATATTGTCTGTTGGACTGTTAGTTGATGGGGCAGTAGTAGTAGTTGAATACGCACAAAGAAAAATTCAAGAAGGAATGGGTTTGGCAGACTCTTATATTAAAGCTGCATCCAGAATGTCTCTCCCAATTATCGCATCTACTCTAACAACTATAGCAGCATTCATTCCATTGCTCTTTTGGCCTGGAACCACTGGGGGTTTTATGAAATATATCCCCATTACTGTAATCTCTGTTCTAGGTTCAAGTTTGGCTATGGCTTTGGTTGTAGTGCCTATAATTGGTACTCAGACCTATAAAATAAGAAATTTGTTCTTCTACTTCATTGTTCCGCTTATTTTATTTGTAGGAATAAATTATATTGCATTGAATTTTCTTGGTCAGTTAAAATTTGATAAATACCTAAGTTTGGGAATTAAGATTGTTTCCTCACTTGCTATAGGCTTTTTAGTTTTCAAATTATTTAGATATTTAAAAAATAAAGGTCTTTTTCAAAAAATAATGATACCTAGAATTAATGCAGATGATGACGAAGATTTAACTGATTTAAATAAAGTTGGATTTTTCACAAGAATATACTTATCTGTTTTAAGACTTTGTATCAATAATCCTCTTAAAATTTTATTTTTATCAATTTCACTACTTGTTGGTATTTATGGAGCTTATGGAAAGTATGGAAAAGGTGTTACCTTCTTTCCATCCGTTGAAGCCGATAATACTAAGGTAATAGTATATGCAACTGGTAATTTATCAGTCAAAGAAAAGGATCTATTGGTTGGTAAGGTTGAAAAGAAAATTATAGATATTCAAAATATTAATAATGAATTTAAGTCTATTTATACTACTTCAGGAAATGTTTCTAATAGGCAGGAGAGTTCACCTGATATTATTGGTTTTATAGATATAGAATTCAAAGATTGGGATAAAAGACGTAAATCTGATTTGATGATATCTGAGATCAGAGAGGCTACATCTACAATTGCAGGAATTAAAGTTGAAACACGAACTCAAAGAGCTGGGCCGCCTAGGGGGAAACCTATAGAAATAAATCTGGTATCCTCTGATCCAAATTTAACAATCAAAGAAATTAAAAGAATAGAGGAATATCTTTTAAAAATTTCAGGTTTAAAAGATCTAGAAACATCCCTTCCATCTCCAAGCATTGAGTATCAATTATATGTTGATAGAGAAGAAGCTGCAAAATATGGTGCAAGCATAGCTATTATTGGTAATACTATTAAATTAATAACAGGAGGTTTGAAATTAAGTGAATTTAGACCCAATGACAGCGATGACTCTATCCCAATTTATTTAAGGTTACCTGAAAACCAAAGAACAATTGACCAATTAAATAGCATAAAAATTCCAACTTCTAATGGATATGTTCCTATTTCAAACTTCACTGACGTGCAAACTAAACAAGAAACTGGAAATATTGTTCGATTAGACCAAAATAGAATTGAAACTATAAAATCTGATGTAACTAGATTTTACCAAACTGACGCGTATGTGAGGCTTATTAAACATTGGCTTGGAATTCAAAAGTTTGATATTCCCAATAATTTTGGATTAGATATCCCTGAATTTAATTCAGCTAATATAGACCCCCGTGTTGAAGTTACGTTTAAAGGAGAGGATGAAAGTCAAAATAAATCAAAAGCCTTTCTTCAAAAAGCATTTATGGTTGCTGTATTTTTAATGGGACTTATTCTATTAACCCAATTTAATAGTTTTAGTAGCACCCTACTCATCTTATTTGCAGTAATTATGTCCACTGTCGGAGTCGTTTTAGGTCTTTTAATAACCCAACAACCTTTTGGAATTGTAATGAGTGGCATAGGTGTCATATCTTTAGCTGGAATTGTTGTTAATAATAATATTGTTCTTATAGATACTTTTGATCGCTTAGTGAAAAGAACAAAAAATGCTAAGGAAGCTATATTGATGACTGGCGCTCAAAGATTACGACCAGTTCTTTTAACTACAACTACAACTGTTTTAGGTTTAATGCCCATGGCACTGAAACTTAATATAGACTTTGCTAGTTTAGAATATACTTATAATTCTCCAGATACACAGTGGTGGGTTGATCTCTCTAGAGCAATTGTATTTGGTTTACTTTTTTCAACTTTATTAACATTATTGGTAACACCATCAGCTTTAATGTTAAAATCTAAATATCTAAATTCTAGCAGTTCTAAAGAAACTAAAAAAATAAATAAGTAAATTAATCAAAGACATCAATAAATACAATAGAGCTATCACAAGAGTAGTTTGCCAAAAATATGTTATTAGAAATATTAAAACTAGTACCACTGCAATAGTAGCAAACCTCATATAGAGGGGTTTAAGTTTTAAATTCTTAACTGAAGGTGTAGGAACCCTACTAACCATCATTGCACCAGCAAAAATAATTAGAGAAGAGCTAAAAATTAATTGATTTATATTGAAATAATTAAATTCCATAAAGCTCATGAAAAACGGTATCATTACTATTCCTGCTGCAGCCGGTGATGGTATTCCAATAAAAGTTTTACTTTGCTCTCTCGTATTTTCTATATTAAACCTGGCTAATCTCAATGCAGCACAAACAATATAAAAAAGACTAAAAGTCCATCCTATTCTTCCCAACTCGTGAGTATAACAAAGATTTATGAGAAGCGATGGCGCTAAGCCAAAACTTATGAAATCTGATAGTGAGTCTAATTCTGCACCAAATTGAGAAGATTTTTTTAATTTTCTTGCCATCCATCCATCGAAGAAATCAAAAAAAGCGGCTAACATAATCATCAAAACAGATAATTTCCAATTCCCTTGAATAGAAAATTTAATAGATGAAATTCCAGCAATTAATGACATCAATGTAATAGAATTAGGAATAAATTTAATAAAGGAATATTCTCTCATTAAAAATTTAAATTTTCTTAAAATTTCTTTTGGCGCTTTTGATTGTTTTTAATTCTTGAGCAATGATAGTTTCTCCCCCGATACATTGTTGCCCTACATTGACTAATAGATTAAAATTATTTGGAAATTCAATATCTACTCTACTACCAAATTTGATAATTCCGTATCTATCACCCTGATTAATTTTATCTTTTAACTTTACGTTACAAATTATTCGTCGGGCAATTAATCCAGCAATTTGAGTTACATGAATTATATTATTACCAGATTTAATAGTTAACTTTAGTCTTTCATTTTCTTCACTTGCTTTGTCTAAAGTTGCATTGATAAATTTACCTTCAAAATAGTCAATCTTAGATATTTCTCCAGAAATAGGTAATCTTTGTATATGCACATTAAATACACTTAAAAATATAGAAACTTTTGTATAATTTTTTTTACCTTCTTTTAACTCAGTAATATTTGTAATAATTCCATCAGCTGGACTTACTAATATATCTTCACCTATTGGGACTGTTCTTTCAGGGTCTCTAAAAAAATAGAAGGTGAACAAAAGAAGGATTATCGAAATAAAAAATAGAGGTGTGTAAATAAAGTAGAAAAAAATAACTAACAAAAATAATATTATTAATGCTGCCGATATCTCTTTATGAAAACGAAAGTACATAATGGTTGCCATTAATATCTGAATTGCATAATTTGATCAATAAAATAGATTTTTTTTAAAGCTATTATTTGCTATACATTAAAATCTCTTAATATCTGAACAAATGTCAAAAATAATAGTTAAAAACCCTGTTGTAGAATTAGATGGTGATGAAATGACCCGAATTATATGGGATTTTATTAAAAAAAAGCTCATTCTGCCTTATTTAGAGATTGATTTAAAATACTTCGATTTATCAGTTCAAAAAAGAGACGAAACAAATGATCAAATTACAATAGATGCAGCTAATGCAATTAAAAAATTTAGCATAGGGGTTAAGTGTGCAACCATCACACCAGATGATGGTCGTATGTCAGAATATAACCTAAAAAAGATGTGGCGATCTCCCAATGGTACAATAAGAAATATTTTAGATGGAACAGTATTTCGTCAACCTATCATTTGTAAAAATATACCAAGAATTGTCAGATCTTGGGATAACCCTATTGTTGTAGGACGTCATGCTTTTGGAGACCAGTACAAAGCAACTGAAATGGTAATAGATAAACCGGGTAAGCTTTTTATGAAATATATAACTAATGATGGTGAAACTCTTGAGCAAGAGGTTTTTGAATTTTCTAAAAGTGGTGTAGCTATGTCAATGTATAATGTTGACGAGTCCATAAAAGGTTTTGCAAGGGCATGTTTTAATTATGGATTAAAACTTAATTGGCCAGTATATCTTTCAACTAAAGATACGATCTTAAAAAAATACGATGGAAGATTTAAAGAAATATTTCATGAAATTTATGAAAGTGAATTTAAAGATAAGTTTAAAGAAAAAAATATAGTATACGAACACCGATTAATAGATGACATGGTAGCATCTGCTATGAAATGGAATGGAAAATTTGTGTGGGCATGTAAAAATTATGATGGAGACGTTCAATCTGACTCAGTCGCACAGGGTTTTGGATCTCTTGGAATGATGTCTAGTGTACTAATGACTCCAGATGGTAAAACAATAGAGTCAGAAGCTGCACATGGCACCGTAACAAGACATTACAGACAGCATCAGAAAGGTGAGAGTACATCAACTAATCCTATAGCCTCCATATTTGCATGGACGAGAGGTTTAAATTTTAGAGGAGAATTTGATAACAATCACGAGTTAATCAATTTTGCAAATACTTTGGAGAAAACTTGCATTCAAACCGTAGAGTCTGGAAATATGACTAAAGATTTAGCAATACTTGTTGGATCAGATACTAAATGGATGAATACAGAAGATTTTTTAAATTGCTTAGATAAAAACTTACAATCAGAATTAAACTAAATCTGATTTTTAATAGCTAAAAAAGCTTGATTTATATGTGTTTTTTTATCACCACCAGCTTGAGCAAAATCTACTCTACCCCCACCTCCTTTTGACCCTAAATGATCGAAAGAATATTTAATCAAAACTCGTGCATCATATTTTTCTGTTAAGTCTTTTGTTAACCCGACAACAATAGAAACTTTTTCATTATTTATAGTTACGCAAGCTAAAATAGAATGTTGTTTTTCAACTTTGAATTTATCATAAATTGATCTTAATTCCTTAGGAGGAAGTCCATTAATAGTCTGAGTGACAAAGGTAACTTCATTAATTTTATCTTCAGTTATTATATTATCACTAGAATTTTTAAGAATAGATTTATTTTTCAAAACCTCCAGATGATTTTCTAATTTCTTGATATAAAGACTTTTATTTTCTTCTTTAAAAGTAATAGATCCACCTATTTTATTAATTTGATTAGTTAAATTTTGAATTAGTTCTTCTTGTTTTCTTTCTAAATTTTTTTGTACAATTGCAAGATTATCGTTGAATATATCAACATTGGTATCAGTACAAGCCTCTATTCTTCTCACACCAGAAGAGACTGATTCTTCACTTGTGATTTGAAATTTATTTATATCTTGGACATTATCAACATGGGTTCCACCACATAACTCAATTGAATAGGGTGTATTATCTTTAGATCCTAAAGTGACAACCCTTACTTCATCTCCATATTTTTCACCAAATAAAGCTATAGCACCTTGTCGTATAGCGTCTTCTTGAGATTTAATTGAAATATCTGTTTCAATAGAATTAGCTAATATACTATTTACTTCACTTTGAATCTCAATGATTTGTTCCTTTGAAATTTGCTTATTATGACTAAAATCAAATCTAAGTTTTTCTTCATTTACTAGAGATCCTCTTTGAGCTACATGATTACCAAGTTTATTCCTGAGTGCTGCATGGAGTAAATGAGTTGCGGAATGGTTTTTTTTAATTGAATTTCTTAATGACGTATTAATATTTAGCTCTATTTCATCTCCAACAGCTAATGAACCTGATATCAATTCTCCAAAATGAATAAAAATACCTTGTTGTGTTTTTTTAGTATCTAGTACTTTAAATTCTGTATTTTGAGATATTATCATTCCCCTATCCCCTACTTGACCACCAGATTCAGCATAAAAGCATGTATTTTCAGTGATAATTATATAATTTTTTGAGTCATTAGTGGTTTTATTTACTTCTTTGAAATCTTTAAGGATGGAGAGTATAGATGATTTGATTGTAGTTTTTTCATAGCCTAAAAAATTTGTGGGTTTAATTTTTTTAGCCAAATCGAACCAGATTTTTTGTGTTGCTGAATCGCCACTACCTTTCCATGAAGATCGCGCCTCTTGCTTTTGCATCTCCATAGCCTCATTAAATGAATTAGTGTCTACTTGTATATTCTTAGATTTTAAAAAATCTTGTGTTAAATCTAGTGGAAAGCCAAAAGTGTCGTAAAGTTTAAATGCTATTTTTCCATCAAGGGTGTTATTATTAATTTTAGGAATTTCTTGACCTAATATATCCAACCCCTTAGATAATGTTTCCCTAAATTTTTCTTCTTCAGAAGATAGGGTTTCTAAAATAAGATCAGACCTAGAATTTAATTCCTCATAGAAATCTCCCATTAACATTTTTAAGTCTTGAAATATTTTATGAAAAATAGGCTCTCTTGAACCTAATGTATAAGCGTGTCTAATCCCTCTTCTTAGTATTCTTCTTAATACGTAACCTCTGCCCTCATTTGATGGCATAACTCCATCTGCAATTAGAAAAGAGGACGCCCTTAAATGGTCTGCAATAACTCTAAAACTTGATTTATTCTCGTCATTAACCTTTTTGTTAATTAACTCTTGAGTAGCATCAATAATATGTGTGAATAAATCAGAAGAATAGTTATCATTACTTTTATTTAGTAAAGCTGTTATTCGTTCGAGCCCCATACCAGTATCAACACAAGGTTTTGGTAAGTCTATTCTATTATTAGTATCAACTTGCTCGTATTGCATGAATACTAAGTTCCATATTTCTATAAATCTATCACCATCTTCATTAGGAGATCCAGGAGGACCTCCAAAATATTTATCACCATGGTCATAAAAAATCTCAGAACATGGGCCACAGGGTCCAACCTCCCCCATAGACCAAAAGTTATCTGAACTATTTATCTTAATAATTTTTTCATCAGAGAGATTGGCTATTTTCTTCCAAAATTTTTCAGATTGTTCGTCGTTATGATAAATTGTTACTAGTAATTTTTTAGGATCTATTTCAAATTCTTTAGTTATTAAATTCCAAGCATAAAATATTGCTTCCTCTTTGAAATAATCACCAAATGAAAAATTTCCAAGCATTTCAAAAAATGTATGGTGTCGCGTTGTAAATCCAACATTTTCAAGATCGTTATGCTTCCCCCCTGCTCTGACACATTTTTGAGAGGTAGTTGCTTTTGTATAATTTCTTTGTTCTAAGCCGGTAAAAACATTTTTGAATTGAACCATTCCAGAATTAGCGAACATCAAAGTAGGGTCGTTATCAGGAACCAAAGAACTGGAACTGACATAGTCATGACCATTCTTTTTAAAATAATCTATAAAAGACTTTCTGACCTGGTTAGAATTCATAACCTAGCAATATAGATTAATTTAATTGAAATTTAATATTATTCTTTGGTATTTTTTTCTTCTACTTCATCAGTAGGAGGAGGAGGATCAATCATTAATTCTTCAACTGTATTGGAATTAGATCTAATTTTAGCCTCTATTTCTTCCAACATTTGAGGATTGTCCTTCAAAAATTGCTTTGTGTTCTCTCTGCCTTGACCAATTTTTTCATCTTTATAAGAATACCAAGCACCTGCTTTATCAATAATATCAGCTTGCACACCTAAATCTATTATTTCACCTATTTTTGAAATACCTTCACCATACATAATATCAAATTCAACTATCTTAAATGGGGGTGCCATTTTATTTTTAACAACTTTTACTCTAGTTTGATTTCCAATGATATTATCTTTGTCTTTAATAGCCCCTATTCTTCTAATATCTAATCTTACTGATGAATAGAATTTTAATGCATTTCCACCTGTGGTTACCTCAGGGCTACCAAACATCACTCCAATCTTCATTCTCAGTTGGTTAATGAAAACAACCATAGTATTTGTCTTAGAGATAGAACTAGTTAATTTTCTCAGGGCTTGACTCATTAATCTTGCCTGCAGACCTGGAAGAGAGTCTCCCATTTCACCTTCTAACTCAGCCCTGGGCACTAAAGCAGCAACAGAGTCAATGACAAGTAAATCTACACCCTCAGATTTAACCAATGTATCTGAAATTTCTAAAGCTTGCTCACCTGTATCAGGTTGGGATATTAATAATTCATCAATATTTACTCCAAGTTTTTTTGCATAACCTGGGTCCAGAGCATGCTCAGCGTCAATAAAAGCGCAAGTGCCTCCCATTTTTTGAGCTTCAGCAATAACATGTAAAGTTAAGGTTGTTTTACCAGAACTTTCTGGTCCATATACTTCTACAACCCTACCTCTGGGTAATCCGCCAATACCAAGAGCAATATCAAGTCCCAAAGACCCAGTTGAATAAACTTCAAAATTTGAATCGGTATCTTTTTTACCAAGCATCATAATGGCACCCTTACCATATGATTTTTCAATGTTACTAATTACTGATTTTAATTTGTTTAAATTATCTTTTTTATCCATATGATTCTAATATAGATAGTAAATAATTGTACCTACTTCACAAGAATAATTATGGAAAATAACTTTATATTTAGCGATTTAATACCAGGTGCTCTAGTTAGGTGCCCTAGTCAACCTAACTGGGGTATAGGACAAGTACAATCATGTATAGGAAGTAAAGCTACAATTAACTTTGAGAACTCAGGAAAAAAAGTTATAGATTTAACTATCGTAAATTTAGATATAATTGAAAATGCTAACTGATAATTTTAAAAGAAAAATTGATTATTTAAGAGTTTCTGTCACTGATAGGTGTGATCTAAGATGTACTTATTGTATGGCTGAGGATGTTACTTTCTTGCCTAGGCAAGAGGTGCTCTCTATAGAGGAGATAATAAAATTAATTGATATATTTAACGAATTAGGAGTAAAAAAATTTAGACTTACTGGAGGTGAGCCTTTAGTAAGAAAAAATATTATTACAATAATTGAACACTTATCTGAATTAAAAAAACAAAATAAAATTCATGAACATACTCTTACAACCAATGGTACAAACTTATCGAAATATGCCAAAATTTTAAAAACCAATGGGGTAAATAGAATAAATGTTTCCTTAGATAGTCTCGACTCAGAGAAATATAGAGAGGTAACTAAGCATGGGGATTTAAATAAAGTAATTAATGGAATACACGCGGCTAGCGAAGAGGGCATCAAAGTCAAAATTAATACTGTGCTAACGCAAAATTTTAATGAGGAAGAGGTGTTTGATATAATCAATTGGTGTAAAATTCATAGTTTTGATATTTCACTAATTGAGGTCATGCCAATTGGTGCCATAGGTGAAAAAAGATTTAATCAATATTTATCTATGAAAAAATTTGAAGAAAACCTAGTATCTAAATTGAATTTAACTCCATCTAACTTTAAAACTAATGGCCCCTCTAGATACTTTAGCGATAACACAAGTAGTACTAAAATTGGTATTATTTCAGCAATATCTCATAATTTTTGTGATACTTGCAATCGTGTGAGGTTAACTTGTACTGGAAAATTATATATGTGTTTAGGTCAAAATGATTATGTTGATTTAAAATATTCATTAAGAAATTTAGGAAAAATTGATATTATTAAACAAATTGAATATGCTATGACTATAAAACCACAAAAACATAACTTTGAAATTTTAGAAAATAACTTTGATGGGTACATTGACCGTCACATGAATGAAACAGGTGGATAAAAATGAAAATTTGTTTTGTATCCTTTCCATTAGATAGAAATTTAAAAGCTCAAACTGAGTTAGTCGATAGATATGGAAATTGTAGCCCTGAGGATGCCGATTATATTGTTGCTCTAGGTGGAGATGGATTTATTTTAAAGTCTCTTCATGATTACCTTAAAATAAACAAACCTATTTTTGGAATGAATTTTGGCTCTGTAGGTTTTTTGATGAATGAATACAGTATTGATAATCTTGATAGTAGATTAGCTAAAGCCCAATTAACAAAACTCAGACCTCTGGTTATGAAAACCTTAACTCCAACTGGTCAAGAAGTTAAAGCTATTGCTATAAATGAAATAAGTATAAGAAGAGAAAAGTATCAAGCTGCAAAATTAAAAGTAATAATTGACGATGAGATTAGAATGGAAGAGTTAGTCTGTGATGGTGTTATAGTATCTACGGCGGCAGGTAGCACAGGTTACAATTACTCTGCCTCAGGACCTATAGTGCCACTAGGCAGCAATGTTATGGCTATGACAGCAGTTAGTGCATACAGTCCAAGACATTGGAAGGGTGGATTATTAAAAG
>ERZ802830.4623-NODE-4623-length-10927-cov-11.8678_pt1 | contig 10927 bp, 12 predicted proteins | sample MGYA00345654_ERZ802830 | MGnify/ENA primary metagenome ERZ802830 (study PRJEB30503, sample SAMEA104212375) | marine metagenome | biome: Westerlies Biome; feature: [SRF] surface water layer (ENVO:00010504) within the epipelagic zone...; material: water...
GCCGAAAATACAAAAAAAGATATTGCAATAAATAAAAAAACTCCAAAAGTTTCATTTTTGAATAAATTATTAATAATATTTATTAGCTTTATAGCGTTAATAGTTTTATTAGATACATTCAAAACACAAATTATGATATTCCTACCAGGCTTTGATTTTGTACTTGAAAGTCTATATGAAACTTTAAAAGATATTTTTTTATTTATATCTGATTTATTTAACAAATGATTCAATATATTTCAAAATCTTTTAAATGGTTCTTTAAACTTGAAGCAGCAAGTGGTTTGGTTTTATTATTCAGCGCTGTACTTGCATTAATTTTAAGCAATTCAGTATATGCAGATTATTATTTTTCAACTTTAGAAAAATATTTATTTATTGGTTTTAATAATTTTGGGCTAAAGTTAAGTGTATTGCATTGGATTAACGATGCTCTAATGGCAATATTTTTCTTTTTTGTAACTTTAGAGATTAAAAGAGAGTTTTTACAAGGTGAACTGTCAAACATTAAACAGGCACTACTACCTATTATAGCTGCTGTAGGCGGTATGGTAGTACCAGCTTTAGTATATGTTTATATTAATCTAGGTGATCCCGAAACATTAAATGGTTGGGCAATTCCATCAGCAACTGATATTGCTTTTTCTCTTGGAGTTTTATCTTTGCTTGGAAAAAGAGTACCTTTGTCATTAAAAGTATTTCTAACAGCATTAGCAATTATAGATGACCTTGGTGCAATTTTAATTATAGCTATATTTTACTCGGGTGACTTAAGCATAAAATATTTATCCTTAATGTTATTGGCATTCATAGGACTTTTAGTAATAAATAAATTTAATATAAAAAAATTCTTACCCTACTTAATTTTAGGAATATTTTTATGGGATTTCACTCATAACTCAGGAATACACGCAACTATTGCTGGAGTACTACTTGCCATGACAATACCACATAGAAAAAAAGAAAAAGACTTTTCATTATTAATTAAGGTTGAACATTTAATTAGTCCTTACGTTGCCTTTGGTATAATGCCTCTCTTTGCTTTTGCTAATGCTGGTGTTTCTTTAGAAGGTTTGTCATTTTCATCACTTCTAGATAAGGTTCCACTTGGTATAGTATTGGGACTATTTGTTGGTAAACAACTAGGGGTTTTTGTGTTTTCATATTTATCAATCAAACTTAAAATTGCACAAATGCCAAGTAACTCAAATTGGTATAATTTTTATGGTGTTGGTGTTTTAACAGGTATTGGTTTTACCATGAGTCTGTTTGTGGGTAATTTAGCTTTTGTTGACAATATGCAATATATGGATGGGGTTAAAATTGGAGTTTTAACTGGGTCATTATTATCCACTTTATTTGGTTATTTTCTAATATTACTTACTCCTAACAAATAATTTATTAGTATGAAAAAAATTATATTCTCTATATTAGTTATCATAATGTTTTTTTCAAAAAGTAATGCCGATGGTAATTACGAAAAGATTTTTTTTGATTTTAAAATTAAAAGTATCACAGGTGATATGATTGATTTAAATACTTACAAAAATAAAGTAATTTTATTAACCAACACAGCAAGTTATTGTGGATTTACAAAACAATATACAGATTTACAAATCCTTTGGGATAAATACAAAAAAGATGGATTGATAGTATTGGGTGTACCTTCAAATTCATTTAATCAGGAAAAGGATAATGATGATGATGTTAAAGATTTTTGTGAGGTTAACTTTAATATTAATTTCCCTATTACTACAATAACAGAAGTTAAAGGAGATAATGCACATTCTATATTTAAATGGGCAAAAGAAAATCATGGTAAATCAGCAATACCAAAATGGAATTTTCATAAAATACTAATTAACAAAAATGGCAAAATAGAGGAAACGTACACATCTTTTACAAATCCTATGTCAAAAAAAATTATAACTAAAATTGAAAGTTTATTATAAACTTAACACCATACCATCATAGGCAGGAACTATATTTTTTGTAAGTTTTGTTTTTAAATCATCATAATCTATATCGCTGTGAAGATTAGTTAAGATGGCTTTTTTTGGTGAAAAAATTTTTATCAACTTTAATGATTGTTCTAAATTTAAATGAGATGGATGATTTCTGTACCATAAACAATCAATTACTAAATATTTTAGACCTTTAAAATATTTATAATCCTTATTACTTATTTCACTAACATCACTAATATATGCAAGTTTTTTATTAAAAATGTAACAAATACTATTTACTTTACCATGTTTCACTTTTATTGATTTAATAGTTATTTTATCTCTTTTTTTTTTAACTGTCATTTTAGCTTTAATTTTGTTCATTTTTAAAGTGGCTGGATACTCCCTGGTATTTGATTTAAAACAATAAGAAAAAGTATTGCTTAGATATTTTTTAGTTTCAGAATCAGCATAGACATCAATAGGTTTTCTCCTTTTAATGAAAAAAACTCTCAGATCATTTATTCCATGCGTTTGATCAGCATGCATATGGGAGTACAAAACCTTATCAATAGAATTGATTTTATTATTAATTAGCTGTGATCTTAAATCTGGCGAGGTATCGATTAATATGTTTAGATTCTTGCTTTTGATTATTGCTGAACATCTAGTTCTATAATTTTTTTTATTATTTGGATTACATTTACCAAAAAAACCATCGGAGCGAGGTACACCCATCGAGCTGCCACATCCTAATATTATAAACTTCATTAAATTAATCTATCAAAAAATAACTTATTAAAATTTTTAGTAGTTATATCAACTAACTCAGATATTTTTATATTTTGCAGTTCAGCAAGTTTTTCTGCTGTAAATTTAATAAAAGCAGGTTCATTTTTTTTTCCTCTATATGGAACAGGCGATAAATAAGGACTGTCAGTTTCTATTAAAAGTCTATTTTTAGGTATCATTTTAAAGGTTTCTTGAAGATTTAGAGAATTTTTAAACGTAATAATTCCACTAGCTGAAAAAAAAGCATTTAAAGGTATTAGTTTAGTAGCAAATTCAGTAGATCCAGTAAAACAATGCATTAAAATTTTAAGTTTATTGGAATGATTTTTTTTAAGGATATCGTATGTCTCATCTTCTGCATTTCTGGAATGGATAATTAAAGGGATATTTAGATCTTTTGCAGCATCAATATGTTTCTGAAAACTTTTAATCTGCAAATCTTTATCGCTATTATTATAATAAAAATCAAGTCCAGTCTCCCCCACGCCAATAATTTTATTATTTAAATTTATTTTTGTAATAATTTCATCTTTAGAAACATCGTTATTTTTTGTTTCATGTGGATGGATACCAAAAGTTCCAAATATCATTGGGTCTTTTTTTACAATGTTAGTTATTTTTTCATAACTTTGTAAGGTAGTGCAAATTGTTAATAGCTTTTCCAAACCAACATTCTTTGAATTTGCAATAACTTGATCTAAATTTGCAATTAAATGTTCATGATCTAGATGGCAATGTGAGTCAATCATTTTTTTCAATCTTTTTAAATAAAATATCTAATTTTAATATTTTATTTTTTGGCTTTAAATATTCATTATTACCAATTGAGTCAAACTTAATTTCATTTTCATTAATTGAAAAAATATTTAGTACTTTTAATGAAGTATTAGGGATTATTGGATAAAGCAATATTGAAATTTTCCTAATAAGCTCTAGAGAAACATACACAATTGTCTTTAACCTATCAGGTTCATCTTTTTTACCCCATGGAGCCTGGTCATTAAAATATTTATTTGCTTTAAATAACTGATCAACTACAAATTCTACGTAAAAATTAATATTTTGATTATTAATTTCTTGATCAAGTTTTTTTAAATTATTATCAAAATTATTTAATATAGATAAATCATCCTCGTTAAATGTATTAAATTTAGGTATTTCTAATCCAATATTTTTTTCACAAAATGTAATAACTCTTTGACATAAATTTCCATAATTATTTGCTAAATCACTGTTAATACAACTTTCTAGTTTATCTTTTGAAATATTTCCATCATTGCCAAAAGATACTTCTTTTAATAAATAATATCGTAAAGGATCAAGACCATAATTATTGATTATTTCTATTGGATCTAAAATATTACCTTTAGATTTTGACATTTTTTCATCACCAGATAAAATCCAGCCATGACCATAGACTCTTTTAGGTGGTTTAATATCTGCTGCTAATAAAAAAGCAGGCCAATATACAGCATGAAATCTTAAAATATCTTTTCCAATCAAATGAAGATCTGCAGGCCAAAACTCTTTAAATTTTTCATCGTTTTCATTAGGATAATTTAATGCGCTTAAATAATTAGTTAGAGCGTCTAACCACACATATATTACATGATCTTTGTTTGAAGGAACCTTAATACCCCATGAAAAAGATTTTCTACTTACAGATAAATCTTTTAAACCACTTTTGACAAAACTTATCACTTCATTCTTCCTTGTTTCAGGTAAAATAAATTTGGGATTATCTGAATAAAATTTTAACAGAGGTTCTTGCCACTTTGATAGTTTAAAAAAAAAAGACTCTTCCTCTACCCATTCTACCGTTGATCCAGATGATTTACTGATTTTTTTACCATTAATATTTTCAATTTCATCATCCGTATAAAATGCTTCATCTGAAACAGAATACCAACCTGAATATTTTGATAGGTAAATTTCTTTTTTTTTCTCAAGAATATTCCAAAGATTTTCAACCGATTTAAAATGTCTATTTTCTGTAGTTCTAATAAAATCATTATTAGATAAATTTAATGTTGAGGATAAATCCTTAAAAGTTTTACTAATTTCATCACAAAACTTTAAGGGGTCTTTATTAGCTTTTTCTGCAGCTCTTTGAATTTTTTGACCATGCTCATCTGTGCCTGTTAAAAAAAAAACGTTATAACCTTGAATCCTTTTAATACGTGCAAAAAAATCTGCAATTATACTTGAGTAAGCATGACCCATATGTGGTTTAGCAGAAGGATAATAAATAGGAGTTATGATGTAAAAATTTTTACTCATCAATAATTTTATTTTTAAATTCAAAGAATAGTGTCTCGGTATCTAGGTTATATTTTAAAGTACTATTAATTTTTTTAATAAAAACTGAGTACAAATTAAAAAAATCATTATCTTTTGTAGTGGTATAAATTTCATAAAAAAAATAATGAATAAGATTTATCATTAAGTTAAAAGTTTGGTGATCACTCTTATAAAATTTTTTATATATCATAAAATTCAAAAGATCTTTAATTTCGATGTCATTAAGATTAATTTCATTTTGTTTTGCAAAATCAAGCAAAAAAATTAATTCGCCAATGGAACTATATTTATTTAAAAAACACTTATGCATTAATTTTTCTATATCACCATCAATAATTTTATTTATTACAGCTATTGTTTCTTTATTTGAAAAATTTTTTTTAAAAACAATAGATCTAGATTTGATTGTATCAGGTATTTTCTTTGTACTATCATGAATTAAAATAAAATATATATTTTCTGGTGGCTCCTCTAAAATTTTAAGTAATGCATTAGATGCATTAATATTAAGAAACTCAACGTTATCGATTAAAATAAATCTTTTTTTACTATTGAAGGAGCTCTTTTGCGAATTATTAATGATATTTCTTATTTGATCAATTTCAATATTTTTCTTATTACTTTTTAAATTTACTATGCTTAAATTTGGATGTGATAAATTATTCATTAAACTAAAAGATTTATTGTATTGATTGATGGTAAAGTTTACATCATCGTACTTATTATCTTCATTCAATGATAGAATATAATTAATAAAATGTATGGAAAAAGTAAATTTTCCTATACCTTTGGGTCCACTTAACAAAATTTTATTTGGTAATATTTTATCATTCTCCATTGCTTTAAATTTCGCAAAAATTTCATCATAACCAAATAATTTGTAATTATTAATTAGCTGTGTCATTATTTACTTATAAGTTTAAGCACTTTATCTGCTATTATTTTCTTATTATATTCCATTTGTAGATTTGAATTTATCTTCATATAATTTTTTCTTTTAAAACATATTTTATAATACCCTCTTTGAACTCTACTATAAAACTTATGATCAAATTTATCATAACGATTAAGCTTTTTCCTTTTGCTTAAACGCATTTTTAAATTTTTAAGACTAACACTGTTAAGGAAGGTAAAATTTACTTTAAAATCTTTAAGTATATATTTATTAATTACATGTATTATATCACGATTAATACCCATGCCATAATGCTGATATGCTAGGGTTGAATCTGTAAAACGGTCGATTAGAATTACCTTTTTTTTATAGTTTTCTTTTAATACTTTAATATAATTTTCATTTCTAGCTGCTAGATACAATAGTAGATCAGTCATTTTATGAAAATTAGACTTCTTGTTAAGTATAAGGTTTCTAATTTTCTCTGAATTAGATGAACCACCAGGTTCTCTAATAACAATATACTTTATTTTTTTTTTATTTAAAAAATTAGCTAAACTTTTTATGTGGTATGTTTTACCGGATCCTTCTATACCCTCGAAAACGATAACGGGTTTTTTATACATCGCCCCATACTAAATAATTTAATGATTTCAAAATTCTTGTAAATAAATTAACTTTTTTTACCTCTGTTAAAGCATAAACATCATGGGTACTTAAAATTTCATCTTTAAAAAAAATTTTAAGCTCACCTAGTTTTTGGTTTATTTCAATAGGTGCCTCTATCGGACCATCATAATCTATAAAGACTTTCATATTTTTTTTTCTAGCTTTTTTTATAGTCTGAAATACATCATCTTTAGTATAAACATCAACGGTAGCATTTTTTCCTAACCACACATCTAGTTTAGCTAAGGATTTATTTTTAGATGAAACTTTAACCAAATCAAAGTTAGTCAATCCCCAGGTTAATAGCTTTATTGATTGTCTTGATCTATCATTTTTAGTATTAAATCCACTGGCAACTGCAATTAATCTTCTTTCATTTTTTTTTACAGATGATGCAAGGGAATATCTTTCAACTGCTAAGTATCCAGTCTTTATACCATCAGCACCAATGTTTTTATACAAAAGTGGATTTCTGTTACCCTGTGTTATTGGGTCACCTCCTGTCCTATCCCATGTAAAATCTGTTTCTTTGAAATATGTGTAATAATCTGGAAAATTTTTAATTAAATAATTCGACATAATAAGTATGTCTTTAACTGTTGAATAATTATCTGGATCATTTATGCCGGAAGCATTGGAGAAATTAGTATTAGTCATACCTATTTCAAATGCTTTTTCAGTCATTAAAATTGCAAATTGTTCCTCGGTTCCAGCTATACCTTCTGCTAATGCAACACAAGCATCGTTTCCTGATGCTACAATTATACCTTTTAATAAATCTTCAACAGAAACATTGTCCCCAACCATTATAAACATTGAAGAGTATCCTGCTGTTGAAAGTTTCCAAGCCTTTTCAGAGACTACAAATGTATCGTCTAAATTTAATTCACCACTCTTTAATAAATCAAAAGCTATTATGGATGTCATTATTTTAGTCATTGATGCAGGGTATATTTCTCTATCAGGTTCTTTTTCAAATAAAATTTTACCACTGCTAAAATCCTGAAGAATTGCGGTTCTCGCTTTAATATCAAACGAGAAGGAATTGTTAGTAAAAAACAAAGTCAATAAGATTACAAAACTAATTTTTTTGATTATTTTATTCATTATTAATAATTTCTATATTTTCAAAACCAAGTCCTTCTATACCATTATAAGCTATTTGTAATGAGTTTAAACTAGTATAAGGACCAAGAAATACTCTAAATTTATTTTCGTTTATTTTATTTATACCTACCGTATTAAGATTTAGCTCAATTTTGATTCTATTAGCCATTTCATCGGCTGTTTTTTTATAATAAAAATCAGCAATTTTGACTATGTAGCTAAAATTTTTCTTTTTAATAACAATTTTTTTTTCAATTTTTTCATTCAGATCGTTTACACTGATTGAGTCTACAGGAGCTTTATCAGCAACTTTTTTTTCCTCATCAAACGTTTTAGATTTTTTAGCTATGAAAAGCGCGTTATCTCTAATTTCCTCTAATATAATATAAGGTTCGTTAATATCAATTTCTAATTCATTGGCTATTCTTATTGAAACGACTGAATTATTAAAATTTGGGTAAACAGCATTATCCCCTACTTTGGCAATTATTGTTTTTTCATTAAAAGGATTTGAAATTTTAACGGCTGTACCTTTCTTAAGATTTCTTTGAAATATAATTAGGTCTCTTTCATTAATTTTTTTTGTAATTATTTTATTTTTATATAAATCATTATTAAAAATAAGCGTAAATCCACTATTAGTAAATTTTTCTAAGATTGGATAATTACTTGAAATTTCTTTGCTAATATATGATGTACAGGAATTAAGTAGAATAAATAAATAAAGTAAAATAAATTTATATTTCATTTTTAATCTTATCTTTTAATGTACAAACAGCTAAGGCGAACCTTAAGGATCTGTTCCACTTCAATACCTTTTCATAATTTTCAAAAACGATATAAGCTGGACTTAATTTATTAGGGTTTTCGACGATATCCAGATCGGGTGTAATAATACCTACTTTTAGATTTTCGTTATAATCAGCATTTAAGTTTGATACATAATTCTTAAAAAACTTAAGCTTTTTTTTATTTTTAATTTTTCTTGCAGAGCTATTTAAATATATTTCTGGAATATTTTCTTTCAATTTTATTTTTACAAAACATGGTTGGTTTTTTTTCCATCCAATTTTATGTAAATAATTAGCTGCAGATGCAAAAGCATCTTCATTTTTTTTTAATTCAATTATATTATTTTGATTAAAATCTATAGCATATCTATCAATTGTAGATGGCATAAACTGAAAAAAACCAAATGCACCAGCCCAAGAACCAAATAAAATTTCATGATTAATTATTTTTTTTTCAACTAAAGTTAAAACAGTCAATAACTCTTTTGTAAAAAATTCACTTCTTCTTTTATCAAAACTTAACGTAGCTAATGATGAAATAATATCCATCTTGCCAACATAGGTACCATAATTAGTTTCAATACCCATAAGTGCTAGCAAAAGCTCTTTTTCTACTTTAAATTTTTGCTCAACATTGTTTATCAACTTTTTGTTAGATTTATAAATTGTAATACCAGCATTAACCTTTGATTTGTTTGACCTTTTAGATATATATGTTTTTGTATCTTCATAAAATTCTGGTTGATAACGATCATATTCAATAACTTTTGGTAAAAATTTTGCATCTTTCATTACAATATTGAAAGTCTTTTCAGAAATCCCATTATTTAATGAATGCATTTTAAATTCTAACAGCCATTCATTAAAATTAGGTTCATTCGAATATAAATTTGAAATACTGAATAGGAAAGTTATAAAAATGATTTTAATTAGTTTCATAAAGATCTTTTAGATAAATAAATACAGCAATCCATATTAAAATAAAACTTATAAACTTATTAATAGAAAATGGCTCATTATAATAAAAAAAACCTAGCAAAAACTGACTTGTTGGAGTAATAAAAAAAATTAAGCCAGAAGCTGCCATTGTTGTTTTTTCCAAGCCTTTTATAAAAAGAAATAATGGTATTACAGTCATGAAACCACCCAATATTAAAAGCAATATATTATAAGGCTGTTGAAAGCTAAAATCATTGTATCCACTTTTAAAAATAAAATAACAAACAATTAATGCTATTGGTAAAATAAAAAGACTCTCTATAAGTAATCCAACATCAGTGTCAACATTAACCTTTTTTCTCAATAGGTTATAAAAACTCCAAAAAAAAGCAACGAGAAAACCAACAATAGGAAAAGATTCAAAATTAAATAGTAAGTATACAGATGAAGCTATTACAATTAAAATTGAAATCTTTCTTTTGAAATTAAGTTTTTCTTTTAAAAATACATATCCCAAAAAAACATTTAGTATTGGAAAAATAAAATATCCATAACTAGCATCTATTATTTTGTTAATAGATATTGCGTAGATCCATGTTCCCCAGTTTAAAAAAATTAATACACCTGTGACAAATAATATTAATAATTTTTTCTTTTGTTTTATAATACTCTTAAATACTTTTATTTTTTTAAAAATTAATGTTGTTAATAAAAGTATTAAACTTGTCCAAATTAATCTATGCAGGGTGACTTCCAATGCGCCCATCATAGATACATACTTAAAAAAAATTGTACCTAAAACGCCCCACCATAAAGAACCTATGGTTGCGTATAATATCCCTTTTTTAAATTGTGATTGATCCATATTAATAACCTATATTTTCAATATAAAGGTAAATTTGATGATGTTGAACTTTATATAACCTAGATATGTGAACATAGATAGTTTCTTTAATAATTAACTATATATTTAAGTTGAAATTTAAAATTATACTTATAAAAAAGTGTTCTTGGAGAGATGGCTGAGCGGTTGAAAGCACCGGTCTTGAAAACCGGCAAAGGGGCAACTCTTTCCTGGGTTCGAATCCCAGTCTCTCCGCCACTTATCAATGTCTATGTTCTCTAAACATTATATAAACTTTTTTATTTTGAGTATCATCTAAATTAATTTTTTTTCTATTAAATTTATACAAAGTATCATCATCTAATTCTAATAGCTCCAATAACTCTTTAAGATATTTAATATCTAAATCATGGATGATTTTATTAACAAATGAAGTTAAAAGAATATCCATTTCTTTAGTACCTCGATAACTTGCTCTATAAATTATTTTTTTTTTTAATTGATCTATATTAATTTCCATAAAGATTAATATATAGTACTATAAATGCCTAATATAAATAATTTTGAATATTTATTAAAAGATATCTCTTATATAAAAGGAATTGGGAGTAAAACTACTTCAATATTTAACAAAAAAAAAATA
>ERZ802830.4624-NODE-4624-length-10926-cov-11.4364_pt1 | contig 10926 bp, 11 predicted proteins | sample MGYA00345654_ERZ802830 | MGnify/ENA primary metagenome ERZ802830 (study PRJEB30503, sample SAMEA104212375) | marine metagenome | biome: Westerlies Biome; feature: [SRF] surface water layer (ENVO:00010504) within the epipelagic zone...; material: water...
GTTTATGATCATGCCTGTTGGAGCTAATAATTTCTCTCAGGCAATGCAATGGGCTACAGAAATATACTCTGATCTAAAGAATATTTTGAATGCAAAAGGTTTAAGCACTAGTGTTGGAGATGAAGGAGGGTTTGCTCCGAACCTTCAGTCCAATCAAGAGGCGATTGAGCTTATTATTCAAGCTATTAGAAATAATAACCTTACCGAGGGTAAGGATGTTGGAATAGCTTTAGATTGTGCTGCTTCAGAGTTTTATAACAACGGTATTTATAATCTTCAAGGAGAATCTATCAAGTTGAACTCCAGTGAATTTACCAACTATCTATCCGAGTTGACTCGTCAATACCCTATATTTTCTATAGAAGATGGGATGGATGAGAGTGATTTTGAGGGATGGAAAAACCTCAACAAAGCTTTAGGAGATAGTTGTCAATTAGTTGGAGATGACCTGTTTGTAACTAATGTAGCTGAGCTTCAAAGAGGAATTGATGATTCTCTAGCAAACTCCATCCTCATTAAATTTAATCAAATCGGAACTATTACAGAAACTATGAAAACTATCCACCTGGGTAATCAGCATGGATTTAAATCGATTATTTCTCACAGATCAGGTGAAACAGAAGATAGTACAATTGCAGATCTTTGTGTGGGCTTGGGTACAGGTCAAATTAAAACAGGTGCACCTTGCAGATCTGACAGGGTGGCAAAATATAATAGATTGCTTTGGATTGAGGCTGAGCAATCTGATCTACCTTTTGCCAAAAATGTTATTGGTTAAATTTTTAAATTTACTAGTTTTTTCTTTGATAATCGTAGCTTTATATAATCTTTTTTTTGGCATTGATAGTAAAAGAAATTTTTTAGCTCTTCAAAAAGAAAATCAAGAGCTGCTATTAAAAAATAAAGCTCTCGCAAAAGAAAATAATTTGCTGGAGTCAGGCATTCAAAGCAAACAAAAAAATGATGCTCATGCAGAAAAGTTTGCAAGGGAAGAGTTAAATTTAATCTATCAAGACGAGCAATTTCTTAAATTCGAAGAGAGCAAGCCTAATGAACCACAGCAATAAAATTGCAGTTATTATTCCGGCTGCAGGCGCTAGCAGTCGTTTCGGTGGTTTAATGCCTAAGCAATTTTCAAGGCTGGGAGATGAAACAGTTCTCGAAAAATCTGTTAATTTATTTTTAGGAATATCAAGTGTTAATCAGGTTGTAATTGCCGTAAATCAAAATGAGGATTTGATCAAATCTCAATCTTTCTATCAAGATCCAAGAATTAAAATTGTTGCAGGAGGGAGCACAAGAAGTGAGTCAGTTTTTAATGCCATGGCAGAGGTTGATGAAAGTATAGAGATTGTGGCAATTCATGATGCTGCAAGACCTTGGTTAAAAAAAATTCATTTTGAAGATTTATTGTCTCACCTAGCTAATGATCAATCTATTGAGGGAGTATTTCCTGTAATATCAACAACTGATTCACTGCGAATGAAACAGGGTGATGATGTTATTCCTGTTGAACGAGAAAATTTTTTTCATGTTCAAACACCTCAAATTTTTTATCATGATTCTCTTAAATTAGCGCTTGATAAGTTACAGCAGAAAGGACTGCATATGAGTGATGAGTCTCAAGCGATGGAACATGCTGGATTTAAGGTTTTAGCAGTGCCTGGAGAAAGATCAAATATTAAAATTACATATTTTGAGGATTTAACTCATCATATTGGAACAGATCTTCGAATTGGAAGAGGGGTAGATTTTCACCAATTTCAACCAGGGGATGGTTTAACCCTTGGTAATGTTTTTATCGACTGTAAACTTTCTATTGTTGCTCATTCAGATGGAGATATTATATTGCATGCCATATCTGATGCACTGCTTGGTGCAGCAGGTTTAAGAGACATTGGTTACTACTTTCCTGACACTGATCCAGAAAATAAAAACTTGAGCAGTTTAAAAATTGTTGAAAAGACATTAGATTTATTAAAACGAAGCGGCCTGCAACCAAGGAATATCGATTTTGTTGTTGTATGCGAACAACCAAAAATTGCTCCTTATGTTGATGATTTAAAAAAGTCTCTTTCATCAATTTTAAATATTGAAGAAAGCTTCATTGGAGTAAAGGCAACCACTACAGAAAAGATGGGGGTGATTGGTAATGGCAATGGAATCGCAGTCTTCGCTATAGCTTCCTTAGGGAATCTTTGATGAATATTCTATTAACCAATGATGATGGCTATAAGGCTTCGGGCATAAATCAATTATTTAAAACGTTATGCACTGAGCACAAGGTGTTTTTAATTGCACCTAAAGAAAATTGCAGTGGAATGAGCGCAGCAATCAGTTTACGCAAAGAAATAAAAGTTGAAGAAATTTCAGACAATATTTTTTCAGTTTCAGGTACACCTGCAGATTGCTCATATCTTGGTTTATTGTCAGTAATTCCTGAGCCAATTGACATGATCGTTTCTGGAATTAATTTAGGAGCCAATTTGGGAGAAGACATTTTTTACTCCGGAACTGTAGGCGCAGCAATTGCAGGTCGAAGACTGAATTATGTTCCCATTGCATTTTCTGTAGCAGCTTATAATCCAAAAAATTTAAAATATATTGCAGAACAATCGCTGATGATTACCAATCAAGTTTCCAAGCTTCCATCTGATCAAAACTTGCTTGTGAATGTGAACTTTCCTGATTTGCCCTCCTCAAAAATTAAAGGAGTTCGAATCACCTCACTCGGTAAAAGAGGAGTGCCAGATACTCCAGATCTAATTCGCCATGAAGATTCTGCTAAGTTTTATAGTTTTGGACCATCGGGGGCACTCTTGCCTGATCAAGTGAGAACAGATATTCAGGCAATTGAACAAAATTATATTTCTATTTCAATACTTGATTATAATTTAGGCGCTGATTTGGTGCGCTGGGATTTTTACAAAGAGGTTTTTAATTGTGAGTAGCTCTGGTTTTACATTTACGAGGGTTAAGGATCAAATGATTCAGCAGTTACTTGATATGGGAATAAAAGATTTTCGTGTTCTTGATGCTTTAAGCCAAGTCCCTAGGCATATTTTTTTAGATCAAGCGCTGTGGAGTAGAGCATATGAAAATAGAGCATTAACCATAGGATATAAGCAAACAATTTCCCAGCCCTACATCGTTGCTCGAATGACAGAGCATTTGCTTTCTCACACATCAAAAAGAGGAAAAGTTCTCAATCATGTTCTTGAAATAGGATCAGGTTGCGGTTACCAATCAGCCGTATTATCTTACTTTGCAAATGATGTCTGTGCAGTTGAAAGAATCAAACCTCTGGTTGCAAAATCGCGTGAAAATTTAAGCGAGTTAAAAATTAGAAATGTCATTATTAAACATGCAGATGGATTTAATGGTTGGGAGGAAGACTTAAAATTTGATGGAATAATTTGTGCAGCGGCTCCGAGACAATATCCAGAAGAGTTGCTTGATCTGTTGGAGGTTGGAGGGAAGCTTGTCATCCCTGTCGGCCTTGAGGGAAAACAAAAACTTTATGTTATAACAAAAAAGAGTGAGACTGAAAATGAGGAAATAATCCATGAAGAGGTCGCATTTGTACCAATGCTGCCAGGCGTTTCCAATGGAGAATTTTAAGGATGAATAATCAAATCAAATATTCTTTAGCTGGATTTTGCATGGGAGTTGCAGAGCTGATCCCAGGCATTTCCGGGTCTACTGTTGCTGTAATTTTTAAGATTTATCCAAACTTAATGACAATATTAAGCCAGTTAAGATTAAAAAATTTAACCTTAAGCTTCCAATCTCTTTCAAAAACATTTCAATTTAATGTTTCTCTGCCTTTGATATTTTCCATGATGATTGCTGTCATTTTGTGCTCTAGAGGAATTAACTACTTATTGACTAATTATGAGGAAATATTCCTCTCATCATTGGGTTTACTAATGATCGCATTATCTATTTACATTATTAATTATTTTAAAGATCTTGCTGAGGACAAGAAACTAATAATATTTTTATTTTTAGGAATTATTATCGGATTCGCGTTGCAAGAATTAAATATTAGCTCAGAAAATACATCTATTTTTTATTTATTTTTAAGTGGAATAGTGGCTTTTTCATTTTTTTTAATACCCGGTATTTCTGGAAGTGCTATGTTGGTAGTTTTGGGAGTTTATGGCCCAATCATTCAGGCAGTTTCAGCCTTTGATTTTGTTTTATTGTCACCGTTTGCGTTAGGCTGCCTAATTTCACTTTTACTTTTACCTAAAGTAGTTTTATCAATATATTCTTCTCATGAGCTAAAATTAATGCATATTTTTTCCGGCCTAATACTTTCATCAGGTATTTTTTTACTATGATTCGATTTGATAAAAAAATACTGCTTGTTTTAATTTTAATAATTTCAGGCTGCTCCAGCTTGGATTCTTTAAAGCAATCCTATAAAAATTTATTATCTTCTTCGGAAGAATCTTATATTGTTCAGCCAGGCGATTCTATCTGGTCTATTGCAATAAATTTTAATTTAGATTCAGAGCAATTAATTAAAAATAATAACTTGAAAGAGCCTTATATGATTTATCCAAATCAAGAGCTCTTTCTCTATAGCACAATTTTTGAAAGTAATCTGAAAGATCAATTTAAACCTATTAAATGGCATCACCCATTGGGAGAGAAATCAAACATAGCTTTAAAAGATAATTCTTGGTTAATCTTCAAAGAACCTAAGGGCTTGCCTATTCACTCCATAAATCTTGGAAAGGTAGTCGTTTCTGGCCCTGATATCCCAGGTTATGGAAATTTGGTAATGATTTCTCATCCTGATGGTTACTTAAGCCTATACGCTCATTGCGATAAAATATTTGTTGAGAAGGGAGATGAGGTCATAAAGGGGGCGATGATAGCTCAACTTGGAAATTCAGAAGCAGCTTATCCAATGTTGCGATTCCAGCTAAGAAAAAATGGACAACCTCTTAGAGCTGAAACTGTAAACACACTTTTTAATTAATTAAATATAAATTATCGTTCAAGAAGATGTTTTTTTTCTTTGATTTGCGAAAACTCTTTAGCCTCAGGTAACTCGTCTTTTTCCTCTGTTATATTTGGCCAAACTTCACTTAATTCGGCATTAATTTCGATAAACTCTATCTGATCAGATGGAAGCTCATCTTCGGAGAAAATTGCGTCTACTGGGCATTCAGGTTCACACAAAGCACAATCAATACATTCTTCTGGATGAATTACTAGAAAATTGGGGCCTTCATAAAAACAATCAACGGGACAGACCTCTACACAGTCCGTGTGCTTACATTTTATACATGATTCAGTAACTATGAATGCCATTGCTTGTGGTGAAAAGTTAGGTTAAAAAAGATTTTAACAATGAGTTATGAACAAGTCAGCATGAATTTGATAATATTTAATTTACTTTTACCGAATTTATAATATACTGTACAAATATACAGTAAAGGAGTTAATTATGTCAGATAAAGATAAAAACTTAAACGAGACTTTATCTCAAATTGAAAAGCAGTTTGGTAAAGGAACCGTCATGAAAATGGGAGATAGAGAAATTGTGGATATGCCATCAGTTTCTACTGGTTCATTAGGTCTTGATATAGCGTTAGGTATTGGCGGTCTGCCAAAGGGAAGGGTTGTAGAAATCTTTGGACCTGAATCATCTGGAAAAACAACATTAACCCTTCAAGCTATTGCTGAATGTCAAAAAGCTGGTGGTACTGCTGCATTTATAGATGCTGAGCACGCACTTGATCCGAATTATGCTGAAAAATTAGGTGTAAACGTAGATGAACTTTTACTTTCTCAGCCTGATACAGGAGAACAAGCATTGGAAGTTACGGATATGCTTGTAAAATCTGGAAGCGTAGATTTGATTGTCGTAGACTCTGTTGCTGCTCTAACACCGAGAGCTGAGATTGAAGGTGATATGGGTGATCATCATATGGGCCTTCAGGCTCGCTTGATGTCACAAGCTCTAAGAAAAATTACAGGAAACATACAGCGCTCTAATGCAATGGTTATATTTATTAATCAAATCAGAATGAAGATTGGAGTTATGTTTGGAAATCCTGAGACGACTACTGGGGGTAATGCCTTAAAATTTTACTCATCAGTTCGATTAGACATTAGACGTATAGGTGCTGTTAAAGAAGGTGAGGAGGTTGTTGGCAATGAAACAAGGGTCAAAGTTGTTAAGAATAAAGTTTCACCTCCCTTCAAGCAGGCAGAGTTTCAAATCATGTATGGAGAGGGAATTAATACAGAAGGTGAGATTCTAGAGCTAGGGCAAAAGCTTGAGTTGGTTGAAAAATCTGGATCTTGGTATAGCCATAATGGCGAAAAAATTGGACAAGGCAAAGTAAATGCAAGTAAATTTTTAAAAGAAAATACTAAGATTAGGGATAGCCTAGTAAAGGAAATTAGAAAAGCTTATATCCCATCAGTGAACAAAACAGCTAAGAAATAATTATCCTTAAACTTGTTATGACGCATGGAAATTGATTAAGATACTCTCAATATAGGAGAGTATCATGTCAAATAATGCGTATATAGTTTCAGCAGTTAGAACGGCTGGAGGAAAGAAAAACGGAAGTTTAAGTCAGTGGCACCCAGCCGATCTTGGTGCAAAAGTCCTAGATGAGCTTGTTCATCAGTCAGGCATTGATCCAGCGTTAATTGACGACGTCATATTTGGATGTGTTGACCAAGTTGGAGCTCAATCGGGTAATGTCGCTAGAAATGCTATTCTTGCTTCAAGTTTGCCTGAATCTGTTCCTGGAACCTCAGTTGACCGACAATGTGGGTCATCTCAACAAGCCATTCATTTTGCAATTCAAGCGGTAATGTCAGGCACACAAGATGTCGTAATTGGAGGCGGAGTTGAAGTCATGTCTATGGTGCCGATAGGTGCAAGTATTAAAGATGGGTTTGAAGCTGGTCATGGCTTGCCATTCGATTCAGACGGGATGAAAGAAAGATATCCCGGTATTTTCTTTTCTCAATTTACTGGTGCTGAGCTGATGGCTGAAAAATGGAATTTGTCTAGAGAAGATCTTGATAAGTTTGCTTTAAGCAGCCACCAAAAAGCTGCAGCAGCAGTTGAGGGTAAGTATTTTGATAGAGAGATTCTTCCTATTCAAGCCAAGAATGCCGAAGGAAAAACTGATATGGTTCTTAATGATGAGGGCATAAGATATGACGCAAGTCTTGAAGCTCTCTCAGGTTTGAATCCAGTTACTGAGGGTGGCGTCATTACCGCCGGTAATGCAAGTCAGATCACAGATGGAGCTGCTGCACTTATGATTTGTAATGATGAAGGGCTTAAAAAAGTAAAAGCTGATCCAAGAGCAAGGATTGTTGGCATAAGTGTTATTGGTGATGATCCAATAATGATGCTAGGAGGACCAATTCCTGCATCTCATAAAGTTTTAAAAGCTACCAATCTAAACATCAATGATATTGATCTGTATGAGGTCAATGAGGCTTTTGCTCCTGTCCCGTTATCTTGGGCTATTGAGTTAAAAGCAGATATGTCAAAATTAAATGTAAATGGAGGAGCAATGGCCTTAGGTCATCCTTTAGGTGCGACTGGCGCTAAACTGATGACAACATTGCTGCATGAGCTTGAAAGAACAAATGGAAGGTATGGTTTACAAGCGATCTGTGAGGGTGGTGGAACTGCTAATGCAACAATAATTGAGAGAATCTAATTAGCTAATTTTGTAGTGCTCAAAAATAGTTGTAATATCCTCAACTTTTCCAATAGAGCTTTGACCATCTCTGTGTTTTAGCTCTACTTCATTATTTTGTAGATATTGCTTGCCTATAATAATATTGACTGGAATACCAATTAATTCAGCATCTTTGATTTTAGTTCCATAGCCGTCTTTTCTATCATCAAGCATCACCTCATATCCCATGGATGATAATTCGTTATATAAATCTGTTGCAGCTTTTGCTATTTTTTCATCTTTATCAAAACCTATTGCAACAATGTTTACTTCAAATGGAGTCATAGCCTCTGGCCATATAATTCCTTTTTCATCATTATTTTGCTCTATTGCCGCTGCTACAAGTCTTGATACTCCTATTCCATAGCAACCCATAAAAAGGTTTTTTGCTTTACCTTCATGATCAAGAACACTTGCTTTCATAGCATCTGTGTAAACTTTTCCAAGTTGAAAAATATGACCAACTTCAATTCCTTTTTTAATCTGAATTGTGCCTTTTCCATCAGGCGATGGTTTTCCTTGAAGAGATTCTATAGCGTCTCCCTCTTCTAATAAAAGTTCAGTATTGATAGCAAAATCCGAAGAGTCACTGACTGCAATAGTATCCTCACCATTTTCAGCTAAAACATGAAATTCTTCTGATGCATCCCCACCAATCGCTCCTGAATCTGCTTTTACGATTTTAAATTTTAAACCCAATCTATCTAGAATTTTTTTATAGGCCTCTTTCATTAAAAGATATGACTCGTTCAATGACTCTTCATTTAGATTAAAGCTGTAGGAGTCCTTCATTAAAAATTCTCTTCCTCTCATCACACCATACCTAGGTCTTACCTCATCTCTAAATTTAGTTTGAATTTGATAAAGATTTAGAGGCAATTCCTTATAACTTTTAATATTATTTCTGATTAAGTCTGTTATGACTTCTTCATGCGTGGGACCGAGGCAAAAATCTCTTTCATGTCTATCTTTTATTCGCAAAAGCTCAGGACCCATTTTGTCCCACCTTTGAGTTTCTTCCCATAGCTCTTTTGGTTGAACCATTGGCATAAGAATCTCTTGTGCTCCAGACGCATTCATTTCTTCTCGAACAATATTTTCGACCTTTCTCAATACTTTTAATCCAATGGGCAGCCATGTGTATATTCCCGATGTAACTCTTCGTATCATCCCGGATCTAAGCATCAGTTGATGGCTGATAACCTCAGCATCTTGAGGGATATCTTTTAAAGTAGGCAAAAAAATCTTAGACCAAAACATTTTTATATTTGAATTTTCATTTAGTTTATAATTCTATATTTTTTTTAGAGACTTATGCCGATTTATGAATATAAATGCTTGAAATGTGAGCATCAATTCGAAGTTATTCAGAGATTTTCAGATAATCCTGTTGAAACTTGCCCTGCATGTAATAGAAAAACAGTAAAAAAATTAGTTTCTGCTCCTTCTTTTAGGTTGAAGGGAGGGGGTTGGTATGAAACTGATTTTAAAACTGGCTCTAAAAAGAATATAGTAGACACTAAGGATGAAAAATCAAAACAGCCTAAAGAACAAACTAAAACTACTGATCAATCTAAAAACAAAAGTCCAGATAAAAAAACTTAAATAAGAGAGAGATAAACATGCGTTCACATTATTGCGGAGATATTAATAGTTCAGACATTGGTAGCAATATTGAGATTTCTGGATGGGTTCATAAGCGAAGAGATCACGGCGGTGTAATTTTTTTAGATATTCGTGATTTGCATGGAATTGTTCAAGTTGTTTTTAATCCAGATTTAAAAGAAATATTTGATACTGCAGATTCTTGCAGAAGTGAGTATGTCGTTAATATTACAGGATTGGTTAGAAAGAGAATTGAGGGTGCCATCAATCCAAAAATGGCAACAGGAGAGATAGAAATTGAAGCAAACGGTTTAACGATTTTTAGTTCAGCTGTTACTCCCCAATTTCCACTAGATGACTACCAAGATGTGAATGAAGATGTAAGGCTGAAACATAGATTTTTAGATTTAAGACGCCCTGATGTTAATCAGCGGCTGGTCAAGAGGTCACAGATCACTTCAAAGATTAGGTCTATCTTAGAAAATAATAATTTTCATGAAGTTGAAACTCCAATATTGACTAGAGCTACACCTGAAGGAGCAAGAGATTATTTAGTTCCAAGCAGAGTGCATCCCGGCGAGTTTTTTGCATTACCTCAATCTCCTCAGCTATTTAAACAGTTGCTAATGATTGGTGGGTTAGATAAATACTATCAAATTGCTAAATGTTTTAGGGATGAAGATTTGCGGGCAGATAGACAGCCTGAATTTACTCAAGTTGATATTGAGGCTTCATTTGTTTCTACCGAAGAAATAATAGAACTCGGAGAGCACTTGATTACATCGCTACTCTCTGAATTTACAGATTATCAAAAAGCAGAAGTGCCTAGAATTACATATAAAGAATCCATTGAAAAATACGGATGCGATAAGCCTGATTTAAGAATTCCACTTGAGCTTAATGAAATTTCTGAGCTTGTAAAAGATGAAGAATTTAAAGTATTTTCTGGTCCAGCAAATGATCACGCTTCACGAGTGGTGGCCCTCAAGGTTCCAGAAGCAGCATCCATGACAAGAAAAAAAATTGATGAGTATACTGATTATGTTGGTAAGTTAGGTGCTAAAGGTCTTGCATATATTAAAGTTGTAGATCTTGATCAAGAAAATGGACTTCAATCACCAATACTGAAATTTTTTCAAAAAGAAACAATTGATTCAATTCTTGCTTCTCTAAATGTGCAGAATAATGACATTATATTTTTCGGAGCTGGAAAGGCAGACACTGTAAACCTCTCCATGAGCTCATTAATAAAAAGATTGGGTGAAGATTTAAGTTTAATGAATTCTTCATGGGCGCCATGTTGGATAGTAGATTTTCCAATGTTTGAAAGAAATAAAGAAAATAACCTTACTTCTTTGCATCATCCATTTACTTTACCCGCTGTAACAATTGATGAATTAAGAAATGATCCCGATAATTCTTTGGCCTGCGCATATGACTTTGTTTTAAATGGTTATGAGCTTGGGGGAGGTTCTTTAAGGGTGTATGAGCCTTCAATGCAAAAAGAGATATTTTCAATTCTAGGCATTTCTTCTGATGAAGCTAAAGAAAAATTTGGTTTCCTTCTGTCAGCATTATCATCTGG
>ERZ802830.4625-NODE-4625-length-10926-cov-8.01683_pt1 | contig 10926 bp, 6 predicted proteins | sample MGYA00345654_ERZ802830 | MGnify/ENA primary metagenome ERZ802830 (study PRJEB30503, sample SAMEA104212375) | marine metagenome | biome: Westerlies Biome; feature: [SRF] surface water layer (ENVO:00010504) within the epipelagic zone...; material: water...
AACGGTTCCAGTGAACGCAAAGTTGTCGGCTAGATTGACTGACTCTGATTGTATTTTAGATAATGCCATAATTAACCAATCCTAAATCCATTGAAGTGACTGTAACCACCCGCAATTGTTGTTGCATTTCCACCAATATAAACACGCATTGTATCAGCAGCGGCTAATGTAACTAGCATATGTCCATCCACATAATCGTAGTCACCACGCCCATAGTAATGAGAAAGAAACGACCCAACTTCTGTGTTGTTTTTACGCATTTGAATTATGCAATAATTTGTATCAGTGTCAGACGAATCTTTGTCATAAACTATTCTTCCGTAGAAAATATATGTTCCACCAGCATTTGCTGGAACAGTAAATGTGCCATTTGAGACATCGTAACAAGACGCTGTATCAGTAACCTGGTTGGTGAACGTAACGTAATTATTGGCTGAAGTTGCTGCTATTGTGTCAGCATGAAATGCTACAACTGAAGGCAATACGTTAGTTAAAGCAGAACCGTCTAACGCTGGTAATGCTCCAGTTAGTTTGCTTGCAGCCATAGTGGTAATCTTAGCGTCTGTAACAGAATTATCAGGCGGCACAATTGAACCCACCGCTTTGCCTTGAAACACAACATAAAAATCATCTGATGAAACCACGTTGCCTGTCATACTCAAAGCAGTGTCACTGACAGTGTATGCAACACCTGGCTCCTGTCTGACGTTATTAACGTACACCTCAATCTCTTGAGCATTAGCAACAGCATGAGACAATGTATAGCTTGTACCACCGTTTCCAGTAATATCCTGTTTATCCATAGAAGTGTATGCGTTTGTAGTTTGATTACCTACATATCCCATGTCTCACTCCTATGAACTAATTGCATCAACGGCAGATACCCAAACATCTAATGATGATGCTGTATCAGATTTAACCCAAAGCCTGTCACCAGTTTGAACAACTATCTTTGCACCGCCATCAAGTAGCTGTAGTGCGCCGCCAGCAGCAATAGGTGCGCCACGAATAAGATAATGGTTGGTAGGTGTACTGTTGATTGTATGCTGAATATAAACATCAACCGTGATTGCATTTGTTAATATATTGGTCAGGTGAATACCTACCAGCGTATCGTAACTATCAAAGTTGCTACCATCAGGAATGTCAGCCGCAGTCGTTCCGACTCCTTGAAGCATATATCGTCTAAAATTCTGTGCCATTGTTTAAGTCCTTGTTTTAATTGGTCAAAGAGCGATTGACATTGCTATGCTAAAACCAGCGGAAGCAAAAGACGATGTACTAACCGCTACATCTTCCCATTGTGTGCCGCTGTAGACCCTCATATTTCCAGAAGAACTAGAATAATAAATGTCACCAGCTTCTAATGCTGAACCGTCTGGATCTTGGGTAGGGTCAGAAGATAAAGCACCGAAATACTTGTTATCAAAAGTTGCAACGCTTGCTGCTGCAACGTCAGCCCAATGTTTTGCTGAGTAGCTAGAGTTATCAACTGTACCGCCTGTGTAAGTAGCCCAATCTTTAGATGAACCACCTCCTGCTTGGCCTCTGCGTTGTGCGCCAATGGCGTATTCTTTACTTGAATACTCAGTGCCGTCTACCTGACCAGTAGTTTCAATAGCCCAATCTTTTGCTGGGCCTTTACCAGAACTATCAGTTACACCAGTACCACCAATGGCATAGGCTTTACTGCTGTAATCTTGTGTAGTGCCATCATCAACAATGCCTGTTGTTTTAACAGCCCAATCGTCAGAAAACGCTGCCGCTGTTGCACTAGCTGCCGCAGCCGTTGCGCTATCGCCAGCCGCCGTTGCACTATTACCAGCATTGGTTTCAGCGGTTGTAACTGTGCTAATATCAACCATCTGATCCCATTTAGCAGCATCAGCATTAGTTGTTAATGGTTGCGTTCCAGAAGATGTATGAGATGCGCTGGCAATAAATATACTGCCAGTGCTTGTGTCTTTGACAATATCACCTTGAGCATATGTCCTGGATGCAGACCAGTCTCCTTGCCAAGATCCAGTAGATGAAGCAATTGCATTTCCATTTGCATCAAAAGCCAAAAACTTATTTGCTCTAGTTGTACTGTTTGGAAAAACAATTCCTGAAAGCGGATCTGTAGCTGGCAAAATTAATGCCCTGCTAATGTCAGTTTCAAGTTCTTGTTGAATTGCAATAATACGGTCAAGCTCTGTATTCAAAGCCGCAATATTAAATGGCCCTGATGTAGCAAAATCAGTAGTTCTTGTAACAGGGATGTCTCTAAATACTGTAACTGTTACGCTTGTATAAACACTGCCAAGAGTAATGTTCCCATCAGAAAAACCATCATCAACAGCAGTGCCAGTAACAGCAAACGTGTTTGTTCCTGTGCCTCTGGTTAAAGTTGTGTCATTACCAAGAGCATCAGTAATAATTACATTGATGTCATTCAAATCAAAAAATGGGAAATCAATAGTAAACGTAGTACCGCTAGAACCAGCAACGTTACCACCAGATCCTATCTGATGTTGTATTCTCGCATCATTATCCGCAATTGATATAGTAGCCATAATAACCCTTTATCCATTACGCACTCCCAATTGTTAATTCACATTGTTATTATTATTGTTTTCCAAATATTCCATTTTGAATTACATCAAACGCAGGATCTAAATAAGGTATGTTAGACAAAGGTGTTATAAACCTTGCGTTATTGCCTGTTTGAGCATCAATGTTGCCAGTCAAAACATCACCAGCAACACTCCCAAGATTACCAAACATGTTTACAGTTGGGCCAAATACAGAAGCAGCCTTTGCTTGGTCAGGCATGTAGTTAACTGTTTCATCAGTAAATGCTGGTCTGACTCCAATATTAAAATCACTAATTTTTTCTATGGCATTGTTTACATCTGTAAACCAACCCAAAGTGCCAGACCTATCAATTGCATCAATTAACTTTTCATCAAAATCCTGTTCTTTATCTATGCCATATTGATAACGTTTGAACTCATTCACAATAGAAGCAAGACCTACCATTAAAAATGCACCTTGCCAGAAAGCAGCGTCTTTTTCTTGCAGACCCGCTGTTAGGACTCTAACCATTGCGCCCTGACCATATGACTTGAATTGAGTTAGTAATGATCCAAACTCTGTGGATGTCCATAAAGCACGATCACCAGCCCCCGGAGTAACAATGATACGTTCAACATTCTGGTTGAGTGCATTACGATACTTTCTAACCATAACAGGATCGTTCCAAAGATCCGTATTCGGCATCCACTCACCATCTACTTTTTGACCATTGGCTTTTATCAAAGCTTGCATACGCATATGATCTTGCTGGCTTATACCGTTTTTCAGGAATTTTTCTTGGTCTGTTCTGGATAGGCTAGTCCAGCTTTTCATTATACGCTCACTCATAAGAAGTGACGTAGTATTGCCAGCCCATTCTTTTAAAACCTGATTCCAGTAGTTAAGACCATTAAGCATAAAAAATGTGCCAACACTATCGTTAAGCTTACGCTCAAACCCAAATCTAGCCCCAAATAAATCACCTACATCTGAAAACTGTGCAGCACGAAGACCGAGAACAGCATCAACTGATACGGCTGCTGCTCTCATTTCTTTTCTTTGCATTTTACTAATCGTACTAGAGCTAGACTTAAACATATGCTTTAAGCCTTTGCTGTAAGCATTGCCCATTCCCTCTACCATAACTATACGAGCAACATCAGGAACAGAACTAGCAACAGCACCGCCCATACCAACCAGAACATTAAATGACTTCATTACTCTTACAAAACGACTAGACATTGCATGAGGATCTTTAGATGCGCCATATGTGCCTCTAAGTCTGTCCCGAAGACCTCTTATGTCACGAAGGTCATCTTCTAACGCTTTTTTAAGCATACGTCGTTTTTCTAAACTGTCTTTTTTAGGAACAGCATTTTCATACTCATCAATGTTTTTGCCAAACACATAAACCTGATCGTGAGAAAATGTTTGCTTTAAAAGATATTCCCCTCTTGCATCAAAATTGGTTTCCTTTACCAATTTGGATAAGGTTAGTTCACCTTTTGTTAATTGATTAAAGTCTGGTGCTTTAAACGAAACAACAACACCATCATGCCCCTGATTTTTAAGATAAGGCTCAACTTTATCTAAAGCAGCACGCCTCAATTCAGTCAGGTCTTTTATGGCTTTTTGAAATTTAGGATCAAGATCATCAACAAATTTTTTGAAATCATCAATTGGTGGCTTTGTTTTTTGAAAGGCATTTACACTGGCAGCAAGACGTTTAACTTCATCAACTCCATTTCTAATCGCCGTTGAGTCAATGCCCATATCATCAAATAATTTTAATAAATCTGCGTCTGTTTTTATAACAAACGGATTTTTTAAATGAATAACATGTTCCTTGACATCCGATCCGTATCGAGACGCTACTTTTTTATTCCGTCCAAAATAGACACCATCTCCCAACACATTTTTCCCAAAGGCCACTTTCCCAGAGCCACCAGAACCTCTGAAAACCTTTAATGTTGCAGATACGCCTGTTTTTAAATTAAAAAATAATCGGTCAGATATGGGTTTTTGAACATCAACAGCATCATCAATCAGTTTTTGATATTCGCTTGTAACGCCTTCAATAACAGACCGCATATCAATATCACCGAACGCTCTGGTAATTTCGATATCCATACCCATTGTTCTTGTATGATGCCGAAGCAATACCTCTGCATCATTCTCTAAAAAATCAACAATAAGATTATCAGGTATTTCTAGGGTTCTGGCTTTTACACCACTAGGGGCTGTTATCCAGTCAAACTGTAATGCTTTTTCATCTAAATCAACAAATGGCTTTGATCTAGTGACTTCATCCATAACGCTTTTGGCAAATGAGTTAGCTTCTGATGCAGTCATACGGTAATAACCCGCTGCCCAACTACTTACAATATCAAGAAACCCTTGCTCGTTTTCCATGATCTTATCAACACGATATACTCTTGGAAGATAGGATGGAGCAGTATTAGGGGTGACACCCTCTTTATTTAACCTGACTATTGCAGCTTCAATAACTCTTACTTGCTCTGTGTTATCAGCGTTCTTAGCGGCTACAAGTTTAGCATTTAATTGACGTCTGAATAAATCAACTGACTGAGCCTGGGTTTTAACATGGTCAAACTGTTTACGATAAGCAGTAATAGCTTTGTTTACAAATGGTGTAGCTGCATCAACAATCTCATCAACGTCACCATTTTTCAGTCCCTTGCCAACACGAATTCTAAACTCTGCCTCATTCAACATGTTTTTTGGCCTAGTTACAGCAGCACCTATCATTTGGAATGATCTTGCTACATCACCATCTTTTGCAACTTTACCTCGATAACCAAGATAAGCTTCGTCTGATGCTCTCAACGCATCTACCAAAGGACCTAAATATGTAGTTCTAAAATTAGTTTCTACAGACTGGTTCATATTATCACCTTCACGAACCTTTTTCTGCATCATACCGCCCATATCAACCATTCGATCAGCAAGACCTCTTACAAATGGATTAGGGCTTTGCGTCATTCTTATGACTGGATTCCAAGGCAATTTTTCAACACCAATACCTGTTTCAGCTAAAGCATCACCTTCCATATTTGCATACGCTGCTTCTCTGGCTTTTTCAGGACTGACATTAGCTCCGGCTGATCGATATATTTGTTTATCAGCATGTGTTGCTATTGGGGCGGCAGGCCTACCAAAAGCCGCTGTAAGACCACCACCAAGGATTGTCGCTGCTCCCAGAGCAACAGCAGTGTGACCAAGTGTGTGACCCTCTAATTGGCTTTGTTTTATGATTTCTGTGGGAGCCATAATCGCCGCTGAAAAAGCACCGCCATACATAAACCTTTCGGTTTTTGATGACATTCTTAATACTTTTGCTGGTGCCAAAGGCGCAAGAATAGATGGATCGGCTAACGTAAAAAATGCTTCTGCAACACCTGAATTAGGAGACATATCCAGTAAAGCTAAGTCTTCCATATCCGAATCAAATTTATTTAATCTTCTGTATGTTTCTTCTCTGCTTCCACTGGTCAGGAATTTGTGCATTATCCCCTTACGGTCTTTAAGCTGCGGATCAAGGAATGGATCATAGTCAGGATCTTCTTCATACTGTCCTTGCCATGAATCATTAATTGTATCAGCAATTGCAGAAAACACACTCCTTTGACGATAAGCTGTAGACCATAATCTATTAGAAAATGCGCCCTCAGAGTTAAAAGCAAAAACAGGACTAGGAGCTAAATCTTCATAAGAAACAAATGGAGCAAGGCTAGATTTACGTTCCACTATTTCGCCCCACTAATGCCAAGTGTCATCATGTAATCTGTAAATAATTCCATGTCGTCTTTGCCAATTTTAGCAGGATCAAAATTATCGAAACCAAAAATAGAATATCCAGCTTTGTTATAAGCACGTTTTATAAAAGCAAATGTTTCTTCTGATCTGCCATATTCATTCATGGAATTATAAGTGGCTTGCATAACAGTGTCATCTAGCAATGGCAGACTTGCCATAAACCTTTTCAAATCATTGCTTTTCATTTTATTTAACGCTTCATCATAAGCTTTAAACTGTCTTGATTTTTTAAAATGAAATGAATAGCTAGGGAGAAGTTTTACTATTTGACCATCATCAGTTTCAACAAACACGCTGTATGTTGGTTTTTCCCCAAACACAGCATTGGGTTTATAGATGTAATTACCTTCTAAAATAGCGTCAGCTACCATACCTTTTTGCTGAAATGCAATTGGGTTTGATCTAATAATTTCAGTTGTGTTTTCTTTAATATCATCAGTAGCAATTACAGCATTTGGAAAACCCGCCGCTGTATCCTGGGCAACTTTTAAAATTGGGTGCATGACCAGTTCAACTTCATCATCATTATTACGTTGAAGCCCAATGTTATCCATTAGTCTAATCATATTGTCTTTAACAGCTAACGCTAAAGTATCTGGTCCTTTTTTGTATTTTCCTGACAAAAGATCAGCTTCAGCAGCATCGAATATAAGGTTGATAAGCTTTCCGTCTGCTGCAATTACATCGCTAAGATCTGCACCATCAGTTACAAATTGATCAAACATCAATTTATGCTCTGTTCTTTCAGGAATACCATTTTCATCAAGTATTGGCAGATGACTGTGAGTTATGCCGTATAACAAAGCGTTAACAACACCTCTTTTATTGTCATCATTTTCAAAAATGCTCTTAAATGTTTCCAGTCTTGTTAAAGGCTCACCATCTCTTTCTGGATATAGTTCTTTAATCATTCTTTTAAAGTTTTCATTACCTTTAGAAGAAATATCAAACTTAGCCTGATCTACAGTTGAGTAACGAAGATTCTCATTAATAATACTTGTGTCTATGCCCATATCGGACATAACCCTATCAACCATCAATTTATTGTTGTTATACTTCATCATTAAAGAACGCTGAAGCTGGCTTTGAATACCAACAGTTGTAGCCATCGTGCTATTATCTGTTATCCATGTATCACCTTTTAAAAATGGCTCTAAAGCAGGGTGCATTGCCGAATGTTGCAGTGACCATCCAATAGCTATTTCACGGCTAGAACTCGCAGTGGTGGGGTCGCTTGACCCAACGTCCAGTAATTGACCATTTTCTATTTTATTAGGGATATATCCGCCATTATCCAGAAACGTAACGTCGCTTGCTGTTAAAGGCTGACGTTTATCAACTTTGTTCTGTATTTGAGAAAACTGCGAAAGCTTTTTAAAATGTGTTTCGTATCTACTACGATATCCATTTAATTTACTTTGCCAATCAGACAAAGACATGACAGATCCATCTTGAGGTCCAATTATACCTCGATTTAACAATTCTTTTGTCATGCCAGTAAATGTTGCTGGTGGATGTATTGGCTGATCTGCACTTAAAGCCAATTGCACAGAAACCATAACTTGATTGCCTTGGGTTTCCATTCCTTTAATCATTGTATCTTTTTCAAGCTTTAAAAAATCTACAAGCTGTGGAAAGGTAACAGTAGGATTTGTGCTGGTAAAACCCGCAACAATGTCCCTATGAATAGCACTTCTTGTTCTACCCTTTGGGTCATATTCTGGATTTTTATACGCAGCAATATTTGCTTCAAATGCAGTTTTATTTATAGCAGCCGTTTGAGATGCAGCAGTGCTAACAGCGCCATTAAATATCTGGGTTAAGGTTCCCATCTGACCATCAGTAACTTGGAACTCTGATAGCTGCTTTATATCTTTAATTTTGCCAGTGTATATTTGTAACACTGCTTTACCAAAGGCTGCACTTTGTGCATTTGATAATTCAGCAGCAGCTAATCGTTCTGATGTTTCCAAAGCTTGGAATCTAGCTTCAGCAACTTTAATTATGGTTTCGCCATTAACATCATCAGATGTTCTGAGTTGATTAGCCAAATCTTGGATGTTTTGAAATGCGGCTTCAGATCCTTCATTCTTATGAATAAACGATACTGTGTTTTCTACAACTTGTGCTTGCACCGCAGTTCTATGACTTTTTTCCAAAGCATCAATTTCGGAATCGCTGACACCATTAATTGTTTTTAATGTGTCATATAAAGCTGCACGTTTTCGATCAAGGCTTGCAATCTCTGATTCAGCGTTTGATTTAGTTATTGGATTGCCGCCTAAAGCTCCGCTAGCAACAATACTGGCATGCTTATTAGCAATAGTGCCAAGTGCAGAATTGACTTCTCTTTTTGTGTCTTCTTGAAAGTTTACTCTCTGATTGTGTAAAGCTCTGTTTTTTTCTCCGGCAAATGCTTGCTGTATATCAAGGTCAACTTGATTAATAAGATCTAAACCATCCCTATGTTTTTTTTTCAAAGCATCCATAAAAGCAGCCTGATCGGCAGCAATGCCATCAGGATTACCTGAATTGCTTTCATATGAAACTCTTGCAGCATTTACAGCCTCATTAACAATCGCTGTTTGGAACACTGCTTGGGATGATTTTAAATACTGTGCCTGAACTCTTTTTATGCTCTGACCTTTTAAGTCAGAAACATCAATTTGATCTTGTATTGATCCAGGAACAAAGGGTTTAACGCTACCTTTTCCATCAATAAACGTGGCTTGTTGAGCTTCACCTAATGACTCTGCCTGCAAAAGTGCGTCATTAAGTTGATCCTTTTCAATATCAGCATCAATATCTCTTACAGTATCGGCCATATTGTTGAATGAGTTACCTAATTGCCTAAGGCCACTCATAGGAACAATACCAACAGGATTGATTTTGTACTGACGTTTTCTAGTAGGTTGGTAAGCCATTAAATGAAATAACTCCCGCCTTCTTTTTTGGATTTCATTGATCCAGAAGCAAACTTTCCAGCCTTGCTGCCAAATTCATATCCAGCAGCCTTACCACTCATTTTAGAATTAAATCCTTGCAGACTTAACTTTCTTCTCTGACTACTACCCATGACCTTACGGCTGGCTATATCAGAAGAAGCCATTTTCTTTTCACCTCTTGCAAGGTTCATTTTTGTAGCACCAGCACCAGTTAATCCAGAACTAGCAAAGCTGTTATTGACTGAAGCAAGCTGTGCGTAAAGCTGTCTGGTTCGATCAACTGTGTCTTGCTGCTGACTAATTCCAGATAATTGTTTATCAACTTCTATTTGCTGTTGTTCAGCTTTAGCAGCAGCTTTCTTTGCTTGCATACCTTTAAAGTCAAACAACAACGCGACTGTCTCACCCATCAGACTTCTACCTCTAGCAATATACCGTTTAATGAAAACGGCAGTGGTTCATCCTGTGTAATCGTTACTGATCCTTCATTACCCCAGCCAAGAAGATAAACCTCTTTTCTTCCTGTTACTGGCGTAGGCTCTAACGAAAAGTCTTCAGTTACATTTCTTATCAGAATTTTCGTTCCTTTGGCTTTCACATCGAGTGTTTGGAAAAGATCAAGGACAGCACGAACAATCCTTCGTTTCTGACCAACAGATACGCCATCTGCTAACTGAAACTCTGGGGGCAATGTGGAAATTACTGGTGTGTATGCCAAACCAATCTCAACAGATGTAACAGGATCATTAAGAGTTACAGTCCCATTAGCACTGGTTGTGAATGTTCCTAGAGCATAGTTGCCTGACTTCACCACCACTGATGTGTTTGGTAAATGCGCTACTTGCCATGTTGTAGATGAGCTTCCTGATAACTGTGCGCCCATATCAGTATGGTATGAATTAGATAGTTTTTCTAAAGATGTAACAGTAGATCCATCAATAGTACGCTCTGAAACAACATACATTTCACGGTTAACATTGCTTATGTTTTTAAAAGAACCTGTTGTTTGGTACTGCACCCATCCATTCAACTTTTCTTTTCTAATAGACATAAACACAGGCATGTGACCATCAGAATTAACCAGATACATATAGCTTTCAATTTGATCGGCTGATTCAGCTTGAGTCTCCATATCTAATGGAGTGCCAATCAAATGCTGAGACAGCAAGGTGATTGCATCTGAATTGTAACCTTGAGACAAATCAGAATAAATAAATTCTCTAACAGACCCTTTAGACTTTGTGAGAAACAGAGTTGCACCATCAAAGTCTTTAGGCTGCACACCCGAACTACCAAATGATGTCTGGCTTTTCACTGTAATAGTAGCTGGTGTTAACGGTCTGTTTTCAGTTGTCGGAACATAAAGCTCTTGCTCAGATGTAAATATCGATAGGTGCCGAAATGATGACAGTGCCTTAATTTCCGATACTTGGTTTTCTGCAATCTGTACTTGAATTGATTCATCATCAAGACCAGTACCTACATCAAAATTAAAAAACTCACCTGTTTTTGACATAAACAAAAAGTTAGGTAGGTCACGGCTGCCACCAAATATAAGACGCTGATCATGGAATGTAACAGTTCTAGG
>ERZ802830.4626-NODE-4626-length-10925-cov-5.33395_pt1 | contig 10925 bp, 9 predicted proteins | sample MGYA00345654_ERZ802830 | MGnify/ENA primary metagenome ERZ802830 (study PRJEB30503, sample SAMEA104212375) | marine metagenome | biome: Westerlies Biome; feature: [SRF] surface water layer (ENVO:00010504) within the epipelagic zone...; material: water...
TCCTTACGAGAAGTTATATTCACAACTGCTGGAGCAGAGGTTTCAACCAACTCTGAAATATTAGAAGGCAATGCTGCATTAATATTAGTAAAAAATGAAAATCCTACAACGAATAAAAGAGCAATCTTGTTTTTGAAAAGATTCATGTTATTTCCTTTGATAAATTGATTGGATCATCGGGTCAGCAACCGAAGGAGGAACGTCGCCATAGGCAGTCAACAATCTCCCATCTTGCAACGGAATCAAATAAATCCAGTTATTATTTGCTTTAAAGTATCTCACCTTTTTAATGCCAAGTTGTTTTTTTTCAAGGTGGAAAAATAAATTATTTCTTCCATTTGAATATTGATTGGGGTTATCTGGATTGACAGAATAGCCTACAGGGATCCAATTTTTAGAAACTTGTTGAGATTTATGCGATTGACTGGATTGCATAATATGAATCATATGCTCCATGATATTTTGATCTGCATTCAATAATTGATTTTTAGCCTGCTCACTTGAAATTGCTGATGATAGCTGTAGAGAGCTATCTATATCAACCTGAAAGCGATCGTCATCCAGCTGATATAAAACGATTAGTGTGATCATGACTGTTGCTGCAGCTGTTACTAAATTACTCAATAAAGGATTAATCTTGTTGAGGCGATCTCTTAAAAATAAAACTTTTGGAGTTTTTTGTTCAGAATGCCTCTGCAACAGATCTGAAATTAATCCAAATTTCTTAAAGGTTTCCTTCAGGCCATCATCTTCATTCATCATTTCAAGACTTTCTTGCATTTCTTTGGATGAGAGCTCGCCATCATATAAAGCAGACAGTTTTTCTATATCGTTATCCATTTAAAATATTCTCCTGATTCATAAATTCTAATATAAGCTGTCTTGCGCGAAATATTCTTGATCTTACAGTTCCAATTGGGCATTCAAGAATTTGAGCAATCTCATCATAAGTTCTTCCATCAATCTCTCTTAATGTGAAGGCTGTCTTAGTATCAGCATCAAGCGTTTGGATGAAGTCCATAATCCTATGTTCTGACTCCAATGCAATAAGTTCAACTTCTGGGGAGAGATGCTGAGGTATATCGTGATCAGTTTGATCCAATGAATCAGTTATCTTTGAGCTTCTAGCATGGCTGCTAGCAAAATCATTCTTTGCAAGGTTTATTCCTATTCTGTAAATCCATGTAAAAAGGCCGCTATCTCCTCTGAATGATTCAATTTTTTGCCATACTCTTAAAAAAGTTTTTTGCGAAAGCTCCTCGGCTTGATCTCGAGACTTTGTGTAACCTATCAAAGCAGACATTAGTTTTGGCTGATATTTTAAGACAATGGCTTCAAAAGCCATTTTATTTCCTGATTTAATTTCACTTACAAACACCTCGTCCTCTTTGCTAATTCCCATGCGTTTCCTCGTGTATTTGGACAAAGATTAAATGGAATAGTTTCACTTATTAGTAAATTTTTTTATGTTAGCAAGGATAAAAATCTCTTTTTCTGGACTATTTAAAGACTCATTTTTGAAAATGAAGTCATAAAGAGGTTGATCTTCAAGGTCTAAAATACTATTAAACATCTCAAAATCTTGTTTAGAAAGAGAATCAAGGTTATCTTCACTGTATCTTCTAAATAGAAGATCTAGCTCCCTAAGACCTCTTCTGCACTTCCATTTTGTTTTATTGATGTCTCTATTCATTTTCTAAGCTAATATAATATCTGTGTTGAAACTTATTAATTAAATAAATTGTTAAATTCTAAATTTATAAAATATGGAGCTGTAAATCTTGAAGATTTCACAGCAATTCATTTAAAGGGTGATTTTGACTCTGTCCTGACTCTTTTACAAGGACAGGTAACCTCAGATTGCACCTTGGTAAATAAACAATTAGGTCAAATCTCATCTTTGTGTAATGAAAAAGGTTTCATTTTATGTAACTTTGAAATCATTTTTGACGAAAACATGTGGTTAATTATTATTGAGAAGTCTTTAAAAGATGTTTTTTTGAATGAAATAACAAAATTTTTACCATTTTACAAAGTCTCTGCCTTGATCCTAGACTGCAAAGTGATGGGTTTTGCAAGAAAAAAACATCAAGCAATGCTTCCCTATGAACATCTTATTTTAACCTCGGAGAAAACGTCGTTATCACTAATGATTGATAAAAAGAGTGAAGTTAAGGATGGCTTGGATGCTATTAGCACAGATAACTGGGCAATTAATAGAAAAATTATGAATGATCATCAAATTACAACAGGTGAAATTGGCAAATATAGGCCCCATGAATTAGGCCAACAAACAACTAGAGTTAGTTTCAACAAGGGCTGCTTTAAGGGACAGGAAATAATTGCAAGGATGGAGTATCTTGGGAAGTTAAAAAAAGAAACAAGATTGATTCTTCACTCAAATCAAGAAGAGGTTTCGAAATTTATTATTATTGGTCAGAGCTATAAGGATCAAGAAACAATTTTTTCATCTTGTTTTGGAAAAATAGATAGTTTTTCTTAAAAAAGTTTAATCAAGCTTCCAGTCAATTTCACTTGATCCGTTATCTATCAGATATCTATTAATTTTTGAAAAATGCTTGCATCCTAAAAATCCTCGATAAGAAGAGAGCGGAGAAGGATGAGGAGCCGTTAAAATTTTATTATGCTTTTTATCAATTAAATTATATTTTTTTTGTGCAATGTTGCCCCATAAAACGAAAATCATATTTCCTCTTTGACTTAGCTGGGTAATAATTTTATCTGTCAATTTTTCCCAACCTAACCCTTGATGTGAGTTTGGTTTTCCCTGCTCAACTGTTAAGACAGAATTTAATAGTAAGATTTTTTGTTGAGCCCAGACAGTTAAATCGCCATGTCGAGAAATAGGAATATTTAAATCATTTCTTAACTCAAGAAAAATATTTTTTAGAGAGGGTGGGATTTTAATTTCTTTATTAACTGAGAAAGATAAGCCATCTGCTTGACCGAAACCATGATAGGGATCTTGTCCCAAAATTAGCACTTTAGCATCATTAAAATTTACTAATTTTAGAGCACGAAATATAGAGGGAATTGGTGGAAAAATATTCAAATCTTCAGTATTTAATTTCAAGAATTTTGACTCTATTTCATACAAAAAATCTTTGCAAAATCCTTTGCCAAGTGGTTCTAGCCATGTATCAGGAAAATCTAAAATATTCAAAAAATTACTCTGTAAAACTGCTTAAATTTTATCCACAGAAACTGTGGATAAAGCTTGGGATAACTTAATATTCTTATATTTTAGACTGATTTAATAAGGTTTCATGCAAATTGATCAAAAACTAATCAATTAATAAAAAAATAACCTTATATCAGTAATTTATACTATATTTAGCACAGACCGAAGCGCTTATAGATAAGTATTAATGGATCTTCAATACCACTATTTTGTTCTGTGGGCAAGTATTTTTTTAAAAAAAAATAAATTAGAATACATGCTTCTTATATTAACTATAAATAATCCTTATGAATGACCAAAAAAACACTCTTTTTTCTGAATACAACATGAATGGTTTAAAGTTAAGAAATAGAGTAGTAATGGCTCCTATGACTAGGAATTTATCGCCTAATGGAGTGCCTAAAGATTATGCTCCAACCTACTATGCTCGAAGGGCTCAAGGTGGAGTTGGCTTGATACTAACTGAAGGAGTAGAAGTGAGCCATCGAGCTGCTAGCGGTTATCCAAATTGCCCAAATTTAGAAACAGATGCAGCAAAAATAATGTGGGAAAAAGTAGTTAATGAAGTTCATAAAAATAATTCATCTATCTTCTGTCAACTCTGGCATGTGGGTGGAATTAGAAAACCTGGCATGCCCCCTATTCCAGAAGTTCCAGGCTTTACTCCATCTGGATATGTAGTCCCTGGTAAAAAGGTGGCCCATGAAATGACGCATGAGGAAATCAAAGAATTAATAGAAGTCTATGCTCACGATGCAAAGATCTGTGAGGAAATTGGATTTGATGGAGTTGAAATTCATGGAGCGCATGGTTATTTAATTGATCAGTTTTTTTGGGATCAAATCAATTTAAGGACAGATGAATATGGCGGCTCTCTTGAAAACAGATCCAGACTTGCCAAAGAAATCCTAGAAGCATCGCAAAAAAAAACTTCAGATAGTTTCAAGGTTGGAATAAGAGTTTCTCAATGGAAACAACAAGACTATGAGGCAAAAATTACTGCAGATGCTGAAGAGTTAAATAAATTTTTTAGTATCCTAAAAAATGCGGGAGCTGATTTTGTTCATTGCAGTAATCGTCGTTTTTGGGAGGGAGAATTTAAGGCTGGGGGTCTTAATTTAGCTGGAGTTGCAAAAGAGGCAACGGGACTTCCAACCATTAGTGTTGGAAGTGTTGGCTTGGATAAAGATTTTATCAAACTTTATTCCGGTGATCATAAAACACAAACTGTAGATTTGGATATTCTTCATGAAAAGCTTAATAGAGCTGAATTTGATCTAATTGCGGTAGGGAGAGCTCTTTTATCCGATCCTGATTGGGCCAATAAAGTGCAAGATGGTCAAGAGGATCAAATTGTGCCCTTTGATAAAAGCTTTGTTGAAAATTACGTCTAAGTGCTTAAGTATCTAAGTTTATTGACCTAACGCTCATTACATGCTCAACCGATTGGAGTTGCTCAACAAGTTGAGCGCTTGCCTGACATTCAAGGTCAATCAAGTTAATAGCGATTTCATCCCTACTTTTGTTAGTCATCTCAGCAATATTAATATCACAGGCAGCAATTGAATCAGCAATTTTACTAATCATTCCTGGCTCATTATTGTTAATAATAACAAGACGATGATTGGTCCCTCGGGTTAGAGATATTCTTGGAAAATTTACTGAATTTAAAATTGTGCCATCTTGAAGGTAGTTAACCATCTGATTCGCAGCCATAACGGCGCAGTTTACCTCCGCCTCTTTCGTGCTTGCTCCAAGGTGAGGCAATATCACAACATCATTCTTTGTAGCAGAACGCTGAATTAATTCAGGAGTTGGAAAATCTGTAACAAATCGACCTAAATTTCCATTCTCAAGCTCTGCTATTACATCATTGGTATTAACGATCCCTCCTCGAGATAAGTTAATAAGTCGTGAGCCTTTTTTAAATTTCTTCAGATTTGATTTATTAATAAGATTTTTTGTAGCCTCAACAAGCGGAACATGAAGAGACACATAATCTGATTGCTGTAACAGAGCTTCCATGGTTTCAGCTTTTTCAACCTCTCGAGGTAATCTCCACGCACCCTCAATTGAAATATATGGATCATATCCTACTAATTTCATTCCAAGAGCATGGGCTGCTTGAGCAAGCATCGATCCGATTGACCCAAGCCCAACTATTCCAAGCGTCTTTCCTGTTAGCTCGTTGCCTGCAAATGTCTTCTTTTGCGCTTCCATAGCCTTGTTCAGAGCTTCAGAATTATCTAGCTCAAGACTTTTTGCAAATTCAATGCCCTCAATGATGCCCCGAGAAGAAAGCAGCATGCCGCATACAACTAGCTCTTTCACTGCATTTGCATTTGCACCAGGTGTATTAAAAACGACAATTCCATTTTTGGTTGCATCTTCAATAGGTATGTTATTTGTTCCTGCTCCCGCTCGAGCTACGCATAAGAGGCTGTCCTCAAAATCTTCCTTTGAAAGATTATGGCTTCTAAGCAATATCCCATCAGGATCCTTTGTTACCTCTTTGAATTTGTTATTGCGAAGAATATCAAGGCCATCTTCAGCAATATTGTTGAAAGTTTTAAAATTAAACATGTTTACGAGCCAGAGGGACTTAGTTAAAAGTCATTTAGTTTATTACATTAAAAGCTAAACAAAAACATTTAAAACTATTTAATTTAATAAAATTAAAAATCTCTCGCTTAGAGAGCTCGCAAATCGTTCTGAAGAAATTTTTTCTTGCATTGCATGAATTTGGTTCACTCTTGCTTGTATGCGTCTAGAAGCACGCTGAGAAATTTTCTCCACTCAATTAAATCGTCAGGATTAAAAATCTGTTCTTTGGGTTTGTAAATAGTTGTATTGCTTGATCCCTTATCCTTGAAATCGTCAATACTAAAAAAATGGCATCCTAGCCCTGCTGTAATTGCAGCGCCTATGGCAGTTGACTCCAGGCTTGAAGGAACTTGAACTTCCTGGCCTAAAAAATCTGCCAGGAGTTGACAAAAACGTGAATTGGCAGCCATACCTCCATCAATAGATAGATTTTTAACCTCTATGCCATCAATTTTTAACGCTTCTTTAATATCCATTACTTGATAAATTAATGATTTAAATGCTGCTGTAACCATATCCATCTGCGTTGAATCCCTGGTTATGCCGTAGAAGGCTGCCCTGATTTCCGCATTCCAATGCGGGGCTCCAATTCCTGTAAAGCCAGGTATGAACAGAACACCATTAGACTGACCTCCTTTATTAAGAAAGTTTATGCTTTGAGTAGAGTTTGAGAAAAATTCCATATTATCTCGAAGCCATTGAATAATAGTTCCAGCAGAAAAGATGCTTCCTTCTAATGCATAAGATACCTCATCTGAAAGGCCATATCCGACAGTGCTTAGCAGTCCTGAAGTTGACTGTAAAGATTCATTACCAGTATTCACCATCAAAAAGCATCCTGTGCCAAATGTTGCTTTCATTTGACCGGGCTGAAAACATTTTTGTCCTACCAGTGCACCCTGCTGATCTCCTATCACTCCTGCGATCGGAATTGTTTTATCACCCCTAACGAGTGTTCCAAAGTTACTATCGGAAGATTCTACCTCAGGAAGCATTGAGGCTGGAATATCAAAAATATCAAGCAGTTCAGGATCCCATTTTACTGAGTGTATGTTAAACAAATTAGTTCTAGATGCGTTTGTAATATCAGTTTTATAAATATTGCCATTGGTTAATTGCCATAATAAATATGTATCGACTGTTCCAAACCTCAACTTGCCTGCCTGAGCTCTTTCTCTTGCCCCCTTAATATTATCTAAAATCCAAGATATTTTTGTCGATGAAAAATATGGATCAAGCAGCAGCCCTGTTTTTTCTCTTACGACTTTTTCAAAACCCCTTTGTTTTAATTGCATGCAATGCTCTGAAGTTCTTCTATCCTGCCAAACAATTGCGTTATAGATAGGTTTTCCGGAGTCTGCATCCCACACTAAAGTTGTTTCACGCTGATTAGTTATACCAATAGCTGAAATGTCTCTGCAGGCATCAAGAACAGGGTCAAGAGTTGCATAGACAGAATTCAATAATTCTTTGGGTTCGATTTCTACCCATCCATCATTGGGGTAAATTAAAGGATATTCTTTTTGTTTTGAATGGATGATGTTTAGATCTTTATCAAACGCCACCGTCCTTGTGCTGGTTGTGCCCTGATCAATAGCAATTAATACAGACATACAAGCACCAATATTTTTAAGTTATCCACAATTTACTCACTTTATCTTCACAATCAATAAACACCATTTATACAGCATATTGTGAAAAATTTAAAAGAATTCACAATATATTGTGTTTTTTACTTGATTATTTATCCACAATGTAAGAATATTGACGTTGGTTAAAGAGATTTCAAAAAAAGACATTTTGACCCCACCCATTGGTAAATTTTTAGTAAGTTGACCAACGAAAGAAACAAACATAGAGGAAAAAAATGACAATACAAGAGTTAGGAAAGACTCAAGAAGGTGCTGGGCAAGAAGCAATGGGATCGATTCCATCAGATGACTTAAATATTACTGCGCCCGGAAAACTCAGGGTAATAAAACGTAACGGCAAAGTGGTTCCATTTGAAGAAGATAAAATAAAAGTAGCTGTTACAAAAGCTTTTCTAGCAAACGAATCTGGGAATGCGGCAGCAAGCGAAAGAATTCATAGAAAAGTTGAAGAGATAACAGCAGATGTGCAAGAGGTCTTCAGAAGAAGAATGCCCTCAGGTGGAACTTTACACATTGAAGAAATACAAGACCAAGTAGAGCTTCAGCTCATGCGTAATGAAGAGTATGTTGTAGCTAGAAAATACATTCTATATAGAGAAGAAAGAGCAGCAGAGAGAACAAAAGATGCACCTCAGAAAACAAGCATAAGCGCACCAAAAATTTCTGTTACAAAAAAAGATGGCTCAAAAGTGCCTCTTGATATTGATAGATTGGCCTCAGTGGTTAATCATGCATGCGAAGGTTTGGATGATGTAAGTGCCGATGCGATCCTAGAAGAATCAATAAAAAACCTATATGACGGCGTATCAATTAGTGATATGAAATCAGCTCTTGTCATGTCAGCGAGAACAAAAGTAGAGCAAGAACCAAACTATAGTTATGTAACAGCACGAATTCTATTGGATGAACTCAGAAGTGAGGCCTTGTCCTTTTTAGGTATTGCTGAGGAAAGCTCACATCCGGAGATGCAAGATAATTATCCAAAAGCTTTCAATGCATACATAGAAAAAGGTGTTGAACTGGAAATGCTCGATCCAGTGTTAAAAGATTTTGACTTAAAAAAACTAGGGGAAGCTATCGACCACGACAGGGACTATCAATTTACATACCTAGGACTCCAGACACTGTACGACAGATATTTTATTCATTACCAAGATACGCGATATGAACTTCCTCAAATCTTTTTTATGAGAGTTGCTATGGGGTTAGCTGTCGAAGAAGATAAGAAAGAGGAAAGAGCTATTGAATTCTATAGGTTGCTTTCAAGTTTCGACTATATGAGCTCAACGCCAACTCTCTTTAATTCTGGAACCTTACGTCCTCAGCTCTCCTCATGCTATTTAACAACTATTCCTGATGATTTGGACGGAATATTTGGTGCAATGAAAGATAATGCGTTGCTGTCCAAATGGGCAGGAGGACTCGGAAATGACTGGTCACCTGTAAGAGCATTAGGCTCATACATCAAAGGTACGAACGGCAAAAGTCAGGGTGTAGTGCCCTTCCTCAAGGTTGCCAATGATACAGCTGTAGCAGTCAACCAAGGTGGCAAAAGAAAGGGAGCTATGTGCGCTTACTTAGAAACATGGCACCTAGACATAGAAGAGTTTCTAGACCTCAGGAAAAACACAGGAGATGACAGAAGAAGAACGCATGATATGAATACTGCGAACTGGGTTCCAGATTTATTTATGAAAAGAGTAGAGTTGGACAAAAACTGGACTCTTTTTTCTCCAGGTGAAGCTCCAGATTTACATGATCTTACTGGCCTCGCATTTGAAAAAAGATACGAAGAATATGAAGCTTTAGCGGCTGAAGGAAAGATGGATCAACATAAAACTATTCCCGCCAAGGATCTGTGGAGAAAAATGCTTACTATGCTGTTTGAAACTGGTCACCCTTGGATCACTTTTAAAGATTCGTGCAATTTACGTTCGCCTCAACAGCACATAGGGGTGATTCACTCATCTAACTTATGTACTGAAATAACTCTCAATACAAGCAATGATGAAATAGCTGTATGTAATCTTGGCTCGGTGAATCTTCCTCAGCACATGCGGGATGGTATCTTGGATGAAGAAAAAGTAAAACGCACAGTGACGACTGCTCTACGCATGCTTGATAATGTTATTGATATTAATTATTACTCAGTAGATACAGCAAAAAATTCAAACCTAAAGCATCGTCCAGTGGGAATGGGGCTGATGGGCTTTCAAGATGCCCTTTACATGCAAGATGCGCCCTACTGCTCTGATGCTGCGATCGAATTTGCAGATCGAAGCATGGAAGTCATAAGCTACCATGCAATTCATGCATCAAGTGAGCTTGCAAAAGAAAGAGGCACATACCCATCATATGAGGGATCTTTGTGGAGCCAAGGAATATTTCCAAAAGATTCAATAGATATACTAGAGAAAAATCGTGGCAGTGAATTTATCAAAGTAGATAGATCCGAAACACTGGATTGGGATCAACTGCGTGCAAAAGTCAAGCAAGATGGAATGAGAAACTCTAACGTAATGGCAATTGCTCCGACAGCAACAATTTCAAATATTACTGGTGTAACCCAATCCATTGAGCCTACCTATCAAAATCTATACGTTAAATCTAATCTTTCTGGTGAGTTCACTATTGTAAATCCTCATCTAGTTAACAAACTTAAAACTTTAGATTTATGGGATGACGTTATGATTAATGACTTAAAATACTTTGAGGGCAGTTTAAGCGAGATATCAAGAATTCCTGAAGATATAAAAAAACTTTTTTCAACCGCATTTGAAGTTGAACCCCAGTACATTGTTGAGGCTGCAAGCAGAAGGCAAAAATGGATAGATCAGGCTCAATCATTAAACCTATATATCGGCAATGCTAATGGTAAAAAACTAGACCTCACATACAGAATGGCGTGGTACTCAGGTTTAAAAACAACCTATTATTTGAGGTCTATAGCCGCAACAACAACAGAAAAATCAACTATCAATCAAGGCACCCTAAATGCTGTAAGTGCTCAAGCTCAAGCAGCGCCAGAAGTTCCTCATGAACTTGGAGCTCCTGCACCTGTGCCAGAGGCATGTTCATTGGATGATCCTGACTGCGAGGCATGTCAGTAATAAAATAACGGAGAAATAGAATGTTAAATTGGGATGAATATAATAAGGAAGAAGCTCAGGCAGCTCCTGCAATCAAGAGTGCTATTGCTGAGGAAGTAAAACAAACTCAGCCTATAGTTCAAGAAGTGCCTGCGCAAAATGAATCAACACCTACAAATGTCGAGGAAGGCTCTCGAGCTGAAATGGCTAGAAAGGCGATTGAAAACTTTGATGAGTCAGAAGGCATTAAAGAGCTTGATGAAATGCAAGGCACAGCTGGAAGAGTTCAAGTAGATGATAAGGCGATGATTAACTGCAATGCAGACTTAAATCAATTGGTACCCTTTAAATATGACTGGGCATGGCAAAAATATCTAG
>ERZ802830.4629-NODE-4629-length-10917-cov-16.5158_pt1 | contig 10917 bp, 10 predicted proteins | sample MGYA00345654_ERZ802830 | MGnify/ENA primary metagenome ERZ802830 (study PRJEB30503, sample SAMEA104212375) | marine metagenome | biome: Westerlies Biome; feature: [SRF] surface water layer (ENVO:00010504) within the epipelagic zone...; material: water...
TACGCAGTCCATCATTGAGCTCCATTGTATGATCACTGTTTTCATTGCCCCAACCGTTCCATAAACGCATGTCTATCCCCTAAAGATATTTTGTAGGCCTTTTAAAATTCCACTTATTTCACGCAATTTTTGACTGAAAATCAGCCACTACCAGCCACGTGCTATTTTAGCGCAGTTTTGAGCAATAAATTATGCAGACTATGAGCTTTTTAATGAATCATTAAGACAAACTATTTTTCATAAATAACATAAATCTTTTGAGTGGGTTCTACAACCTCCCATTCGCCAGAAAAACCTGCTGGAATACAGATTTTGTCACCTGCAGTTAGCTCTAGTTCATTGCCATCACAATCCCGCAAAATTGATATACCGCTTAAAATATGGAGATACTCATTTTCAGTGTAATTTATCTTCCAACATCCAATATCAGATCCCCACTCACCCGCAAAAAAGTTTTCTTCTACGGAAAAGTGAAGCCTATTATTTTGTTGAGGATTACCTTTAACTAATCGATCTTTAGGAGTCGGGTAGTGCTCTAGTTCAGCTGAGCTATTAGCAAAGTTTATAAGGTCATTTATAGTTTTTGGCATAGTGCCTCTGATGCAATTAAGAAATAGTAAATTTACTTATTTAGTAGTCCCTGATCCAAGGCCCATTTTTTCGATATTTCCATACCTTCTTCAAAACTTACTTCGGGCTTCCAACCGAGCATATGTTCAGCTTTTTTTATAGAGAACCAACTCTTGGTCGAGAGTTGAACAACTGTTGCGGGGGATGCCTCATTCAGAGTTCCAGTGAGATCGGCAAGTTTTGATGCAATAGCAGAGATTTTCAATGCAAGTTTCGTAGATACGGATATAGGACCTTTCTTCCCAAGCCAATGGTAAAGAGGTGTAAAGTAATCTTTAGTGGTCATAAAGCCCTCGCATGACATATTAAAAATTTCACCTGCCGCATCAGAATGACATGCTGCTTTGGCAATACCCCTGACAAGATCGTCGATATATATTGGCCTAAAAAATCCTTCACCCTTCGCAGGAAGAATAAACTGGCGTTTAGAAATAGCCTCCAGCGGTGCGATGATCCATGGACGACTGCCTGGACCATAGGCATCACCGGGACGAACAATGACTACCTCAATTTCGTGGTTGGCCTGAGCGGCCAAAACTACATGTTCGGAAGCTAGCTTGGTTAGCACATAGCTGCCACCATCAGCATGAACAGGATGATTTTCATCAAGCTCTCCCTCAGCTGAGTTTCCGTAAGCTACGATCGAGGATATTTGAACAAAACGACGCACATTATATTCTTTAGCTGCATCGATAAAGTTGCGGGTTGCCATCACGTTAACGCGCCACATATCGCTGTCTTTCAATGCATTTGATACCAAAGCAGCCGTATGGATGATGACATCGCACTCTTTTAAGAGATGAGAAATCGAGTTTGGATTGGCAATATCACCCTGAACAATATCAGCACCGTTTCCAATAAGGTCAACGCCAATGACGTCCTGACCTTTTTCTTGGTAATGCCTCATCAATGCACCACCAATAAAGCCGTTAGCTCCCGTAATAAGTATTTTTTTTATGATTTGCTCGCTCATAATCACTCCCCCTGAAACACAGTATTTTTTGTTCTTATTGCATCTTGCTACGATAAAAGGAGCCCACCAGCTTTGTTAGTAGCCTCTTTGAAAATAGTCGAACAACTGCCGCAGTAATTTTATTTGCTACCCCCGGGACAACAATACTTTTACCCGATAGGCATCCCTTTATGCCTGCCTCAGCAACCTCTCTGGCAGACATCATCATTGTTGGTGGAATTCTCAATTTAGCGCCCTGAGCTGGATTGTCCATCATCTTGGTCGCTGTATAGCCTGGGCACAGCGCGGTTACTGAGACGCCACTGCTATTCGCCAACATTTCATCTGCAAGTGCTTGGGTAAATGAGAGCACATAGGCTTTGCTGGCCGCATAAACGTTCTGGTTAGGTATGGCCATCCATGCCGCTAACGATGATATGTTGAGTATGCATCCTTTGCCTCTGGTTGCCATAATATTAGCAAAGAGATGAGTTATTGAGGTTAATGCGAGAACATTAACAGCAATCATTCGCTCTTGCTCAGCTAAGTCTAAATCAGTGAAGTAGCCATTATGTAAAAGACCTGCATTATTTATTAGAAGATCCACCTCCAGATTCTTGTCTTGAGTAAGGTCAAAAAGTTTTTGAGCGGCCTGAGGTTCAGACAAGTCAGCGGGAATAACAGTGCAGTCAACGTCATAGAGGTTATTCAATTTATCGCTTAACTCATTTAACTTGTCCTCACGGCGCGCAACTAGGATAACGTTGTAATCGAGACCTGCGAGAATATCGCTAAATTCTGCCCCGATCCCATCAGATGCGCCAGTGACAAGTGCAGTTTTACGATTAGTCATATACTTCCCCATAAATATATTTTTTTATAATTTGTGGTCAACAAAGATAGGAGAGGACCAAGCCTGCTGGCCTAGAGGCTGCTGGCAGTTATCATCAGGTTCAGTCCGATAGTCTCCAAAACATGGCTCGGTATCGATAGCACTCTTTTCATCATCAAACTTGACCCTTAAATTTCCTGCATTAATAGTACTTACTGGCTCCTCGATAGCTCGCACATAGTAGAGCGCATCTCTACCTTCAGTCGAGAATTTTGGATCCACAAATTCGATAGAGCAGCTATGGGAGTAGGTACCGCAGTCAAAGGTTCTCCATGGATCCTCAATGAGTGGTGGTATCTCCTCACCAGCGAACGACTGTGGTCTTATTTTTATTACCTCGATCCGATCGATACCGTATCTCTCGTCTGAAGGGTAATAACATTCCCCCTGTGCCATCTTATCCAGACGCTTTTCTGAAAGTGTATCCACTACGTATTTTGGGCATCCAGCCAGCTGTTTAAACGAGCCCTTCACCTCCGCTTGGAAGCGAGGGTTTTTACTCATTTTTACTTCGCTACCCATCGGAAAAGGTTTACCTTCACTTGCATTCATTAGGTTAAACCAGAGCAAGATACGGTGCCCACTGGTTCCATAAACCTCACGACGTTTCATTGCACTCCAAATCGCATCTCGATCTCTCCCGCTGGCATGCACTGCCGCCAGACCGCCTGCGCTTAAGAATGAATTGGTTCGCTCAAACTCTGAGGCAAAGATTTTTGCGCTGGCTGGATCAATCTGATCTGCTTTAAGGGAAGTTGGTTCGGGTTCAGTAATCACCGCTGTGCTCGCAAAGATAGTCTCCCAAAATGAGTCTCTCACGCCAGTGGCATCGGTTGTTGACAGACGATGTGCCTGCTTAAAGCCATTACCAGCCCGAGCGGAATGCGTATCTGTAGAGCCAACGAAGCCCCAACGATATCTAAGCGGATCATCGGGATCGTCGAAATTTTGCATAGCTAGCCCATATTGAACTGACTTTCGAGGTTTATAATTAAAGGATGGCAGGAAGATATCTCTTGGTTGGCCTGCGTCAAGCCATTCCTCCGGAGTGCTGCCAGGGACTGTCATAAAGCCATGAATGGTATCTACCTGAACAAAATTATATCTTGCGTCACTCGAGCGTTTGGCACACTCGATCGCCTCATTTCCTTCAGCAAGGCAGCGATTTAAAATAATTTCGCCTGCCTGCCAGCAGGCAGGAAGATAGTTGTATGTTGGCTCTGGACATGTCCAGTCACCGGTTATATCCATCTTACGAACAGTAAAATCACGGAAAACCTCTGAATTACCATGACCTGAGTAGACCTCGATAAGACGAGTCTTTTCTGGATCTATATTGTCCTTGTTTAGTTGATGACGCCAGTCTGCGTTGGGTGGTGTATAAAATCCCCAGGTTGTCCCATGAGGGATAACAATATTGTCAAAACCCCATTGATCTAATTTTTTAAAAAGTTCTCCTGGCGTTGCTGCGCTCTCATAACAATTTGCAGGTAAGAGCGGACTTGCTATTTCTGAATCGCAGACGGGAGTCTGAGCCATCTTCTCAACCCATGTGTTGTAGGAGGCATAGTAATCTTGGTGCCGTGGATCAAGTAGCCCCAAGATTCCAGATTGCTTACCTTCGCTAGATCTCGCCGCGATGGTGGCGACACCAACCCCTACCGAGGCAATGGGATGGCTGGGTAGCATCGTTGGATCATCATCCTTGAAGAGAACGTTGTGATGACCATAATGGTTTTCTGCTGTAGTGCCTACCTGCGTCCATTCCCACCCAATAAAGGCAACGATATCAGGATTTTTTGGATCGCCAGCAGTGCGGTTGCATTGCCTAACAGATTCTATACCGTCCTGCCATTGACCAAGAGTGAAACTTTCGGCGTGATCAGTTAAAAAATAAAAATCCAGTTGCGATATGAATCTAGCATAGTCACATGCAAAGGCTGGGGGGTAGGCGCCTGAGGCTCCATGCATCATGGGTAGGCTATACATAAAGGCGTCAGCTGAGTTAGTCGTATGTATGTGTGTATCGCCAAATAATATTTGTTTGCTCGACCCGCTGCTATGCAACCTAGTCTCTGTTCTAGATCTAATAACATCCTCAGGCAGTCGGGATTGAGTTATTGAGGCGGGGGTGAGAGGTGTATCAGTCCAGGCCTTGTCAGGATCAGCAAAGTAGCCGGGTAAAATTCGGTATGCAAAGTCAGGTGCCTTATTTGTCATCAAGAGCACCAAAAAAAGCACAAAGATAGTTACCGCTATCGATATTTTCTTAAGCATTTCCGCCCCTTTATCTTTTATATAATTCCGTAACTCCGACCGACAAACCAATATAACCCTAAACCACAAAGAGATGCGGAGGTTATGTCAATAACCAATCGAGAGTGACTGACATACTTGGTGCGTTTAAATCCTAAAATAATTAACCATAGCCCGCTTATTATCAACAGTTGCCCAAGTTCAATACCGATATTAAAACCTAGCAAACTTGCCCATAAAAGATCTGTAGGAATTCCGATCTCAGTCAAAGCGCTCGCAAAACCAAATCCATGGACTAGTCCAAAGCCTATAGCCATAACAGGACGAACTCCTATTCCTGCTTCATTATCACTCCGCATTAGTAAATAAGCGACAGTTAAAGTAACTAAACCCAACATACTCAGGCTACTAAAGCCTATCCCTAAAATTATATTTGTTGCGGCCATAGCCAGTAAGCCAATGATGCTAAACAAGGCAAGGTGACGATGATACCCAGTCAAGGCTGCGATATTATCAACTGCGACCAATGCAATAGAAAAACCAATCGTCGCTTCCACTATATGGAGGTCAGGAATTACCCATCCTATTGTAGTTATGGCCAGCGTAATGCTGTGCCCAACTGTAAAGCCAGTAATTAACCATATAAGATCTTTGAATCGTCGCACGAGCAGGAGAAGTGCGAGTAGGAAGACGATATGGTCTGCACCTCCAATGATGTGATCAATACCAATGTAAATGTATTGATTAATACCGCTTAGGATAGATCCTGATTCCTTATTATCATGTGCTACTTGATGTTGCGTTTGGACTTCAGTAAATAAGTATTGCTGGGACTGCAGGCTATCAGTGATAACGTGAGCATAGTGCACATGGGAGCTGGCGAAGTCGAAAAAGCTGGTGATATTGATTAGCGGACTTTCAGTCTTCAAACTACAATCAAAAATTAATTTTGCCTGCATGTACCCTTGCTTTGCAGGAATTGACAGGACATTATTTCTCAGCGCACAAGCTTGCCCATCGTTTTTGATGCTTACTGTTTTTTCTAAGTGATCGGCGAAAATAATATCTAGAGACTGATTTATGCCTGTTTGTAATCTTGTAACCTCTAATGACTTAGCTGTAAAGATTGCTTCAATACTATGATCGGAGATTATCCAGTTTGAGTGGGACTGACTTCGATTGTGCGCGATGGAGTCCACTGAAAGAAAAATCGAGCTCGACACGAGGAGAATTGAAATGGAAAGGCGAAGAAGATGGCACATTTTTAGTCTATCTCCGAGGAGACTAAAATGTTGCCAGGTGCTTTTTTAAGCCTCTGAATATCAGCGTTGTCCCTCAATTGATTCAAATAAAATTTTAGATCTTCACCTGCTGATTGGCTGGGATCACTGATCTCTGCCGCCGATCGCGTTTGAATACTGGTTAGGAGTGTCTGAAGAACTCTCTGCCGAATCTTCAGATCTTTGCGCGGTGAATCACTGCGCAGCGCCGCTTGAACGAGCAACTCCTCTTTAATTAGCTTCTCAAGTACAAGATTTAGATCGGCATCGGTTATGGGACCTCTTTTGTCTCCTCGGAATAGAGCAATGGCTCGCTCATATTCATCTTTCCTTATGACTGCACTGTTGACTTGTGCAACAGCACCTTGGTCATATCCTAAAAGCTTATTTGGTACTAAGAACAAAGAAGATATGCCAATAAGTGACCCAATGAATAGAAGAGCTATTGATCGATAGTTAGGGCTTAGTTTGTTCTCAGAGATCATTCTTCTTTGAACCTTCAGCCAGTTGATATAAAAAAGATTGATCGACTCGTATATCAGCGTGTTTACTCAGATGGGTTAACGCGTTGGTTAGTGCGTTTTGACGATGTCGGCTCCTATACTCACTTGTGACCTGGAGGCGTGAGTCATCGAATGAAAGCTGCTGTTCAGGCTCCTTTGCCAGAACATATATCAGATAGGTAAATTCACCAAATGTGATAGGAGAGGATATTTGATTTTCTGAGAGCGATAGGGCGACTGCAGTAAGCTCGGAACCTAAGTACCTTCGAAGCACATGCTCAGGTAACAAGGAGGAGGGTATGTCGATTAACTCTCCTGTCTTGGTCTCCGCTATCGCTAATTCAAAAGGCACCTCTTTTTTGATTATTTCCCTTGCATCTTGTGCCATCTCAGGGTTTGAAAACGATGCCACCTTGAGGCGTATTCTGCCTGGTCTTTGGAACACGGATTTATGATCTTTGTAGAAAGTTCTTAGTTGCTCATCACTTATCGGTATAGACCTAGAATCTTCAATAATACTGTCGATTGATGAGCGCACCAGTAACTTTCGAATACCTGGATCAGTCGTTAAAATATCAAGATCCTCAGCGTGCTGAAGCATCAGCTCATCATCAATTAGTCGTTGTAACAGGAGCTCCCGATCATCTGGATTCATTGGATCAGAGGAGTTGGACTGAATCCTCTTTTCAGCATTGCGAAGAGCTGACTGCGTTATAGGGTAGCCGTTGACGGTAACAAGGGTATCTGGTGGATAGTTCGTCAAATGGAAACGAGTATTGGAACCAAGTAAGACCAAGATCAGACCGATTAGGGCAAGAACTAAGTGCATGACAGATTTAGAGAAATGCGAGGTTTGACTCATATGTTAACCACTATTACTAAAAATACAATTCTTCGCTTACCATAGCCGAGATGGCTGATGATATTGTATTTGTATACGACATAGTAGTCACAAACATTAGTAGTTTGGATGTTGTTCTAAAACCATTTTCCAAACCCTACAATGATAACTAACTATAATTTTACTTGGAGTAACCCTATGTTTGAAAATTTCCTGGTTCCCGCTTATGTAATGATTCTCACCACATTTTTAGTCGGTTTCTTGCACGTTTTTGCCACATTAAAGTTAATGAAGTCCGACCCACGCTGGGCCGATGGCGTGCCGTCAATGCCATATCCCAATGCGCCAGATAGTTTGAAGTTAATTAAGAATAATATTCAGAATTTATTTGAATTCCCTGTTATTTTTTATGTGCTATCGGTATTTTGCTTCATACAAGGCATCCAAGATCAGTTACTAATGACCCTATCTTGGAGTTATGTAGTCTTGAGAATAGCGCATAGCTATCTGCATATTTTTGTCACAAGTACCGCCCTAAGGGGTCATGTATTTGTTCTTAGTAACTTGGTTTTATTTGTCATGTTACTGGGAATGCTGCGAACCATGCACTAAGAATTGTCAAGTATAAAAATAGGACGGGCAAGCCCGTCCTTTTCTACATCCTAACTCAGAATTTCCGCATTAGAATTTATAGCTAAGTGATGCCCCCCAAACTGCTCCCTCAAAACCATACTGGAAGTGGGATCCAGAGGATAGAGGGACCGGTGCGGCACCCGTCGGCTTTCTTTCATCAGTGATATTCTTACCATAGAGCATGGCAGTCCAATTCTCACCATTTAAGCTGGTGCGGATATTGGTCTTTGAAAAACCATCCTGATAGTCAATTGGGTCGAGAGAACCTGTCATGAAGTAGCCATCAGTGAAGTTCACGTCAATGCTGCTGACCCATAACAGACCCCCCATTACTGGACGAGAGTAATCAGCCATTAGCGCTCCACTGTAGTCTATTCCAACTTGGCCACCTGCGAGGTTTTGACTGACTCCTATCTGCGTTCCATCCTCAGCAATCTCCGCCACGCAAGACCCAGATGAGGTCGCCCCACCAGCAAGATCAGAGGCCTGGAGTGCGGTACAGGCCGCGCCTGGGAAATCATTATACGCCCCATCATTCAGAGCGATATTTGCGCCAACCATCAAGTTATCTGTCGCCTGCCACTTCCAGTCAACTTCGAGCCCTGTGAGGCCCGTGCTTGCCGCGTTGGTTACCACGAAGCCAAGACCAACGAAGGTGGATACTTGCTGATTCTCATAGGTACTATCGTAAATCGCCCAGTTGAGAGTCATCTCACCATCCATCAGAGTATGCTTACCACCGATCTCGACCGATTCGGCATTTTCATCATCGAACTCATAGCCAGGGCCAGGCATGTCTGGCTGGACACCATCAGCGGTAAACAGCGGGAGTTGGGAGTCCGTGGCATTAAAACCACCGCTCTTGAAGCCCTCGGAGTAGCTTATGTAGAACATACTATCTTCTGAGCGGTTCCATTCCATATTGACTGACGGAATGAACTGCTTAGTTGAGCGCTCCTCGTTCTCAAATTCATGCTCGTAAAAGCCAAATAGTGCGTGTGATAGAGCATCGAAAAGAGGATTAGCATATGGAGTTGTTAAACCACCTACACTGGTTGTGTGCTGCGCTATCTTGTAAGCACGCTTGTCTTCCTCGGTATAGCGAGCACCTGCGGTTAGGGACACTGTATCGGTTAGATTAAAAGTACCCTGATAGAACACTGCCTTGGAGTTAGTGTCTGCCTGCCAGTAGGATATTCGGCCCGCTTGCTGCCACTTGGTCTGGCCCTCGAGACCCCACTGTAGGCGGTAATCTAGGCCAGTTGCTGCATATAGTTGATCAAGTGTATACGGCGTTCCGGGTGCCAGAAGCGTAGCGTTTAACCCTGCGACCTGAGTCGGGTTGTAGCTAAGCAGGCTATCCACACCAAGGATAGCGGATACAATACCCGGGACACCAAATGTGCCATCAAAGCTTGTTAATTGATCCTGGGTTTGAGTGCTCTTGTTCAAGTAAACACCACCCACCCAAGAGAACTTTCCGCCCGTGGGGGATGTGATTCTGAACTCCTGACTGTTCGAGTCGAAGCCCCCATAGGTAGCCTGACCAATAAACCGAAGAGGGAGCCAATCCGCATCGAGTCCGTCTTGATAATCATAGCGGGTTCGACCGGCAGTCGCATTTATGGTGTAGCCGTTATCAAGTGCCATCTCGAAATTAAGAGAGGTGTTTGCGTTAGATGTTAATGTACCTTTTGGCTTATCAAGGCCCGCAGAACATTCTGCGGAACTCCTTCCCATTCTAGCTTCCATTTCGCAACCGCCAACAACACCTGCGTCGCTGTAGGCGTCATAGTTGCCGGCCGCAATAAGTGAGGCGTAGTTTGGAAAAGCGGCGCCCATCACACCATAGATAAATTGGGATGCGGCACCCATATTCGCTACTGGAGCGAAGAGTGTTACCACTGAGTCCTCTCCAATAACTTCCTCATCGCTCTCGGTATGCTTTAACTCTACTCTCGTTGAATCTGTCGGCTCCCACGTTAGACTAGCCCTCCAAAGTGAGCTGTCTTCAACAGGCAGTTTGCTCGTAATAGCTCCAGGATAAGTGTTGTCATTGAATCCATCACTCTCCAGTTCCTTAAAGGCAAAGCGCATTCCCAGCGTATCTCCAATCGATCCTGTGATATGGCCCTCTGCTACTTGGCCCCCATTAGATTCCATACTCAGGGCGATCTTTCCTCCGAACTCCTCGTCAGCGTCGGGTGTTGCGGTTGTGATATTAATGGCGCCCGCTAAGGTATTTTTGCCAAAAAGTACCCCCTGTGGACCACGCAATACCTCGAGTTGCTCTACATCGAACAATCCGGATCGCACCTGACGGCTTCTTCCGTAGTGGACTCCATCAACATAAGTACCTACTGATTGCTCGAACGCTTGGTTGGCTCCAACACCTATACCTCTCATTGAAATAATGGAGTTGGTCGCGTTGTAATTTATCGTGAAATTGGGAATGAATTGGGACATATCAGCTAGGTTCTGGACACCTATATCTTCAATTCTTTCGCCACTAATCGCGGACATGGACATTGGAACATCCTGCAAGCTCTCCGCACGCTTTTGTGCCGTTACGATAATTTCTTCTAGTTCTGCCGCACCTATCCCGCTACTTGCCACGGCCACCGCGAGCGCAAGGCCGCTGAGCGCGTGAATTGATTTCTTATTCATAAAAACCCCTTTAATTGATTGAATTTCTCATATTTAAGTCAATCTTTTCGTTAACTTATCCATAACTTAATAGAAATTAATTCACTTATCAATAAAATAAGCAAAAATAGTACAAGATTCGGGGTATTTGAGGATGTGTGAATATGAATAGAATATCGATGTTGACTAATCGTAGAGTTGAAAAGCAGGGTAAGATTTTAAAGGCATAAAAAAAGGACGGGCAAGCCCGTCCTTTTTTCTTTCACTAAACTACTTCATTAGAA
>ERZ802830.4631-NODE-4631-length-10916-cov-9.21103_pt1 | contig 10916 bp, 11 predicted proteins | sample MGYA00345654_ERZ802830 | MGnify/ENA primary metagenome ERZ802830 (study PRJEB30503, sample SAMEA104212375) | marine metagenome | biome: Westerlies Biome; feature: [SRF] surface water layer (ENVO:00010504) within the epipelagic zone...; material: water...
TAATGACCCTGAGAGCCCTTTCGTTACATCAGGTATACGACTTGGAACGCCAGCTATAACCACACGTGGTTTTAAAGAAGATGAAGCTAGACTTGTTGCTCAATTTATTGCTGATGTTTTAGAACAGCCTGAAAATGAGGATAATATCAAGGAGGTTAAGCGTAAGGTAATGGCTCTTACTTCGCGTTTTCCAGTATATGAGAAATAGTAAAAAATGAAGTGTCCATTTTGTCTCTTTGATGATACCCAGGTCATAGACTCTAGAGTTAATGAGCAAGGGAATTCAATAAGACGTAGAAGGAAGTGCATGAATTGTGAAAAACGGTTCACTACCTACGAGCACATTGATCTAACTTTACCCCAAGTTGTGAAACAAGATGGTAAGCGTGAGGAGTTTTGTAAGGAAAAATTATTACATTCGTTGACTCGCGCCCTCCATAAAAGACCAGTTCCGGTGGAATTTATTGATCAAGCGGTAGAGCAAATTATTACAAAGATTCTTGCTAACGGTGAGAGAGAAATTTATTCTCGAGATATTGGAGAGGACGTTATGCAGCACTTAAAGAAGCTAGATAAAGTTGCATACATTAGGTTTGCTTCGGTATATAGAAGTTTTTCAGATATTGCAGACTTCAACGATGCGATAAAAGATCTCGATTAAAAGAAAATGAATGAGGACCCACATAATTATTTTATGGCACTTGCATTAAAACTTGCAAGCAAAGGGTCTGAACAAACAAAACCCAATCCAAAGGTAGGTGCTTTACTTGTAAAAGAGGGAGAAGTAGTCGGCAAAGGCTATCATGCAAAAGCAGGTGATAAACACGCTGAAGTAATTGCAATAAAAGAGGCCGGTCTCAAAGCTAATGGATCTACCTTGTATATTACTCTCGAACCATGCTCTCATCATGGTAAAACCCCACCTTGTGTTGATTTAATTATACAGAGCGGAGTTCGAGAGGTAGTAGTTGCATGTAAAGATCCCAATCCGCATGTGAATGGAGGGGGGCTGGATATATTAAAAACCCATAATATTAAAGTTGTAGAAGATATTCTTAGTACACAAGCTACTGAATTAAATAAAGGTTTTTTCTCAAGAATGTTAAACGGAAGACCTTATATTCGTTCAAAGATTGCAACTTCCATTGATGGCAAAACAAGTTTGAAAAGTGGTGATAGCAAATGGATTACCTCCGATTTTGCAAGAAAAGATGTCCAGCAATGGAGAAAAAATGCTTGTGCAATTATCACTGGAGTAAATACTATCAATAAAGATAACCCACAACTTAACGTGCGGTTAAATGAAGCAAATCATCAACCATATAGAGTTATTTTGGATACCCACTTATCTATCGATTTAGATGCAAAAATATTAAAACAACAAAAGGTCATCTTAGCCTACGCTGATGACCCTGATGGAAAATTAGTTTCTTTACATAAAATAAATAGTCATTGTTTAAAATTACCTATGCATAAAAATTTTATAGATCTTAATCGGCTGATGAGGGAATTAATAAATCTTGAATGTAATGATATTTTAGTTGAGAGCGGGCCAACGCTCAATGGCCGTTTGTTAGAGCAAAATTTAATCGATGAACTTATTTTGTATATGGCACCTATAATTATGGGAGGTGAAGCAAATCCTATTTTTAAAAATCCTGTATTAAATTCTATGCAAGAAAAAATCAAGCTTGAACAAAAAGATGTCAGATATTTTGGTGATAACCTAAGGTTAATTATGAAGGTTTTACAAGATTAATGTGGATTGATACACATTGCCATTTAGATTTTGAACCACTCAACAATAATATAGATTGTGAATTAAAGCTCTGCTATGAAAATAGAGTTAACAACATAATTGTCCCATCGGTTAAACCAGATAATATCAATAAAGTAATAGAGATATCAGAAATGTACCAAAATTGTTTTTACGCTTTAGGCTTTCACCCAATGTTTGTTGATGATTTAAACGACAGTCACTTGAAACAACTTGAGGAATCAATCAAAAAATCTAACCCTATTGCTGTTGGTGAAATTGGATTAGATCTATTCATTCGAAAAGATAATTTAGAACGACAAGAATATTTTTTATTTAAGCAATTACAAATAGCAAAAAAATATGATTTACCAGTCATTTTACATGTGCGTTCAGCGATTGATGTTATTTTAAAGCACTTAAGAAAAAATAAGGTAAGAGGAGGGGTTGCGCATGCATTTAATGGAAGTTTTCAACAAGCAGAACAATTTATAAAGATGGGTTTTAAATTAGGTATTGGAGGAGCCATGACTTACCCAAGAGCAAAACACCTACAAAAGATTGCAAGAGAATTACCACTTAATGCTATTGTTTTAGAAACTGATGCACCAGATATGCCACCAATTTGGAGAAGAGAAAAGGGTTATAATCGTCCTAGTGAAATTAATCAAATAGGTATTTTTTTTGCTGGATTAAGGGGTGTAGATCCACTAATTATTGCTGATAATATAAGGGTTAACACCGAACAGGTTTTCCCAAAATTATCGGAGTTATGCACATGAGTTCAGGACTTACTTTAAGTAATCACAAAAAATTCAATGATCTCAATGACATACATTAAGTATATGATTTTAAAAGGTTTTTAATACGATTAAATTTTAAGCGATTAATATAAACCCTTATAAAATCAGGGTTTGCATTTTTTATAAACTTTTATGCACAAAGTTATCCACAGTTATTGTGGACTGTTTTTTTAAAATTTAAAAAGGGGTTTATTGTGCAAGTAGACGGCAAATATTATAGGACCATAGAGGCGTCTCCAGACGAATCCTCAGTGACTATTATCGATCAAACACTTCTACCATTCAAATTTGAATTACTTCGTATACGGGCTTTAAATGAGATGAAGAATGCCATCTATAATATGCAAGTAAGAGGGGCTCCCTTAATTGGAGTAAGCGGAGCATTTGGAATTGCCCTTGCTTGTAATGAAGATGCTTCTGACACATCAATAAAAAAAGCCAAAGATGATTTGATTAAAACTAGACCAACAGCAGTAAATTTATCATGGGCTGTTAACAAATTATGCGATAAGTTATTAATAATTGAAGAAAATCAGCGAGCAAAAGAGGCTTGGCGCTGGTCAAAAAATTTAGCTGAAGAGGATGTTCTAACTAACAAGAGAATTGGAAATGCTGGATTAAAAATACTCAAGGATTTGCACAAAGATAAAATAAATATACTTACCCACTGCAATGCTGGTTGGCTTGCAACTATTGATTACGGTACTGCATTAAGCCCTATTTATATGGCTATAGAACATGGTATGAATATTCATGTTTGGGTAGATGAAACAAGACCAAGAAATCAAGGAATGAATCTAACAGCATGGGAGTTAGAAAAAGCTGGTATCCCTTATACATTAGTTGCAGATAATGCTGGGGGATTTCTTATGCAAGAAGGAATGGTTGATTGTGTTTTGGTGGGGGCTGATAGGGTTGGAGTTGATGGTGCAGTTTGTAATAAGATAGGCACATACTTAAAAGCATTACCTGCAAAGGCAAATAAGGTACCATTTTATGTTGCAGCACCTAAAAGTACTTTTGATAAGAACTTTAGTATGACTAATAAATCTTTTGAAATAGAAAAAAGAGATGCTAGTGAGCTCTTTACGATGAAAGGCATTAATAAAGATGGAGAGATTTTAACTGTAAATTTAGGTCATTTTGAAGGATATAATCCTGCTTTTGATATAACACCACCTGAATTTATAACTGGGATAATATGCGAAGAGGGAATTATCAAGCCAGAAAATTTAAAGGAATTCTTGGGATGAATAACGAGACGAATTCAAAACAAATATTATGTGATGCAATAATTAAGCTTAATACTTTAGGCCTTAATCATGGCGCAACTGGAAATTGCAGTATTCGCAAAGAAGAGGGCTTTTTAATTAGTCCAAGTGGTATAAGTAATGATTCTTTAAAGTCAGAACATATTGTTTTAATGAGAATGGATGGAACACTCGTTAATCCAAAAAAATTACAACCCTCGAGTGAATGGCTTTTTCATCGGGATATCTTTACAAGTCGTAAAGATGTAAATGCCGTTGTTCATACTCATTCAGTATATGCTGGTGCATTAAGTGTATTAGGTGCGGCTATCCCTCAATTTCATTACATGATTGCTGTAACTGGAGGAAAAGAAATTCCTTGTGCCCAATATGCAATGTTTGGGACTCAAGAACTTTCTGACAATATTTTAAAATCTCTTGGAAAACAAAAAGCCTGCTTAATGTCGAATCATGGTTTGATTACTGTAGGTACCGACTTAAAAGAAGCTGTAGATATTGCAGAGGAAGTAGAGCACTTGTCAAAAATGTATGTGAAAGCAAATATGCCTAGAAAGCCTCACCTTTTGTCTGATAAAGAAATGGATGATGTGTTGAAAAGATTTCAATCATACGGAGTTTGGAAAAAAGATTAAAAGTATTGATTGTTTGTCTTTGTGCTTTAAAGTAAAATATTAATCCGTCAGCAATTATTTTAAAGATGTCTTTCATGACCAAGTATATTTTTGTAACTGGCGGTGTTGTTTCCTCATTAGGGAAAGGCATATCTGCCGCCAGTCTCGGCGCAATTCTTGAGTCACGTCATCTCAGAGTAACCATGATAAAGCTAGACCCATATATCAATGTTGACCCCGGAACTATGAGCCCATTTCAACATGGGGAAGTGTTCGTTACAAATGATGGTGCTGAGACAGATTTAGATCTTGGGCATTATGAGAGATTCATATCATCAAAAATGTCTAAAAAAAATAATTTTACAACAGGTCAAATCTACGACAGTGTTATAAAGAAAGAGAGAAGGGGTGAATATTTAGGGAAAACTGTTCAGGTTATTCCGCATATAACTGATGAGATTAAGCTTAATATTCGCAATGGAGCTAAAGGATATGATGTTGCCATTGTTGAGGTAGGTGGTACCGTTGGTGATATTGAATCACTTCCATTTTTAGAAGCCATTCGACAAATGGGATTTGAAGAAGGTAAAGAAAATACCTGCTATATCCATCTCACATTACTTCCTTGGATTGCAACAGCAGGAGAGTTAAAAACGAAACCAACCCAACATTCAGTCAAAGAATTAAGAGAAATTGGTATTCAACCAGATATCTTATTATGCAGATCGGAAAGGCAATTGCCCAAGGAGGAAAGAGCAAAGATTGCCTTATTTACGAATGTTAATCCAAAAGCTGTTATTTCTGCTACAGATTCAGATTCTATTTATAGAATTCCAATGATGCTTCATGATCAAAAAATTGATGATATTGTTTGCGAAAAATTCAATATTATCGCAAAAAAACCAAATCTTAATCAATGGAAAAAAATTACTGAGCTTCTTGATAAAGCAACCCAAAAAATTGATATTGCATTCGTTGGTAAATATGTAGATTTAACTGAATCATATAAGTCACTTACAGAGGCGCTAATTCATGCTGGAATTCATAAGAGTACAAAGATAAAAATCCATTTTATGGATTCAGAGGAAATTGAAAATAAGGGCATCAGTAAACTGAAAGAAATAGATGCAATTTTAATTCCAGGCGGCTTTGGGGTTAGAGGTACAGAAGGCAAAATTAAGGCAATTCAATACGCAAGGGAAAATAAAATTCCCTTTTTAGGTATATGTCTTGGTATGCAGCTTGCTGTTGTTGAGTTTGCTAGAAATAAAGCTAATTTAGATGGAGCAAATAGTACAGAATTTTCAAAAAACCCAGAACACCCTTTGGTGGCATTAATTACAGAATGGCAAGATGAGAGTGGCATGACTATTCAAAGAGATGAGGATTCTGAGATGGGTGGGACAATGAGGCTTGGTGCCCAAAAAGCCCCTGTAAAAAAGGATACGTTGGCATTTAGTATTTATGGTTCCGAGGTAAATGAAAGACATAGACATCGCTATGAAGTTAATAATGGATACGTAGATAAATTAATTCAGTCTGGTCTTGTGGTTTCTGCAAGAACACCAAAAGAAAATTTATGTGAAATTATCGAGTTACCTTCAACAGATCACCCATGGTTTTTTGGTTGTCAATTTCATCCTGAGTTCACCTCTAACCCAAAAGATGCCCACCCTTTATTCACTTCATTTATTGATGCTGCAATTAAATTCAACCAAAAAGGATTGTAAATATGAAACTATGCCATTTTAATGTGGGAATAAAATATCCTTTATTTTTAATTGCTGGACCATGCGTTATTGAATCAGAAGGAATGGTTATTGAGGTGGCAGGAAAGTTAAAAGAAATGACTGATCAGCTTGGCATACCTTATATTTTCAAATCTTCATTCGATAAAGCCAACAGAAGTTCAAATAAAACCTTTAGAGGATTTGGTATTTCGGAAGGGTTAAGAATTCTTCAGGAGGTTAAGCAGCAAGTCAAAGTCCCTGTTCTTACGGATATTCACACTGAAGAGCAAGTTGAGGAAGTTGCAAGTGTTGTAGATGTTCTTCAAACTCCAGCCTTTCTTTGCCGTCAAACAGATTTCATTAGTGCAGTAGCTAAATCAGGGAAACCAGTGAATATTAAAAAAGGTCAATTTTTAGCACCTCAGGATATGATCCAAGTAGTTGCTAAAGCAAAGGAAGCGAATGGAGGAATCGATAATATTATGGTTTGCGAGAGAGGGGTATCTTTCGGATATAATACTCTTGTTTCGGATATGAGAAGCTTGTCAATAATGCAAGATACCGATTGCCCCGTTGTTTTTGATGCTACCCATTCAGTTCAACAACCAGGTGGAAAAGGCGATCGAAGTGGTGGTCAAAGTGAATTTGTACCTCTTTTAGCTAGAGCTGCGGTATCGAGTGGTATAGCAGGTATTTTTATGGAAACCCATCCGAACCCAAAAGAAGCATTATCGGATGGCCCAAATGCAGTTCCACTCAATCAAATGAAAGAATTACTTGAAACACTCAAAGAGCTTGATAGTATCGTGAAGTCTAAAAATTTATTCAGCTAGGAAATATAATGGGGATTATAAAAAATATTAAAGGTCGAATGGTTATCGATTCCAGAGGTAACCCAACGGTTGAGGCTGATGTCCTGTTGCAAGACGGCTCTCTTGGAAGAGCATCCGTTCCATCTGGAGCCTCTACAGGAAGTAAAGAGGCAATAGAATTAAGAGATGGTAATAAAAGCTTATATTTAGGTAAGAGTGTCGAAAAAGCTGTAAATAATATTAACGGAATAATAGCAAGTAATTTAATAGGTCTTCATGCAGATGAACAAGATTACCTTGATAAGCAAATGATCGATCTTGACGGCACAGAGAATAAAGCAAACCTAGGTGCAAATGCTATTCTTGCTGTTTCTATGGCATGTGCACATGCATCAGCAATTAGTAAAAATCAACCATTATTTGAATATTTAAATAACGATGGTATGTATACCCTCCCCACACCTATGATGAATATCATCAACGGAGGGGCTCATGCAGCTAATAATATTGATATTCAAGAGTTTATGATCATTCCAGCTGGGAGGCCAAATTTTTCGGAAGCTATAAGATGCGGTGCTGAGGTATTCCATGCACTTCATAATCATCTTTCCAAACAAGGCTTGGCAACTACTGTTGGAGATGAAGGTGGTTTTGCACCTAATCTTTCATCAAATGAGGAAGCACTAGAATTAATCATGCAAGCAATAGAATTAGCAGGCTACGAACCTGGAAAAGACGTTCTCCTTGCCTTGGATTGTGCAAGTACAGAATTTTTTCAAGATGACATTTATAAATTAAGATCTGAAAATTTATCACTACATTCACATGAAATGGCAGATTATTTGGCTGCATGGTGTAAAAAATATCCTATTATTAGTATCGAGGACGGTATGGGGGAGTTTGATTGGGATGGTTGGAAATATATGACAAATGAAATAGGCAACTCAGTTCAGTTAGTTGGGGATGATCTATTTGTTACTAACCCTAAAATTATAAAGGAAGGTATTGAAAAGAGGGTAGCTAACTCAGTACTTATTAAAGTAAATCAAATTGGAACCTTATCTGAAACGTTTGAAGCAATCAATTTGGCTCAAAAAGCAAACTATACTGCAGTAATATCCCATAGATCCGGAGAAACTGAGGACACTACTATTGCTGATGTTGCTGTGGCAAAAAATGCTATGCAAATAAAAACTGGGTCAATGTCACGCACCGAAAGAATTGCAAAATACAATCAATTACTTCGTATTGAGGAGTATCTTGGAGAAAAAGCAATTTATGCGGGAAATTCAGCATTTTACCAACTAAGTTTGTAAATATTTGAAGATTTTAAATTATATATTTTGGTTTCTTATTTTGTTAATTCAATACCCACTATGGTTTGATCGAGGGGGGTGGTTGAATGTTTTTGAGCTGCAAGATGAATATGAAATTCAGGTAAAAATTAATCAAAAATTAAAAAAAGAAAATGGGGCGCTTTTAGCCGAAGTTAATGATCTTAAGAGCGGAACAGAGGCGGTCGAGGAGAGGGCGCGAGATGACCTTGGGATGATTAAGAAGGATGAAATTTTTTTTGAGGTAATTAAAACAGAATAATATTGGTTTACCTAAGCTGAGTTATCATGTTTAAAAATTGTTAGTGGTTTATTTTTTAAGGTAATGGGTTTATTATCCACTTCAACTTTTAACTCAACTAAAAGTTTATATGCTGACTTACTCTTCGAAAAATTAACAATGTGCCCCACGATTTCATTATTTAAATATATTTCTTCACCATATTTTATTACTTCATCAGATTCCAAGTTAGCTTGATACATTCTTCTTTTAACCTTACCTAAATAATGGGTTCTAGCAACAATCTCTTGACCGGTATAACAACCTTTTTTAAAATTTATAGCATCCATTAAGTCCAAATTAAGTGATTGAGGGATAAATTTCCCTTGAGTTTCACTAAAAATATTTGGAATTTTGGCTTCAATATCAGAAGCATTCCAAGATATTTCATTAGGTATTTCATCATTTTGAAAAACTTTACGACATATCATTTCAATTGTTTCATCCTCACCAAGCACCAAGAATCGACCATTTTCTCCTGGTAATTTGGTTATCGATAAAAGTCCTGTGGTATTTTGTTCGTTTGGATGTTGTACTGTTTCCATTAATTTTGTTGGGAAGGGCGCATCCTCTCGAATATTTTTGAATGCTTTTTCAGCATGGGTATTGCCATAAAAATAAAAATAAGAACACTCACTTTTTTCAATAGTTACTTGTGATCTTAAAATAAACATAGAAAGTTTCTTACGAATTTCATCACTTATTGATGATGGGCAAAAAAGGAAATAATTATCTTGAACCTTTATTATTAAAAATAATGCGATAAGCCTCCCTTTGGGATTACAATATCCAGCGTAGATAGCTCTATCCTTATCTAGCAAATTTATGTCATTGGTAATTTGTCCCTGAAGAAAAGCTGCAGCATCTCCCCCCCTAACAAGAATGACATCAAGTCCAGGAATTTTAATTTGCTGCTCTGACATTTTTACCCATTTTTAATTTTGCTATGATCTTATCGATGGTCACGAAACGCATTAAAAAAAATATTAAAGCTATTATTATGAAGAAATATCTTAATGGTAAGGTTGTTTGATCACGCCAGGAAGGTTTTTGTTTTTCCATAGCGGCTATAATTTGATTGATATTATTACCTTTTACATAATGACCTTTAATCTCCTTACTTAAATCTAAAAGGTATTTCTCATCTAATTTTGATAGGTATCTGTCACTTTCACTAAAAGCCACTTTATTTTCTCTAGTTCCAATATTTGATTGAGAAATTTGCGCTATTCCTGGTTGCAAAGCAAAGCTCTCATTTGACCAATAGCCTATCAATTGATTTTGACTGTCATATTTTGGAATTGGAGTCCCTTTATCTGAACCGACACCCACGAGCAACCAATCATTACCTCCTTGAAATTGACTTAGATCTCTTGTGTTAAATACATGTAGCTTCGGAGCCTCTTCACCATCGGTGAAATATATCACTTGTGCAGATTCGGGAAAACTTCTTATTAGCCGTGCAAGATTAACCATTGATTCTCTAATTCTTGTATTTCCTGACCAAGTAGATCGCCAATCTAAGTTATCGATTGTACTGTTAATTACACTAAAGTTTTTACAAACTTCAATAGGAGTATAAGTTGCAGCAACACTTACACCAGCAAACATGCCAATACTTACTTTTGATTTGCATGGAAGTCTTTCAAGTAAATTACTTATCATAGATTTTGTGAAGTCAATTCTTGAAACTTCTTTGTTTTCTATCAACATATCCTTGGTATTCATACTTTGTGATATATCAACAATAAAAATGTAGTTATAAATATTTTTCGTAATTGGTATTGAAGGATTATATAAAGCTACTGACAAACAAATAAAGGTAAGCAATAAAAGCAGATTAGAACTATTTTTAAACTTCTCTAGAAATCTCATCACGGTAAACCAATTGGAATATTACCCATTATTAACCCTGGGGAATCTGAATCTCCTACTCCAGGTGCGTCTTCCTCAGGAAGCATCCTCAAAACTCTATCAAGATTATGTTTTGCATCCCAGTGATTATGGTCAAGCTTTAAAGAGGCAATATAAGATTTTTTCGCCTGAAGAAAAAAATAATTGGCTTCATCACGTACATTCGGATTTGGACCATTAATGATTAATGCTCTTTTAAAGAAAATATTACCTAGGTTGTAGTGAACAGCAGATTTTTGAAGATCGTTTGATTCGCTCAGCAAATTATTAAATAAGATTCTAGATTCTTTAAACATTTCATTTTTTGCAAGCCAATATGCAGTTGAAAATCTTGATTCAAAACTTTGAGCAAAGATTTCTGTTGACTCTCCTATTGGCATGGGGTTGTTAGGAAAAACTGAAGGT
>ERZ802830.4632-NODE-4632-length-10916-cov-7.85351_pt1 | contig 10916 bp, 10 predicted proteins | sample MGYA00345654_ERZ802830 | MGnify/ENA primary metagenome ERZ802830 (study PRJEB30503, sample SAMEA104212375) | marine metagenome | biome: Westerlies Biome; feature: [SRF] surface water layer (ENVO:00010504) within the epipelagic zone...; material: water...
AGGGTGGGTGACTCAGTCGGCATTTTTAATCCAACCCCCGCCTAACACTCTTGAGTTTCTTTCTTCATAAAAAACGCATGCTTGGCCGGGCGCTACCCCTTGTTCTGGCTCAATAAGTTCAACCTCAGCGGTATTTTGAGACTTAGGCCTAACCAATGCATCTTGAGGGGGGCGTGTTGAACGAACTTTAACTTTTAATTTCCATTGTTTTGTAGAAAAAAAATCTTGATCTCCTAACCAGTTAATTTCGGACACATTTATTTTGTGGGCTTTTAAAAGTTCTTTCGGTCCAACAATAACTTGTCGATCTTCAACGTTCAAAGAAGTTACATATAAAGGATCACTCAATCCTCCAACGCCCAAGCCTCTTCGTTGACCAACTGTGAAATGGATTACTCCTGCGTGGTTTCCCAAGATACGCCCATCTGCATGTACAATCTCACCTGGTTCCGCCGCGCCTGGCCTTAGTTTTTCAATAACAGAAGCATAGTCACCATTTGGTACAAAACAGATATCTTGGCTATCAGGTTTGTCCGATATGCTTAAATCAAACTTTTTTGCCAAAGCTCTTGTTTCGCCTTTTGATTTTAAACGGCCAAGAGGAAACCTTAAAAAATTTAATTGTTCCTTAGTAGTTGGGAATAAAAAATAGCTTTGGTCACGTTTTGGGTCAGCAGCGCAATGAAGTTCTGGTCCGTTTTTTCCATATTTTCTTTGGATATAGTGCCCAGTCGCCATACAGTCAGCGTCTAAATCTTTGGCTGTCTCCAGCAGGTCCTTAAATTTTACTCTCTCATTGCATCGAATGCATGGCACAGGGGTAGCGCCACCTAGATAGCTATCTGCAAATTCATCTATAACTGTTTCTTTAAATATATTTTCATAATCAAGAACATAATGGGGGAAATTCATTCTTTCGGCAACTCTTCTTGCATCATGAATATCTATACCAGCGCAACATGCCCCTTTTTTAGCGAGAGCAGCTCCATGGTCATAAAGTTGTAGCGTCACGCCGATAACATCATAACCCTCACTAGCAAGTTGGGCTGCGACTACCGAGCTATCAACCCCTCCAGACATTGCAACAACGACCCTTGTTTCGCTAGGTGCTTTTTGAAATCCAAGAGAATTGAATTTTGTGGTATTTGGTTCCAAAATAATAACTTTTTAACAATTAAATAAGATCGTATATAAAAACCGATACTTGTATCGTCAGTTAGTTTAAAGATTAGCAATGTCTACTAGATTAAATCTAAATAGAAATCAATTTTTCTAAAAAAGACTTAATAGGGTTGTTACTGGACTGGATTTTTAAGAAACTTTATCAAGGTGCTCGAGTGATGTGGGACAAATGATGACTGATTACACCGCTGTTGAAGATCTTTCGGGTGATATGGCTAAAGATGAGTTAGCTCGTCTTGCTGCATCAATAAATGAAGCGAATAGCGCCTACCATGGTGATGATAACCCCATCATGACGGATGCAGAGTTCGATTTTCTAAAGAAAAGAAATTTAGAAATTGAGCTTAGGTTTCCTGAATACAAAAGATCAGATAGCCCAACAGAAAAAATTGGATCTTTGCCGTCCGAAACATTTTCAAAAATTAAGCACTCAAAAAAGATGTTTTCATTGGCAAATGCTTTTAAAAATAGTGACCTTTATGATTTTGATGAGCAAGTAAGGAGGTTTTTAAATTTTGGAGTTGCTGACCCTTTAGAATATACTGTGGAACCAAAGATTGATGGTTTGTCTCTATCTCTACGTTACGAAAAAGGTAAGCTAGTTTTTGCTGCCACCAGGGGAGATGGGACCACGGGAGAAAACGTTACTGCAAATGCTTTAAGAATTTCTGACATACCGAGAAATTTGTCAACAAAAATTGATATCCTAGAAGTTCGCGGTGAGGTATATATGGAGCATAAAGATTTTGAAACTTTAAATCAAAATCAAGGCTTTTTAGGAAAAAAGATATTTGCAAATCCAAGGAATGCCGCTGCGGGAAGTTTGCGTCAATTAGACCCCGTAATCACAGCTGAGCGCCCATTGAAGTTTCTGGCTTACGCCTGGGGTGAATTAGCCGAGCCATTAGATAAAACCCAATTTGGCGCAATAAAAAAGTTAAAAGATTTAGGTTTTAAAACAAATTCTCATACAAAGCTTTGTAAAAATATTGATGAGGCACTTAGTCACTATAACAAATTATCAAAAATACGTTCAGAATTAGGTTATGATATTGATGGGATTGTCTATAAAGTTGACTCGTTAAGTCTTCAGTCGCGTCTAGGTTTTCGTTCAACAACACCTCGTTGGGCTATAGCTCATAAATTTCCGGCTGAGTATTCGTGGACGCAACTACAGTCTATCGATATCCAAGTTGGAAGGACTGGGGCACTTAGTCCAGTGGCGCGTTTAAAGCCTGTAACAGTTGGTGGCGTGGTAGTATCTAATGCCACTTTACACAACCAAGATTACATTGAGGGTCGTGATAATTCTGGCAAGGAGATCAGAGCAGGAAAAGATATTCGAATAAATGATTGGGTAGAAGTTTATAGGGCCGGCGATGTCATTCCGAAAATTTCTGATGTAGATCTAACAAGAAGACTTGAAGATAGCACAGCTTATCGCTTCCCTTCTTCTTGTCCGGAATGTGGCTCAGAAGCAGTCCGTGACGAAGGTGATGCCGTCATTCGGTGTACTGGAGGAATTAATTGTTCTGCGCAAGCAATCGAAAAACTTAAACATTTTGTTTCGCGCAAGGCGTTTGATATTGAGGGTTTAGGGGGAAAACAAATAGAATTATTTTTTGTTGATGAAACTTTGTCGGTAAAAGAACCAGCTGATATTTTCACCTTGGAACTTCGAGACCAAAATAATTTAACAAAATTAAAAGAACGTCCTGGTTTTGGAAAAAAAAGTGCCACTAATCTTTTTGACGCGATTAAAAAGAAGAAAACAATCGAGTTAAGCCGCTTTATATTTTCTCTGGGAATCAGGCATGTAGGTGAAAATGTTGCAAAGCTCTTGGCACGGCATTTTTTAACTTGGTCAAAATTTGTTCAGGCTATGTCAATTGCTCAGAATAGTGAAAGCCAAGAATATTTAGATCTAGTAGCCATTGATGGAATAGGAATAGCGGTAGTAAACTCCCTCGTTTCTGCTTTTGGAGTTGGGAAAGAAAGAAATAATATTGATCGGCTCGTTAAGCATTTAGTTTTGTTAGATGAAATTCTCCCAGATAACGATACTAGCTCTCTTTCAGGAAAAACCTTGGTTTTTACTGGAACATTAGAGAAAATGAGCCGCTCGGAGGCTAAATCTTTAGCTGAAAATTTAGGTGCTAAGGTATCGGGGGCTGTTTCAGCAAAAACAGACCTAGTGATAGCAGGGCCTGGGGCGGGCTCAAAAATTAAAAAAGCAGAAGAGCTGGAAATTGAAGTTTTAGATGAAACTGCATGGCTTAATTTGATTGGAAAATAATGGGAACGCGTCCTTTAGAATTATTTCATCTATTTGGTGAATTAAATAACCTAGCTGGAATAGGCCCCAAAACTATCAGTAATTTAAAAAACTTATCTATAGAAAAGCCGCGGGATTTCCTTTTTACTTTACCATTTTCAGTCCTTGATCGACTACCTGTAAACAGTGTTCGTGGGGTTGCGTCATCACAAATCGTAACGGTCGAAGTCTTAGTCAAAGCTCATAAAGTTAGTCGATCGCGTACTTCTGCGTATACAGTGAATGTTCAAGATGCAGAGGCAAATTTTCAACTAGTTTTCTTTAACGCCAGGAAGCAATATCTTGAGACCCTTTTGCCCATTGGAGAACGAAGAATAATTTCTGGAAAACTAGAACTCTACGACGATATTCCACAGATTATACACCCTCATCATGTTAAAAAAATAGATGATGATAAAGCTATTGTTCGATTTGAACCTATTTATCCTCTTGCGTCTGGCATTAGCCAAAAACTTATGTTTGCAACGATAAATGGCCTACTGAAAAAATTGCCTAAACTCGATGAGTGGATTGAACCTGAATTATTAAAAACAAATAGTTGGCCTTCTTGGGAAGATGCGCTGAATACTGCTCATTGTCCTATATCTGCAAATGGTGCTTCAAATACTGATTTGGCTCGGCGCAGATTAGCTTTTGATGAATTATTTTCACACCAGTTATCTCTTTCCATTGCTAGAAATAAAATCAAAGGATCTAAGGGAAGAGCGAATATCTCAACAGGTATTATGCAAACTAATGTATTAAAACAACTTTCTTTCGATTTTACCGAAGATCAGAAACACTCAATAAAAGACATATTGGACGATTTAAAGAAACCTGAAAGGATGAACCGACTATTACAAGGCGACGTTGGTTCAGGTAAAACAATAGTTGCATTCATAGGTATAATTGCCGCGGTTGAGGCGGGAGGGCAAGGTGCAATAATGGCGCCGACTGAAATATTGGCAAGGCAACACTTTGAAACATTATCACCTTTGGCCAAGAAGGTAGGTGTCAGTTTAAATCTTTTGACAGGTAGAGATAAGGGCACTGCGAGAAATAAAAAACTAATTGATTTAAAAGAGGGCAAAACAAACATTATCATCGGAACCCACGCACTCTTCCAAGCGGATGTCGTTTTTAAGGACTTACGACTTGCAGTTGTGGATGAGCAGCACAGGTTTGGCGTTCGTCAAAGACTTGAATTAGGCAAAAAGGGTAGTGTTGTTGATCTTTTACTCATGACTGCCACTCCAATTCCAAGATCTTTGGCATTAGCCCATTATGGTGATATGGATTTTAGTATAATTAAACAAAAACCTCCTGGTAGAAAACCAATTAATACTGCACTCATCTCAAGCTCACGGATTGATGAGGTGGTTGATAAATTGAAAAACTCGTTAGCGAAAGGAGCCCAGGCTTATTGGGTTTGTCCACTTATCGAAGAAAGTGAGGTTTTGCACTACACTGCCGCTGAACGTAGATTTGAAAAGCTTCGGGCTAAATTAGGCGAGGGAGTAGTGGAGTTAGTCCACGGAAAAATGTCTTCAGATACAAAAGATGAAATTATGGATCGATTTACTAATGGGGAAACTAAGCTTCTTGTAGCTACAACCGTAATAGAAGTTGGTGTCAATGTTCCTAAGGCAAATATAATGGTAGTTGAAAATGCCGAAAAATTTGGGCTGGCACAGCTTCATCAATTACGGGGACGGGTTGGGCGAGGGACTAATCAATCAACTTGCTTATTTTTGTACAAAGAGCCTTTAAATAGCGCTAGTAAAAAGAGGTTGTCTATTTTGCGAGAGACTGAAGATGGTTTTAAAATCTCAGAAGTAGATTTATCTTTAAGGGGTTCGGGTGATGCTATTGGAACAGCTCAATCTGGTTTGCCTCGTTTTCGAATGGCAAATAATGAAATGATTGAAATGCTGATGGAAACAGCACATCAGCAAGCGAGGTATTTACTTGCAAAAGATCCAAACCTTGAAACGCCTCAAGGCAAAGCCGTAAGAAATCTCCTATGGTTAATGGATCAAGATAAGTCTGTACGACTATTTTCTATAGGTTAATAAATTTTATTCCGTATTTGTTCTCTTTTCAGTTGACAAATCAGGAAAATAATGAGAACAAAACAAAAACAAAAATAAAGTAATTAGTGAGGTTGGTTTAATGTTAGTTCAGATTAAAGTTATATTTTCAAAACAAAAAGAGGCCATTTTGCTCGATATGATCGGATGTGTGTCTTTATTTCTAATTTTTGCAACAGCGTTGCACATTCCAATATTAATTTAAAAGATTAATTTGAGGGCAATTAAGTTTGACCTTCAATTTGATTAAAGGCAGCCAAGGTAGCTTCGAAGGCAAGAAGGATAGAGGCGTGCCTATTTTTATACTCTGACGCAGGCTGTAGTATATATAAATCGTCGAAAGGTTTAGTAGGAGTAGGGCCCTTGTTGCTGAGCATTTCGCTTAACTCTTTGCACGCCCTCTGTACTTCTGAAAGTGAGCAACCAATAATAGCCTTTCCTATTATCGTTGAAGAAGCTTGTCCAAGTGCGCACGCGCGTACGTCTTGCCCATAACCTGTGATAACCCCACTTTCTACATTAATATCGACTGTTACTGTGGATCCGCACAGCGGTGATCTTTTTGTAGCAGATGCGTCGGGTGTGGGTAACCGATCTCGGTAAATTGGATCAGCTGCCATTTTAAGAATTTTGTCTGAATATAATTTTATTAGGTCAGTTTCAGACGGCATTCACTTTTCCTTTTTGTTTATAGTCAATAAATAGGTTAACAAGCGCTAGTTGCAAATGGAATATTTGACATGAATAACTTTGAGCCGAGCACACTTCTATATAACGAAGCAGGTCTTTTGCCCGTTATTGCTCAAGATGAAAGTACTTTAGAAGTATTAATGCTTGCTTGGATGAACCAAGAAGCAGTAGAGCGGACGCTCAAAACAGGTAAGGTAACGTACTGGTCTCGTTCGCGGAGCGAATTTTGGATTAAAGGAGAAACTTCCGGAAACACTCAAGATTTAGTTGAATTGAGATTTGATTGTGACAGAGATGCATTGCTTGTGATTGTTAAACAAAAGGGTCCTGCGTGCCACACTAAAAGAAAAAGTTGTTTTTTCACAAGCGTTGTTGAGGGATCTGAACTAGAAATAATGGCTCCGATCGAATAAAATGGATATGTCTTTAAATATTATTGGCGGTGGAATGGCCGGATGCGAAGCTGCATGGCAAGCAGCTAATATGGGCGTAAAAGTTAATCTATTCGAAATGCGGCCCAAAGTTAAAACTTTTGCTCATCAAACTGAAAAATTGGGTGAAATGGTTTGCTCCAATTCTTTTCGATCTAATGATCATGAACAAAACGCGGTTGGTCTTTTGCATTGGGAAATGATGCGTGCAAATGGACTGATTATTAGTACGGCGTATCAAAATAAATTACCGGCGGGCGGAGCTCTTGCCGTTGATAGAGAAGAGTTTGCTGATTCAATTACCAGTAAATTAAATACTCATCCAAATATAAGAATTTCGTACGATGAAATCACGACACTTTCAACTCAGGGGAAATGGATTCTGGCTACAGGCCCGCTTACTTCTTCTAAGCTGGCTAATTCTATTGCCGATTTAAGTGGAACGGGTGCTTTGGCATTTTTTGATGCAATCGCTCCAATTATTTATTTTGACTCTATAGATATGTCAAAGGCTTGGATGCAGTCGAGATATGATAAAGGAGAAACAGAGGAGGAGAGAACGGCATACCTGAATTGTCCAATGTCCAAAGAGCAATATTATAAATTTATTGATGCACTTTTGACTGCTGATAAAACCGAATTTAGGGATGGTGAAACAGCAACCTATTTTGACGGTTGTCTGCCTATAGAAGTGATGGCCGAGAGAGGATTAGAAACACTCAGGTTTGGCCCTATGAAGCCTGTTGGATTGACTAATCCTCACTCAGAAGAAAAGCCTTATGCGGTTGTTCAACTTCGACGGGATAATGCGCTTGGAACTTTATATAATATTGTCGGGTTTCAAACGAAAATGAAATATGGAGCGCAAAAAGAAATTTTACGAATGATTCCAGGTTTGGAGGAAGCTAAATTCGCTAGGTTGGGGGGCATTCACAGAAATTCCTTTATAAACTCACCGTCATTGTTGGATAAACATCTGCGCTTTAAGCCGAGATCAAACGTTCGTTTTGCTGGTCAAATTACTGGAGTAGAGGGATATGTTGAAAGTGCTTCAATTGGACTGCTAGCTGGTCGCTTAGCTGCCTTAGAAATTCTGGGCAAAGCTATTCCTGACGTTCCAGTAGACACTGCTGTTGGCTCATTAATTAATCACATTACTGGTGGAGCTAATGCAAAAACATTTCAACCAATGAACGTAAATTTTGGCCTATTTCCAGTAATCGATGGAGTTAAAGGTGGCCGAAAAGGTCGTGTGGAACGTTATAAAGCATATACCGACCGTGCAAAGAATTCTTGGTTGAATTGGCTGTCACATTTTTAATAGACGTAGCTCAATTTAATGCTTTAAAGTGTGTTTAATGGCAAAGAATTATTTACAAGACGTTTATGATGGTGGCACAACAGATAGCCGGGAATTATATGCATCCTGGGCTGCGACTTATGATTGTGAAGTTCAAAAAAATGGATATGTGACCCCCAAGAGAGTTGCAACTGCTTTGAAGGAAGTTGTTACTGATCAATCTGAGCTAATATTAGATTATGGATGTGGAACAGGTTTATCTGGTTTGGCGCTTCAACTGGTCGGATTTAAAAATATTGATGGTTTAGATGTTTCCAAGGAAATGGTAAGTCTCGCAGAGAAAAAGTCTATTTATAGAAATTTAAAAATATTTAATCCTGATACCGAAATACCAGTTCGTCTTGAACAATATCAAATTATAACAGCTATCGGTGTAATAGGGGCTGGAGCTGCACCGCTTCGAGTTTTTGATGACCTATTCTCCTTATTGCCACGAGGCGGTTTGTTTGCTTTTTCATTCAATGACCATACGTTAAGTGATCCAGATTATGAAAAAAAGGTAGAGCAATATTTAGATGCTGGCTATGCATTATTGATACACAAAAGTTATGGAAGCCATCTTCCTAAAGCTAACTTGAAGTCCAACATTTATATTCTTAAGAAACTTTGACCTTCATTACTCGTTTTGCACCTTCTCCAACAGGGCCTTTACATCTAGGTCACGCTTACTCCGCAATTATCTCTCACGATATGGCTCGTAGAAAGGGAGGAAAGTTTTATATTCGAATAGAGGATTTAGATCAGTCTCGTTCGACAAAAAAATGGGAAAGCCAAATTTTTGATGACCTTGATTGGCTGGGGTTATCTTGGGATGGGCCAATAGTTCGCCAGTCAGAGCAGCTTGACCGATATAAAAATATTTTAATTAAATTTAAAAAAGAATTACGCCTTTTTGAGTGTACTTGTAGTCGACGAGATATAAAAAAAGCTTTAAACGCTCCTCACGAAAATGAACAATTTTTGGGTCCAGATGGCAATATTTATCCGGGTACTTGTAGAGGAAACTTGTCTTTACCAAAGATTAATTTCGAAAATGTCCTGCGAATGAATATTAATGTGGATGAAGATAAATTGTTCTCTTTTTATGAATTAGGTCAAAAAAAAGGCGAAATCTCTTTTACCTCACAAGAGTTTTTTAAAACAGTTGGTGATGTTGTTTTATGGCGAAAGGGCTATCCTGCATACCACTTGGCTAGTGTTGTTGACGATGCTGAACAAAAAATAACTCATGTTATTCGAGGATTGGATTTATTTAACGCAACGAAAATACACACAGTTTTAAATGCGTGTTTTGGTTTTAATAAACCCTTATATCACCATCACCAATTAATTTGTGATGAAAGTGGAAAGCGTTTAGCAAAAAGAGATGATTCAAAGTCGATACAAAAATATAGACAAGAAGGTCTTAAGGCCGGTGATGTGCGGGCTATATTGGGTTTTTAAGAGACTTTTTATTTCAATCCTGTTCCCAGACCGGTTCAAGTTTATTTAAAAATGCCTCAATACCTTTTTCAGTTTGGTGCAACATCATATTTTCTGCCATTACTTGCCCGGTATATTCATAGGCATGATCTATTGGCATCTCTAATTGCTTATAAAAAGCTTCTTTACCAATTTTTACCGCTGCGCCTAATTTCGAAGCGATTGTGGTAGCAAGTTCTTCTGTTTGCTCTTCTAAATTCTCTAGGCCTGCTACCTTATTAACTAAACCAATTGTTTTTGCTTGGTCCGCAGAAATAAATTCTCCAGTTGTCAACATCTCAAAAGCTTGTTTTCTAGGTATATTTCGAGACAGTGCAACCATTGGTGTGGAGCAAAAGAGTCCAATATTAACTCCATTAACCCCAAATTTAGTGGATTTCTCTGCTACAGCTAAATCGCAAGTTGCAACCAGCTGGCATCCCGCAGCAGTTGCTATTCCATGAACTTTTGCAATCACAGGTTGAGGTAATTTTTGAATGAGCATCATCATTTTTGCGCATCGTTTAAACAAATCTAAAAAGTAAGCTTTACCCCCATCTTCTTTAGCACGGCCTTTAGTCATTTCTTTGAGATTATGCCCTGCACAAAAAGCTTTTCCAGCACCAGAAAGCACCACGGCTCTAATTTTCGTATCATTTTTTAAATTTTCAAACTCTCTAGTTAGCGCTGCCAGCATTTCATCTGATAGGGAATTTAAAGTTTCTGGTGAATTCAATAGTATGTAGGCAACTGAATTTCTGTCGTTACGTTCTAAAATGGCCATCTTGCCCTCCCTAAAAAATCCCTTAAGTTTATGACATTACAACTAGAGTTAATAGAATGTCGTTACGTTTCACTATTCAAGAGCTAACCGAGTATGTCGAGGAAATATTTCCACAGATTAAAGATGATTTTGAAATACTTGAAATTTCTGAGCAGGGCTCACGAGTTAAATTAAGGGTCGCTTTAAAACATTTAAGACCCGGTAACACTGTTTCAGGTCCTTCAATATTCTATCTTGTTGATTGTTCTGCTTATATGGCGGTTTGTGCTAGATTGGGCAGGGAAGCACTTGCAGTTACAACAAACTGTTCAATTGATTTTATGCGGAAACCGTCGGGAGATAATGATCTCATTGCCAACTGTGAACTACTTAAAGTTGGCAAAAGCTTGGTTGTCGCTGATGCAAAAGTTTACTCAGAAGGCACACAAAAGCCCGTAGCACGAGCTACTATCACATATTCTATACCGCCTAAAGCTAAAGATTAATTTTTAACTTCTGGTTCTTGTTTTTTTTCATATTCAACTTTTGGTTTAACACCCGTCGCAAGTGGGTCGTCTTGACGTTGAACCGACCCTTCGAAGTGCGCGCCAGACTCAATTGCAAT
>ERZ802830.4636-NODE-4636-length-10908-cov-4.24436_pt1 | contig 10908 bp, 10 predicted proteins | sample MGYA00345654_ERZ802830 | MGnify/ENA primary metagenome ERZ802830 (study PRJEB30503, sample SAMEA104212375) | marine metagenome | biome: Westerlies Biome; feature: [SRF] surface water layer (ENVO:00010504) within the epipelagic zone...; material: water...
CAGCACTTCGGGGCTGCCTGTGCTGCCCTAGGAGAACCGCTACCTTATGACCTATGGGCAACAGACAGAATTGTAGAGTTACCCGCCGACAACTTTATTAGAGACCTAATTGACGCGTTAGCCTATAACTCAGATTCTACAGAACAAGCTCAGTTGTATAAGAATCTAATATTAGGCTGGATGGGTGTGGGTGCTAGTGCTGAGCGAGATAACGCTGTTGCTGTAGCTGCTGGAATTAAATTAGGACTTCAAGAAATCGGTCCTTTATAGTATGGCAAACCCAAAAAAGCATTCTGATGATGTTTATACTTTTAAACCATTCAGGGTGCCGAAGTTCAAAATAGAGTTTAGTAAGGCGAACGGCATATCTGACGTGCCCGGTTACTCCTGGTATACGCCTGCCGCTTTGTATTTATGGGGCCGGTTTTCTGAAACAACTTTGTCTGACATTGTTAGTAAGAAAAATCTTAGTATTTTTTGGTACCAGTTTGAGCAACCTATATTTCAGTATTTCCAGTCCGGGTCTGACAAGTCCTGGAATCATACTTTGTGGGCAGTTAAGGATTCAGAGAAGTCTGCATTAGTTGACGGGATATTAGAATCAGTGCAATTCGACATACCCAATAAACTGATTTACCAATACGCTATGCAGAGTTTTAATATTGCCGACCCGCTTACAGTAGATAAAGAAAAATTTGTGGGCCCAAACACTAAGAAAGTCGAAATAATGGCTTTTGCTGTGTTGAGCAACCAAGGCCAGTACGCTTTTAACTTACGCAGCTCAAAACCAGGACTTCCTGGAATGTCTAAGTTTAAACCAGACAATTTGCACGTGTCTGCTGCTTCCAGGTTATTCTCTATTCCTAATCTAAATACAGATAAAGCTTTCGACGCGTACAAAACGATCCTTAACGATCAACAAGACACTAACCGATACGACGAACAAGAAAAAGAGTGGAATAAGAGAGTTAAAAAATGACTGAAACTTCTACTGTAGAAAATAGTGCATTTCCACTGAACTCTTTGCAAGAGTTTTTAATGCCTAACACAATACTCAAACTAAAGACTTTCAAAGCTCTTTCTTTAGGAGAGCTAGAGGTTGATATCGGCAATTGGGCGTCTGATACGTTGAGCATAATTTGTATCCCTTCGCAAATTTCTGAGGTAGAAGAAGCAGGGAACAAGTATTTTGTATTGTCCGTCACTTATGTACCGGCGAAAGAATAATGGCAAAAATAAAAGATCAATGGGAAAGGTATAAGACAACAATACCCGGATTAGACCGACTTGTTTCGGAGCCGCAACCTGTAGATGATGATGACGCGTCAGATTACCGTAAGTTTGTAGACGGCTTACCTGGCGACGTGTCAGATAAATTTCCAGAAGAACAACAAGAAGCGTGTGATCTAGACTTAGGTAACGTTCAGCACCATTGGTGTTTGTGTGACATGCCGGAAGGAGATTTCCCGCGTGTTTATGCCTTTCCTTCTTTACCTAGATTAGTAGAAGCTATCTCTAAGCGGGACGGTCAGGAAACAGCCATTTGGGCGATGTATGGAATCCCTTTACGCATAACCCAGGCGAGCTTTACCAAGGGTAGTAATACTAAGATGAGGTATTTGCTGCTTCCTAACCAGCTTGCAGTCGCTATATCTGGCGATAACGATTGCCACCTTATAGATCAAAGTTTATTACCTGATAACATTGAGGTTCAGGAAGAAGGCTGGTTAGGTGATCCCGAATACTTAAAAGAACAGTCTTATTACATTGAAGGCATGGTAGACGATGAAGAGTTCTCAGCAGATCCTGATATGCTGGAGGACGAAGACGACGACGACCCCGAATTAAATTAAACCTTTTTTTTAGCTATTGGCAGGAAGGTAAAGATGTCCAAACCAAAAGTAAAACATAATTCACCGGACCCGACTAAGTATCACGACGATTCTCCTGACATTCCAGGCACTATGCTGCCTAGGTCAGATAAAGACGGTAATCCTATTGCGTTTGATCCTAATAAGCCGCAAGCGGTTATTGTTGACCCTTATGAAGAAGGTGGTGGGTTCCAGGTAGATTTTTCACAACTATCCAAAGTAAAGGGCAAATTTAATAATGCAGCGGGACAGCGAGACGCTGGAGAAGACCCGTCTAAATTTTTAAAAACCTTTGCGTCTACCCTGAAATCCGAAAAGCCTAAAAAAGAAGTGGAGAGTGCTCCGGTGTCAGATATCGACGATTTCCAAGAGTTAGCTCCGATAAAGCCTTTACTGAACAGCACTGAAAAAGAAGTAAAAGGCAAACTTGAAGAAAAAAAGGAAGTAGCTCAAGCTCAGATGGCAGAGTTGGAAGAGGTTAGATCTACTTATGCAGGCACACAGGGTTACCAAGAAAAAGGCCCTGATTTTAACGAGCTTTTGGGGTATTTAACTAAACAAGGTGCTGCCCTTAACGCGTTAGTCGGTACAGTTAATGATTTAGGTAACACAATACATAACCAAAAAACGGAACCCGAAGTGGAGGAAGAAGCCGTGGAAGAGCCTGTACAGGAAAGCCTCGTAGACACGAATATTTCTTTTTTGACAACCAAACCCCAACGGCCTCAATATGAAACCTATTTTGAAATGTCTAAAATGGGTACAATGGCCGCAAGGTATCATGCTGTAGTTGCAGGCCAAGACTGTCTAGCTTTAGTCTACGACACTAGGTTTGAAGACGGTTTTCAGTACTTACCCCCTAACCTAGGCGAAGAGCAAATTACGGTGTCTGTGCCTAGGCTAGACAACGCAAAGTTTGTTTGCTCTTCTCTGGGTTTACATTGGTCCCTAGGGTGTTTGGACGTCGTTATTTTAATAAAGCACGGAGCTAACGAATCATGAGCATGGAAAAGAACGGAGCTATCAGTAATCAAACACCATCAGGCGGTTGTTGCGGAGGCAAAAGTAGCTGCAATACCCACCCAGATGCGGAAGCTCGTAAAAAAATGGCATCAGACGCACAGGGTCAGAAAATTCTTTTTCCTTCTGATGACAAGGAAGCAGATGGTCTTGAGCAAGACCTAACTAAAGCAGCTATTGATGCTGTTAAGAAGAAATCAGAAGGCTAGACGACCAACAGGCAATACCTGTGTAACAAGGAGCAGTGGAAAATGTCTATCATGTCGTCTAACAGTCCTTACCTGAAGACTGGAGGTGGAGCAGCTAATGGTGACCAGGGTTTTGCAGATCCGTGGAATGATATAGCTACCACCCAGATGCCCACGACAATGAAGTCGGCCTTATGGTGGTCAGAGTATATCTGGACTGTCATGGGTACTTACCGCATGGCAATGGAACGCATTGTCAGTTACTTCATTACAGATATTGAGCTTGGCGGCGAGGCTAGTGACGAAGAAAAAGTAAAGTACAAGGACTTTCTTAGTAAGCAAGTAAATGCTTTACCTTTTATAAGTTTGATGATGCGTGACAGGCTTTGCTACGGTAATGCCTTTGCTAGTGTTGTTGTTCCTTTTCGCCGTTTCTTGCGTTGCCCTAAGACAGGCGACCTATATCCCTTAAAGGTCGTATACAACAACTTTAAGTTTGAATTTAACGACAAGTTTGAGTTTGTTGCTACCTGCCCTAAAACAGGGTGGAGAGGTGCTTGGAAGATTGTAGATAAGCCTAGAGAAGAGGCAGAGCATCTTATCTTGAAGCGATGGAGCCCTCATGAGATGGAGCTCTTGCATGACCCTTACACCGACGAAGTAGCTTATTTGTGGAGAATACCTGAATACTACAAGCGTATGATTAAGAAGGGCAACCTCTACCACCTGGAGCGAGCTAGCCAGCAAGTACTTGCTGCTATTAAAGGTGACCTGTTATTTAAGTTCAACAAAGATAGCATCTTCCACATGAAGGAACCTACCCTTGCAGGTATCCGGAATATGGGCTGGGGGCTTCCTCGTACTCTTATTAACTACCGTCAGCTGTGGTATGTGCAGGTTCTACGACGCTACAACGAAGCAATTGCTTTGGATTATGTTATCCCGTTCCGTTTGATTACACCTGCTGGTGGTAGCGGTAGCAGTGTTGGCGGTGTTATGACACAAGACCCTATGTCTGTGTACAACGCAGGCGACTTCCGGTCGCAAGTTAAAAATATGATTAACAAGCGTAGGCGTGACCCTGCTTCTTGGCAGACATTGCCTTTCCCTGTTAATTACCAGATGCTTGGAGGTGACGCTAAGCAGTTAGCTCCCACCGAGTTAATAACGCAAGGCTTTGAAACCTTACTGAATGAGACAGGTACGCCTGTTGAGTTCTATCAAGGTAACCTGTCTGTCCAAGCTGCACCGATTGCTTTACGTTTGTTTGAGAGCACCCACAGGCAACTAGTTTCGGATGCAAATAACTTCCTACAGTGGCTCACAGACTCAATCAGCCGCATCATGTCTTGGGAGCTTGTTGACGCTAGCTTGAAGCGTGTAACTATTGCAGACGATATGCAGAAGCAAATGTCTGCGTTGCAGTTGATGATGGGTCAGCAATTGTCTGGTACTTCTGGTCTTGCGGCTGTCGGATACGAGTGGGAAACAGAGCAGAAACGTATTGCAGACGAGGCAAGGAAGCAACAAGAAACCCAAGCTCGTATGCAGGAAGAAATGGAGCAAGCTGGCTTTGCTGCTGAAATAGCTAAGGGAATGAACCCAGCTATGCAACAACAGCAGGGTGGCGGTGCTCCTATGGACCCTGCTGCGGCTGGTGGCAATCCCATGGGCCCAGACGCTCAATCTGCCATGGGTGCTGGTGGGAGCCCAGTGCAAGAGTACATACAGACGATGGGGCCAGATGTGCCTGTTACGCCTAATGACTTACAAGCAGCTGCAAGCCAGCTTGCTCAGCAGTTGTTAGGAATACCAGAAGGTCAGAAAGATTCTGAGCTTAGGAAGCTTAAGCAATTTAACCCTACACTTCATGCTTTAACTAGGCAGAGCATGGATGACATACGGTCGCAAGCCCGTATGCAGGGCGGGGCTATGCTGCTTCAAGGTGGCGGCCCGCCAGCTTAAATGACAGAACCTCAAAATGCTTACTATCGGATTTGTATGCCCGACTTATCAGGCTCATGAACTGCACGCCTACACTGAGAGGGCAATATCCTCTTTCTTTAAGACGACACCAAACGGTGTTGTTATTCTTGCTGACGACGCTTCTCCGGACTGGGATAGTTATAAACTTAAGTTAGATGCTTTTTGCTCTGGCTTAGGTGTCTCTGACAGGTTACGTGTAATTCACTTTGAGAGCGGCGGTAAGCTTACTCGAAGTTGGAACTCCGGGCTTAGAATGGCTACGCATCTAAAGCTAGACTACGCTATTGCAGGTAATAACGACATAGTCTTTACTCCAAAATGGTATGCCGGTCTTCTTCATGCCTTAAACAATGGTTATGACCTAGTGGGCCCGCTATCCAATGCTCCTGGCGTCACAGCAAAAGGTGTGCAAGAGATAAGGCACTACACCGACAAATATTTGTTGTCGGATAACCCTTCAACTTTAAATAAAATAGCAGAAGACATTTATACAAGGCACTTAGGTAAAGTAATAGAAACGCCTATAAACGGTTTTTTTCAAATGGCTAAAGTCAGTAGTTGGGTTGCTGGTAAGTACAATAAATCTGATTTCTATAGGCCTGTTAATAAATTTACTAGTAAAGGTAGAGTAAATCACACCCCTTTGATGACTTTAAATGAAGATGAGCTTCAAGGGCGTTGGCGTAAACTAAATATGAAATCTGCGGTAGTTTGTAGCAGTTATATTTTTCACTATCGAGCAGTATCTCGCGGAGATAAGTATAAAAAAGGCGATGCTTTTAGGATAAAATAATGGTATCTACTGTTGTGTATAGCTGCGTTTCAGGGCAGTACGACAATCCACTTTATACGTTGTTTAAGTCTCAGCCTAAAACTGAGGCTGGTGTTAAATATGTATTGTTTGTAGATGACGTTAATGTCGTAACTAAAAGAGGTATATGGGAATTGCGGCCTCTTGCCTGGTCGCACGCTTCTTCAAAAAGACGGTCTTCTCGTTGGCATAAGCTAAACCCGCATATTTTATTTCCGGAAGCTAAGTTTACTGTTTGGATAGATGGCTCGCAGGTCATAAAGCCGATAAGCATATTTTCAGAATTAGTAGAACCGCATACTAAAACCGTTGATATTGCGACGTTTAAGCATCCAATTAGAAATTGCGTTTACCAGGAAATTGAAGCTTGTAAGCAATTGAGAAAAGACGACCCTGCGGTTATGGATAAGCAAATAGATTTCTATAAGAAGATAGGCTACAAGCCAAATAACGGCATGGTTGAAACTTCTTGCGTAATTAGAAGAAATACAGAAGAAGTTGCAAACTTCAATAAAAAGTGGTGGGAAGAGCTTGAATCTAATAGCTACCGAGACCAATTAAGTTTTAATTATGTTTCGTGGCTCTGTAAAATGCCTTATGGACATATTCCTGGTCACAGATCGGAATCGCCATTTTTTAAGTTTGTAATGCATCAAAGGCGTTAATGTTAAAAGTCGGAATCCTAGTACCGTACGTTAAGAATGAAATAACCCTGGCAGCTACGCAGCTGGCAGACTGGTTAGTTAGGTGCGGTATAAATGTATCTCTAATCTCAAATAAACGAATTGAGTCTGGGATACACGATTATTGGGACAGTCGAGTAAAACGAGCAAGAAAACACGCGGTATACAAATGGGCTTACGGTTCAACGCACTTGTGTTGGTTTGATTCAGACATTCCAGCCCTAAAAGCATCCAGGCTTGTAACAAACGATGAGCCTCGTGCTCGCACTAAAATGTTGTTTTTGCCTAATTGGAAAAAATGGAACAAGCACGACGACCATTTTTTAATGCAGGCAGACAGAGTCATTTCCTTAAATAGAGATCTGGCTCTTTGGCTAAACAAGCATAGGCCTGTAGACGACTTACAGCTTGTCACACGCACTTATGCAAATATGCCGCCACCTGCTAGTATTCTGATACCTAAAAAAGGGGTTTCTAGGCCAGATGAATTAAAGCTTTTAGTGTTGATCCCTAAAGACACGCCTATGGATATAGATGATGGCTTTGTGGATGTGTTGGAAGATTCTTTGTTAGCTCTACCGGATCTAAAGCTTAAAATTTTATCTGAGCGTTCTTTGCCTGCGGGCTACAGAACAAAAATAAACAGAATGAAAAAAATACATTTAGGTCGCGTCGAGTATCAACCTAGTCTTCCTTACTCTTCTTATCTGCACGAAGTACGAAAGCATGATTGGGTGTATGTAGCTAACACTCGCCACATATTTGGTACATTGGTTTCACAACTTTTAGAGTCTACCGTACCTATCATTGCACACGACGTGCCTCCTATAGGTTGCCAGCTTAACGACAAGATTAATTCACGGCTCATACCTTGTAACTTGTTAGAAAGCCCTTACCCTATAGCTGATGTAGACTTAGACCAAGTAGCAACACACCTTATCCAATTCCTGTACGACACGAAAATGTATATTCAAGGAATTCAACGCACTGGCTTTGAATTACTGTCTCATAGGCAAAATACATTTGAAAAATTTATTTATAGAGAGTTTGTAGATTACACAGCTCCTGGAGTTAATTGATGGCCGCTTCCATAATTGTTTCGTTTTTTAACGCTAACGATTACGAGCTACCTAAACGGTATTTGCAAGAAACGTTAGAACATGCTTTAAGCACGGGGCGAGAAGTTATCTTTACGCAAGCCGTGCTGCCAGGACAAAAGCCACTACCTTGGCCGGACGGGGTCAGAGCCTTTGTTTACGAAGTCCCCAGTTATTTTTTCTATAAAGAAAACCTGTGGAATATGGGAGCAAAAAAAGCTTCCGGAGATTCTTTAATCTTTATTGACGCTGACGTCATATACAAGAACCCGGATTGGGTCACAAATGTAGAGGAAGCTCTTAAGACTTGTGATGTTTTACAGCCTTTTACCAAGGCTATGTGGCTAGATGAGTTTGGTCATTTAGAGAGAGACAGAGTTCCTAATTCTTCTCAATTAGTTAGCGGAGAACGAATTAGTTTAGGGACAGGTCACCCAGGTTTTGGCTGGGCCATGACTAAAGAAGCCTACGAAAAAATAGGTGGTTGGTACGACATAGCTGCTAACGGAGCAGGTGATGTTGCATTTGTGTTTTCTCTAGCTTCTCAAAGCCAGTTTGAATTAGTTATGCAGCACTTTCCTAATCAAGATCGAATGGTGCTGACGCCTTCGTTTCGAAAATACCGAAAGCATGTTTCTTCTTTAGGCTTAACTGTCGGAGAAGTTCCTGAGTGCCTAGTGCATCATAAGTGGCACGGAACTATACGTAATCGGCGTTACTGCCGTCGAGACAAATGTTTGCCGAGGGTTGAAAACTACGAGTACGACCTGAACCGAAGAGCAGATGGCATATTGGTATGGGGCGACGAAAAATCGGCTTTGGCTTTTAAAGAATTGTTCTCAGACCGCCTAGATGACGGAACACCACCAAAGGTTGTATTAGTTTCTAAAGATTCAGAAGCTAACAATATTGTTAGTTGGTTACTTAAAAAATCTCAATTTGAAATAAAGACGTGTGACGGTAATTGCGTGGGAGTTTACATTACGCCATTGACGGAGCTTATTAAAAGTAACCTAAAGTTAGATTTGCCTGTACTTAATGGATTGGTAAGTGCAGACTGCCTTAGCGGTTACCCTGCGTGCAATTACTGGCGAGAGATTGCTGACGAATACTCTGACGTTAAATTCATACTGTATTACAAAGATCCAGATAAGGCAGTTATCGACAGGTTTAACAATCCAAAAATTACTGAAAATGTTCCATACAATACGCTTGTTACAGAGTACCGAAAACATACGTGTGATGTCTTAGATTACTTCAAAGACGATAAAGACAGGTTTCTTTTGCTCACCTGCGACGACTATGCCGATAACTTTAAAAGACTGGCGGAATTCTTAGACCTAGATCCATTCCCTACTGAGGATTACGGTAAACTTTTACCTGTTGAAAAGTCTTATAAGGCTGCTTCAACTGTAGTTATCACAGGAACTCCTGGTGCTTGGTTAAACTTGCTTGCACAGGAGTTGTATAGGAACAGCTGGCAAATACTCTATCCTGACCAAGAACAAACACCAGACACCGCTTTGTATCTACAACGCAACTCACAAAACATTGAGTGTCAAAAGGTGCTTGAACTAATTTGTAAAAAAGATAACTTTGAGCTATTCTCTACAGACATACCCGATAACCATTATGAAGCTAAAGATGAAGTCCTAACGTTTTTAGGTAAGTTTTCAGGATCTCCTGGAATTGTTGGAGGTGTGGGCAATTGGGCATTTTTAAATGTCTGGTCACCTTACATATCTGATGTTATTGCCATAGAGGCAACGGAGGTAGAAGATTTGCACATGTTAAACTTGCTGACGGAAGGTGAACACGATGAAAGTGAGTTAAAACGAATTCGTGAATTTCACTTAAAAAGGTATCGCGACGGGCTAAAGCAATTTAAGCACGTTTGTCACCTAAGTAATGACGATGTGAGGGCTAAAAAGTTTGATAAACTTACTACCTTCTTAAATTCTAGATTTTAGGATGTATAATGGACCGCATTCGGTTAAAAGGAGAATACGGCCCGAAACTGTTCCGGTCCCAAGATAAAGGAAAAACCATGAGTGATCCGAAAGAGTCGATAGAGAGCAAGATGGAAAGCTCTTTGGAAGCAGCTAAATCCCAGGATGCTATTGTGCCAGGCCCTACGCCTACACCTCCAGCACCCACACCTACGCCAACGCCACCTGTGGCCGCAGCACCAACACCACCAGTAGCGGCAGCACCTACACCGCCTACTCCACCCGCAGCGGCTCAAACGCCTGTTTCTGCTCCCACTCCGCCTGTAGGTGCGGTGAACGTTGGTAACGTTGCTGCCAATCTGGACCCTACAGCTCATGCTCGGGCAGCTCAACAAGTAGTAGTAAACGATGCCTTTGATTATGAGACAGCGTTTAACTTAGCTTTTGTTGGCTCTGGGCAGGGCGGTGCTCGCCTAGCCTCGAGTTTCTATGACCTCGGTTATCGCCGTGTAGGTCTTTTCAATACAGCTGAGAGTGATTTCCAGGGACTGCCTGATGCCATTGAGCGTCACACCCTTGATCTTGGCGGTGCAGCTAAGGACGCTCGCTTTGCCGAACAAGCTCTTACAGGGCGAGAAGAAGAGGTTTGGGACTTGCTTCAGCGTTCCTGGGGCAACGACATGGATTATGGCCTTGTTTGTGTAGGTCTTGGTGGCGGTACCGGTTCAGGTACAAGCGGCAAGATTGTAGAGATCGCTCGACAATACATGGAGAGTAAAGGTAAGCCTCCTCGTGTAGGTGCTATTGTTTCCATTCCTAGTCACACCGAGGGCCAGCAGGTCTGCCGTAACGCTGTCACAGCTTTCCAGAAGCTGATGGAGCTAAAGGCAAGTCCTATGATCCTGATTGACAATGCTCGTATTCATCAGCTCTACAAGCCAGGAATAACCCAGCTTTACAACGTAGCTAATAGCACTGTGAGCCAATTGCTGCACCTGTTTAATCAGCTTGCAGCGGTTCACAGTCCTATTACCACCTTTGACCGTAGTGAGCTTGCTCAGCTTCTCGACCATGGTATTTGTGTGATGGGTGCTGCTAGTTTGCAGAACATTTCGTCTCCTGCTGACATTTCAGAGGCTATTCGAGATCAGCTTACTAATAACGTTCTGGCCGAAGTTGACCTTAAGAAAGGTACAAAGGGAGCCTGCTTGTTTGTAGGCGACCAGAACCATTTGGATAATCTCAGCCTTGATTACTTCGATGCTGGGTTTGCTCAGATTAACCGTACAATCAAGGCCGGCAC
>ERZ802830.4639-NODE-4639-length-10896-cov-5.47846_pt1 | contig 10896 bp, 10 predicted proteins | sample MGYA00345654_ERZ802830 | MGnify/ENA primary metagenome ERZ802830 (study PRJEB30503, sample SAMEA104212375) | marine metagenome | biome: Westerlies Biome; feature: [SRF] surface water layer (ENVO:00010504) within the epipelagic zone...; material: water...
CTGATATAGTCGCTTTTTTTTCTATATTCAGGGAAAATTTTATTATCAATAGTGATAGTTTGGATCATTGCCTGCCCATTTTTTTTTAGCAATCTTTTTACTTGATCAAAATAGGTTTTCCAAAACTTTTCACCGACGGCTTCAAACATTTCTATAGATACTATTCGATCAAAAGTACCCTTAATTGTTCGATAATCTTTCATTAGGATCTCTGCATTTCCATTTAATCTTTTTTTAGCGAAATCATATTGTTCGTTAGATATTGTTAGTCCTGTAACACGTGCACCAGTAACAATCGCTTCTTCAGCAAACCCTCCCCAGCCACAACCGATCTCTAGAATGTCTTTATTTTGCACATTAATTTTATTAATTATCCGTTGATATTTATGTAACTGTGCATCCATTAAGCTATCTTTATCACTAGTTTTTATAGCTGACGAATAAGTCATTGTTGGGTCGAGCCAAGACTGATAAAAATCATTACCTATATCATAGTGCTCAAGAATATTTTTTTTACTGCCGTAAAGTGTATTTGCTCTCACTAATTGATTATGCAAATAAAAAAATATCTTATTAAAAAAATTCGCTTGTCCTTTATTTTTTAAACTACTTAAATTTAAACTACAATAAGTTAAAAAATCTGGTACATCAGAACTATCCCAAAAGCCTAAATGGTAGGCCTCTCCTAAACCAATATCTCCTCTTTTTGTCAACATACCCATAATTTGCCAATCATGGATAACTATATCGCATTGTGGTCCATCGATATCTCCACTGAAAATTAATTCCTTTGAACTAGGCAAACGAATAGTCAACTGTCCGATATCAGCTTTTTCGAATAAAATTTTTAACGCATCCTCATACTTTTTACTCATATTTCTTTACTCTAGGTAATATTTTTATTAATTTTTTTTGGTTTCTTAACGAAAGGAATTTTTTTAATCCAAAGCCTTAATGCATGAAAATGAATGAAAAAAATCACCTTAAAAGCCAGAAAGGGCAAGATAAATATCTGTGGAAGCAAGTCTTTATTACTGAATGGAACAATGTTTCCAGTTATAGCTGTGGAAATCAACTTTTTATTTTTATCTACATAATTAATGTCAATTTTCAAATTTTTTTCATTAATATCAAACCTAAAATTATATTGCCCTTTAACCTGACAAAAAGGTGAAACATGAAATACCTTTGGGTGTCTTATTATATTTGTATATTTAATTGGGCTCATATCTTTTTCAAAACATAAATATCCATGCCGTTCATTAAAGGTATTATTCACCTCGGCTAAAACAACTTTCAAGCTTTTATTCTTATCAAAGCATAACCAAAAACTTACAGGATTAAATCCCCACCCTAGTGCTTTTGGAATAGTTAAAAGCTTTATATCATGAGCATTACTTAGATCGATATCGTGCTCATCAAGGATACCTGAAACGTACATCCTGGGGTCTATAAATTTTTCAAAGCCATAATCCTTCCAAAGCACGCTAAACAAATTAAATTTATTTATTGAAAAGAATATATTCTTTTTAGGAGCGGGTAGAGAGCTTAAATTTATTAATACATATAGCATATTATGAGAAAATTCATATATTTCAGGAGTATGTCTTTTATGAAATATTTTCATTTTAACTAGGAAAGAATTATTCAAGATATATCACTTTTTTTTATACTTTTGGAAACTTCTAATGCACTCCATACTCCATCCTCATGAAAACCGTAACGCAAATATGCACCGCAAAACCATACATGACAATTGCCTTGCTTTTCATTTATAGCTAACTGACCATCTATTGCAGCTTGATCAAAAACTGGATGGTAAAATTCGTGCATATCATATATTTTTTCTTTAGCAATGGGCGATACCGGATTTAAAGTCACAAACAGAGGTATATCAGGGTTAATATGTTGCAATTTGTTCATCCAATATGTCACCGCAACCCTACTGGCTTGGCTTCCTTTCCTATAAAGATAGTTCCAGCTACTCCAACATTTCCTCTCTTTTGGCATTTGCATAGAATCACAGTGTGTATACGCTATATTTTTTTCTCTAGAGAATTTTTTCAGTGCACTTTGCACTGCTGGATTTATAGATTTCAAAATTGGAAGAATTTCAACAGGATGACATGCAAACAAAACTTTATTGTAAACGACTAAATCTTTACCGCATTCTTTTATTTGGATTTTATCATTTAAACAATCAATATATTCAATATTACAATTTTTTTTAAGGGTGTTATTCTTACTTATAGAAGTGACTAGAGCTTTAACATACTCTTTACTTTTATTTTTTATTGTATGCCATTGTGGTCTATTTTTGAGACTTAGTAGGCCATGATTATCGAAAAAACTAACAAATGTAGTGGCCGGAAAACCTAACATAGTACTAGATGGACAGCTCCAAATTGCTCCACCCATTGGTAAAATATAATAATCTCGGAACCATGACCCCAGATTCATTTTTTTAATTAACTGACCAAGCGATAAGTTAGGAGATTTTTTTATGAAATCTTTTGCTTTAGCGTTAAACTTTATAATATCCAGAACACCTCTAAGCATACTAATATTAAATAAATTTTTTCGCTGAGCGAAAAGAGTATTTAGTGATGAGCCAGCCCACTCTAACTGTCCATCATTAGCAGATATAGCGAATGACATTTCTGTATCCTCTATATCAACCTCCAGGTCTTTCAGAAGTTTATTTAGAAGCGGATAAGTACGATTATTTAAAACAATAAAGCCAGTATCAACGTCTACTTTGGATTTCTTATTATCCACAATAGAAATGGTTCTGCTGTGTCCGCCAAAAACAGCATTCTTTTCGTAAACTGTTACATCATAATTATCTTTTAAGAAATAAGCTGCACTTAATCCTGAGATGCCTGAACCAATAATAGCTAACTTCTTTTTTCGATCCATGTTCATCCGTAGATTTAATTATTGAATTTTAAATATTTTTATTTCGATTTAATTAATAAATGATATGCAATGCTCGTGCGCTTGATCCTTAAACTGTATGTTATGTTTTTAAAAACTTCAAAAAAATTTAATTAGTTTGTCTATGCATTTATAGCAAGTTATGCTTGCTTCCTCACATATAGCAAGTTATGCTTGCCTCCTCATATATATAACCACAAAATATAATATATATTATATTTAGGAATATAATTAACTAGGATAATAAGAAACCAAACATAATAAAGGCACCAAATGAAAAATGATTATATCAAAAGCGTTGTATATTTTGTTGTGTACCTAACAATTATTTTGTCCTCCTCTTCTTTTGCCGAATATAATAATGATAACCCATTTTCGGTAGCTTCTGGAACAATGCTTTTAGCTGGTGGCAACCCTCCCAATACTTCACTTAACACGCTTAAGGATATGGCAAACAAGGCCAAGCAGCTTAATATTAATTCAGTAAAAAGCAATATCGCTAATAACCTTGGCGAAAAAGGTAAAGAGGTTACACAAACTTATTTAGAAAAATATTTCCCAACCGTTGAGCTAGAACTTGATCTAATGAACGAATCAAATCCCACATCGAGTATCTTGATCTTGGCTCCTCTATCAGATCCCAATGACACTATTAATACTTTTTTCACACAAGACAGTATTTTTTATAGCGATAATCGAACTACAGTAAATCTTGGTGTTGGCTATCGTCGTCTTGAGTGGGATAAAAAACTGCTTCTGGGAATAAATGCCTTCTATGACCATGAATTTCCCTATAATCATCAACGGACAAGCCTAGGATTCGAAGCTAGGACTACTGTGGGTGAAATAAATGCAAATATATACAACAGCTTAACAGACTGGCGGGACGGACGAGATGGCCTAGATGAAAGAGGTCTTGATGGGCGTGATATTGAAATTGGTATACCACTTCCTTACATGAATTGGGCTTATGTCTTTGCTAAAGCTTTCACATGGGATAGTGAGCTTTCTGGAGTAAAGGATATATCTGGAACCAATTTATCTATTCGGGCAAAACCACCAAGTTTACGTGGTTTAGAAATTGAATTTGGTAGAGTTAATTATGGTAACACCTCAAGTAATGCTGAAAAAGATGCCAATTTTTTCAAAATCAGTGTGAATCTAACAGAATTATTTAAAACTCCAGCCGATGTTGCGCCACTCGTTAGTAAGCACGCTTATGAGCTTGGTGATATGGAAGCACAACGTTACGAAAAAATTCGTCGTGAAAATAAAATATATAAGCAAATGAGATCAAATGGTCAACAACAAGTACTTGTTTCAGGTTTCTAAATAGCACACCCCATTGCGCTTGACCCATATAATAGACAGGTTGTTTAAGGAAAAAATTATGAAAAATATACACAATTGCCTAATAACTCTAATGCTATCAATTATTTTTTATTCATCTTCTGCGCTGGCAGTATTTGATGAGAATTTAAACCAAGCATGTGAAAAGGATGGTAGCGCTATTAAGGTATATAATGGCGCCAATCCTTTCAAACAGGCAGCAGATATAAACAATGTTGGTGACCAATGTAGTGAGATTCCTGATGCTTACCGTATTAATATATATAAATTTGGTACATGCACAGCAGACCCGTTTGCAACTAATGACTTTTCAACTTGTGAATATTTTATTAATTCTGATGATACACCGGTAGTTCACACTATTAAGGGTGTTGGATCACCACAATCGTTAGCTACGACGGGCTCTATCGCCCCAGGCACCTACCCCTATGGATTCATGATACTCAGCAACTCTCTAGAGGTGAAGCACACACAAACTTATGACACAGCGATGATCTCGAATCCTAATGGTAATGGCGAGACTACAGGTAGCACCTGCTGGTCCATAGATTACACCACCACTTATGGCAATCTACTACTTGCATACTCCGGTAAAGGCACAATTGCAGATACTGGAATTGAATGTGGCTCAGCGAATGCTGCTGCCCCAGCATTCACCAAGGAAATATTTGATACTATGGGAGATGAATCTTACGTGTCCACAGATCCTGGTGAATTTACATTGCCAAGTGGCGATACTATGAGAGCCAAGTTGCTGACATCAGACAATAAAACAACTTCACCTAGTGCTGCAAATGCAGCAAGGATCTTTGCCAGAATTAATTTCGCAAATGATAAAGTAGTAACAGAATCGAGCAGTTTCGAAATCAAATTCAAGCTCACAGACGCAGTTTCTTTGGACTCCGCATATGATGCTCTGTCAAATAAGCAATACATGGTTAAAATGGGTGCAGATCCGTTTCAGGTAGAAGTTGTAGTCAACAATTAAAGTAATCAACATTAATGCCGATGTACTTCAGATAAATCTCCTAAAATTTTCGAGGTTTTTCTAAAATACTGTGAAATGAGTTTTACCATGGTAGTTCTTCGCCATTCCAGTTCCAAAACCGCCCGCTGTTTTTTGAATTAAGTTTACCCATGACATCGAGAAGCAATGTTGCTGTTTGATCTGTACTAAAAAGTTTTTTAGTGGCTACATTTGATTGAAATGGAGCAGATAACTGAGTATCAGTTGTACCTGGATGAAGAGCAGCAATACAACAATTTGGAACTTTATATTGCCACTCAAGGGATATTGTTTTTATAGCCATGTTTAAAGCTGCTTTTGAAGCTCTGTAGCTATACCAGCCACCTAGTCTGTTATCTTGAATACTGCCAACTTTAGCTGAAACAATAGCAAAAATTGGCGCTTTGGATCCAAGAAGTAATTTAGAAAAATATTTAGCTATCAATAAAGTGGGTAGCGTATTGATTCTAAAATTATCAAGAAAAAAATCAGGCTCGACAGCTCGAACAGCCTTTTCTGGTCCCTTTTCTTTTGTGTGAAGCATACCAACGCAATTAATTATCCAGTCAATTTTTTTTAGATCGACAGATAGACTCTTAAAGTCTTCTTCTTTAGTAACATCAAGCTGGTACCAATTAAGCCTATGATCATTGAATTCAGGGCAGATCTTTCTGTAGGTCGCATGAACAGTACAAGTTTGATTATTTTTAAGTACAGTCTTAACGAGTCCCATACCTATGCCGCCGCTACCACCAATTACGACGATATTCACTTATCGTTACCGACACATGTATCGCAGTCATAAAGCCGACGATATCTTTTTTCAGCCCATATATTATATGCATATCCAGCAACATAGTTAATAAGGGGCCATAACAAAGGCTTAAAAACCCACCCCCAGTTGGTATGTGACCAAGCCTGCACTGTTGCAGCGACTCCTTTGATCCACACCCCTTCAGCAGACCTAAGATGAAGAACTTTAAGCATATCTAGTTGTGATGGCATGCTATCGTCTATTTCACACTTATGTACATCCATAAAAGCAAGACCCCCATCATTTATATCCTCTAGTAGTTTTATTTCTTTAGTGCACATTGGACAGGAACCATCAAAGAATAAAATGTCTTTTGCAGATTTATCATCAAAAAAATTTGTCATATTGGGCTCTTTATTTTACGATTATCGGATTAGAGGAATACAAAGTAAATCATAGGTAGTAATTTTCGTTTTATACAAGCATCTATGTAAATTAGATACTCAAAGTAGTGCTCATTGCTGTTAGAGAATGAGAAAATCATAGAAAAAACTCATATTTAAATTTAATTATACTAAAATCTTACAGCATACTAAAGAACAGGAGCATTCTTTGTGGTTAGAGTTATGGACAGCACAGCGCCTAGATTGCAAACAAAATCGATTGGTATTATTGGTGCGGGTATATCTGGTCTATCCTGTGCGAAAGCTTTAGAGCAAGCTGGCTATGATGTTGAGGTGTTCGATAAGGGTCGAAACTTATCCGGACGGATGGCTACTAGACGCAATGACCTTTCAGAATTCGATCATGGTGCCCAATATTTTACTGCCAAAGACCCTGCTTTTATTCAAGAAGTAGATAGGTGGATCGGTGCAGATGTTGCACAGGTATGGTCTCCAAAAATAGCGGTTTTAGATAATTCAAAAGAAAATGAAATACCTGCTAAAAAAAACCAATCTAATAGTTGGGTAGCCACAAGCATAAGGAAGCTTAAATCTTTAAAAACATCGATTTTTTCTGCTAGTAATACTGTCACCTCTGTGGAGCGTTTTATTGGTGTTCCCAAAATGACAACTCCAGCCACATTTATTTCTAGGGGCCTTTCTATTAAAAAAGAAACAACTATAGATTCTGTTTTTGTCAAGCCACAAAGTTATCCTCGATGGTCACTAAAAAGTAAGGAGATTGGACTCATACAGGGTAACTTTAATATCATAATTGCCGCCATTCCTGCTCCTCAGGCTGCAGAGTTATTTAAAGAGATCTCACCAAAGCTTACTGAAATTTCTCAAAGCGTTAAAATGACTGGATCTTGGGCTGTAATGCTCAACTTCGAAGAAAAAGTTAACTTAAAATTTGATGCTGCGTTTATCAATGGAGGTCCATTAAGATGGATTGCCAGAAATAACAGTAAGCCAGAAAGAGGTGCAACAGAGGCCTGGGTTCTTCATGCAACACCAGAATGGAGCGAATCACATCTTAATATATCAAAAGAAGAAGCGACAGAGCTCCTTGTAAAAGAATTCGTTGCTCTTGGGGGTTCTCTTCCCAAGCAATCTCAAGCACATTTATGGCGGTATGCAGAGGCAGCCCAACCGTTGGATACAAATTTTGCCTGGGATGCAGAAAATAATCTTGGTATTTGTTCAGATTGGGTTAATGGCGGGAGAGTTGAAGGAGCATGGTTGAGCGGTAAAAGACTCGCGGAATTTATTATTCAATCCTTAAAAAATAATGATCCCTTAAAGAATTACTGGGGGCATGGTAATTAACCATTGTTTTACCGGATATTTCTAATTCTTTGTCATATATTAAGTTCGACCTATTCATGTATGTGACTCTATAAGCATATGAACTAAGGTGCTCTTTAATGAATACACTAATTTTAGAAAATGAAGATTTTTTAAATGGAAACACTGTAAAATTATATGGTAGACGTGCAAAACACATACTAGAAATAAAAAAACTGACTATTGGTAGCACTATAAATGCAGGTTTAATCAACGGAAATTTAGGCACTGCAACTGTAAAAAGTATTGGTTCTATGCTAGTGATACTGGAGGTTTCACTAAAGGAGAAACCTCCTGCACCTCTATCTTTGTCTCTTGTAATAGCTCTTCCTAGGCCTAAAGTTCTAAAAAAAATTCTACAAACAGCTGCCTCTCTTGGAATCAAAAAAATCTATCTAATAAACTCCTGGAAAGTAGAAAAAAGTTATTGGCAAACACATCAGTTAAGTGAAAAAAATATACGCGAACAGTTATTGCTTGGCTTAGAACAGAGCTGTGAGACGGTTATACCAGAGGTAATCATAAAAAAACGATTTAAGCCATTTATAGAGGATGAAATTGAATCTATCATCAAAGATTCTTTTGCTCTAATTGCACACCCTAGTGAGACAATATTCGATTCCGAAAGAATAAAAAAAAATATTGTCCTTGCTATAGGGCCAGAAGGTGGATTTACTGAATATGAGTTTAACAAATTTATTGAGGCGGGTTTTAAGCAAATATCTTTGGGCAAAAGAATACAAAAAGTAGAAACGGTTATGCCATTACTGGTCGGTAAATTACGCTACTAATGATTTTTATATAACTCAATACTGTATAAAATTAATTTCATAAATATAAAAAAAAGTGTACCCTTTAGTTATGTTTCTAGAAACTTAAGCTCTATATCTTAATATTTCAATATCTTAAAAAAGGAAAAAACAATGATACTTTATGATTGTGATATAGCCCCAAATCCTAGGCGAGCCAGAATGTTTATAGCTGAAAAAGGTTTGAATATAGAGAAAATTGAAGTTGATATTATCGGTGGTGAAAATTTGACTGAAAGCTTTCTTTCTATTAACCCTAGAGGCTTATTACCAGTTTTAGAGCTTGATGATGGAACAAAAATTGATGAGGTTATGGCAATCTGTAGATATCTTGAAGAAATTTATCCGGAAAATCCATTACTTGGATCTACCCCACTTGAAAAAGCTAGAGTTGAAGGGTACCAGCGTAAAATGGAATTCGATGGCATGATAGCTGTATCCGAAGCTTTTAGAAATAACGCTGAAAACGAACGTTTCTCATATAGAAGTTTGCCAGGACGTGATGGAACCTCTGCGATAGAAGGTCTTATCGAAAGAGGTCTTAATACTTTAGACAATTTTTATGTTTGGTTGGAGCGCTACTTAATAGAAAATGAATTTGTTGCTGGTAATAACTTTACTATGGCTGATATAACAGCCTTTGTTGCTGTAGATTTCTCTAAATGGGTCAAAAGGAGAATTCCTAAAGAGAATACCAAAACCCTTGAGTGGTACAATAAAGTTTCTCTAAGAGGTAGCGCTAAAGCCTAAAAATTATAAAAAAAAAAAAATGAATTCTGATACCCTCAAATCTTCCCAGAATCTTAAGCTAGCTGTTATTGGTCTTGGGTATGTTGGACTACCCCTAGCGGTTGAGTTTGGAAAAACTCGATCTGTCATTGGTTTTGATACCAACACAACCAGGATTCAAGAACTTCGAGTTGGAATTGATAAGACTCTTGAGGTCGAAAAAAATGAGCTAAGAGATGCTAAAAATTTAATCCTCACAGTAGATAAGGAAGATTTAAAAACTGCTAATTGTTATATAGTTACTGTCCCAACTCCTATTAACTCACAAAAAAAACCTGACCTATCCCCCCTTCTTCAAGCAAGCGAATTGATCAGTAGGGTATTAAATCAAGGTGATATAGTCATATATGAATCAACAGTTTACCCTGGAGCTACAGAGGAAGAATGTGTTCCAGTACTAGAAAAATACTCAAACTTAAAATATAACGAAGAATTTTTTTGTGGTTACAGCCCAGAAAGAATAAATCCTGGCGATAAACTACATCGTATTACTAACATAAAAAAGGTCACGTCAGGCTCTACATCGAAAGTTGCTGATTTAGTCGATGATCTTTATAACGAAATAATAACTGCGGGTACCCATAAAGCTCAAAGCATTAAGGTAGCAGAGGCTGCCAAAGTTATTGAAAATACCCAGCGGGATCTAAATATAGCATTAATTAACGAGCTTGCAATAATCTTCGATAAAATGAATATTGATACTGAGGAAGTTCTCGAAGCAGCCGGGAGTAAGTGGAACTTTTTACCTTTTAGGCCTGGACTCGTCGGCGGTCATTGTATTGGAGTTGACCCTTACTATCTGACCCATAAAGCTCAATTAATAGGCTATAATCCAGAAATTATTCTAGCTGGTCGAAAAATGAATGATGGTATGAGCTCTTATATCGTTTCAAACTTGATATCTGCAATGAAAGATAAAGGCATTCCCGTAAAGAAATCAAAAATTCTTATAATGGGTTTAACTTTTAAAGAGAACTGTCCAGATCTTCGAAACACGAAAGTCGTTGACCTTATTTATGAATTAAAAACATATGATTCTCAAGTGGAGGTTTTTGACCCCTGGGTAGATGAAGAAATGGCAGCATCTATGTATGACATCAAAATGACGACACAGCCTTCAAAAAATACATATGATGCGATAGTGATAGCTGTTGCACACAATCATTTTAGAGCTATAGGTGCGGATGAAATAAACAGCTTCGCAAATTCCAATCATGTTATATATGATCTTAAATACCTTCTGGATAGAAATTCCTCAACAATGCGACTATAAACACAAAAAAATGAATTAATAGCCAAGTATATAATGATCATTCTTGGTAACTGAATTATTTCAGGTCAGCACCAATCACAGTTATAACTTTAATTTTTTATGGTGATTTTCAAAAAATTTAGCAATAGAACTATATTATATCTGTATATTTCTATATTAAATTGTATCTGATAGCACTTTTTGCATAA
>ERZ802830.4640-NODE-4640-length-10894-cov-28.1226_pt1 | contig 10894 bp, 11 predicted proteins | sample MGYA00345654_ERZ802830 | MGnify/ENA primary metagenome ERZ802830 (study PRJEB30503, sample SAMEA104212375) | marine metagenome | biome: Westerlies Biome; feature: [SRF] surface water layer (ENVO:00010504) within the epipelagic zone...; material: water...
TACCAGATATTTCTAAATGGATTTTAACTATAGGAATGATTTTAGGTAGACTTGAATTGTTTGCAATACTAGTATTATTCTTACCTTCTTTTTGGCGTAATTAAAAATGATAGAAATAAAGAAACAATCTTTATCTGAAACTTTTTCAGTCTATTTTGATAGTAGAATGTTAAAGATCTTATTGCTTGGAGCAATCTCTGGCTTTCCATGGGTTTTAATAGGAAGTAGTCTCAGCCTTTGGCTTAAAGAGGATGGTTTAAGCAGATCTACTATTGGATGGGCTGGCTTAATTTTTGGTGTATATGCTTTTAATTATTTATGGGCACCTTTAATTGACAGAATACAACTTCCTTTTTTAACAAAAAGAATTGGTCACAGAAGAGGATGGATAGTTTTAATGCAGTTATTAATTTTAATTTGCCTATTCCTGTGGAGTATAATTAATCCAACTGAAAATTTAGCTTTAGTAATTAGCGTTGGCTTATTAATAGCAATAGCCTCAGCTACTCAAGATATAACTGTTGATGCTTTAAGAATAGAACAAATTGGAGAAAATGAAGGAAAATCAATGGCAGCTGGAGCTGCAATGGCGGTTGTTGGTTGGTGGACTGGATATAAACTGGGTGGGGTTATTTCACTATTTTCCGCAGAATATTTACAAAATTTAGGATTTGAAAATTATTGGCAGTTAACATTTTTAATTTTAGGAGTACTGGTAATACTAATGAATATTGGGCTAATGTTTGTTAAAGAATCTGATTCTACAGATCGAGAAAATAAACAAAAAGAAAATGATAAATTAATTTCTAACAATTTTAAGAGCAAAAATCTAATTACCAACTTTTTTACATGGATTGGTGGAACTATAAGTGGACCAATTATTAGTTTTTTTAAAAAAAATGGATTTTCAATTGCCCTTGGAATACTTGGTTTTGTTTTTTTATTTAAAGTTGGTGAGGCCTTTTTAGGAAGAATGTCTATTATATTTTATAAAGAGATAGGTTTTAGCAAAACGGATATTGCTATTTATTCTAAGACTTTAGGATGGGTTACAACTGTAATTTTTACATTATTGGGTGGACTTTTTGTAATTCGATCAGGCGTTTTAAAAGCAATGTTTCTTGCTGGAATTATTATGGCAAGCACAAACCTTTTATTTAGCGTTCTTGCTTGGAGTGATAAATCTGAATTACTTTTTGCAATAGCAGTTATTTTTGATGATATTGCAGCTGCGTTTGCAACTGTAGCCTTTGTTGCCTTTATTTCTTTACTGGTAGATAGATCCTATACAGCAACCCAGTATGCTCTATTAGCCTCAATTGGAACAGCTGGCAGAACAACTTTAGCATCATCATCAGGTGCATTAGTGGATTGGTTAAATGGTGATTGGGGTACATTTTTTATTCTAACAGCTATAATGGTAATACCATCATTAATTTTATTATGGTTCATGAGAAACAAGCTTAAATTAAGTGAAAAATAATTATTATTTTAATCGTAGTTTAGGTAATATTTACATAAAGCCATCTGTTAAGTCAGAAGTTAGTTCGCAAATTTTATATGGTGAAAAATTTTCTATTATTTCAAAAAATAAAAGATGGGTCAAAATTAAAACAAGTTATGATAGATATATTGGCTACTTAAAAAATGATAAATTCATAAAAAATTTAAAACTTACGCATAAAATATTTAGATTAAAATCTCAGGTATTTAAAAAATTAAATAATAAATTTGTTCCCACAAACCAATTTATATACTTTGCATCAAGAATAGTACTTCAAAATCAGAGTGTTAATTTTATTGAATTTGACAAAAATCAATGGGTTAAAAAAAAAGATATAAAAAAAATTAATCATGTTGAAAAAGATTTTGTGAAAATATTTAAATTATTTCTTGGAACTAAATATTTATGGGGAGGAAAAAGCTGTGATGGCATTGATTGCTCTGCACTTATCCAAATGTATTACTATTATAATAATTTATTTTTTCCAAGAGATACAAAAGATCAAATAAGGTATTGTAGAAAAATATCAAAGTTAAGTTATAAATCTGGTAATATAATTTTTTGGAAGGGTCATGTTGGAATTTGTTTAAAGAATAATTGTTTTATACATGCTTATGGCCCTAGAAAACAAGTCATAATGATGAAAACAGATAGAACAATAAAATTAATTGAAGAAACTGCAAAACTTAAGGTAAAAAAAATTAGCAATATAAAAAATTATTAGTTTCTTCCAAAATCTGGCTTATTTATATCTTGTTTTAATTTAATAATTTTATTTCTCACTTTTTTTGTATTAATTAATTTTATTAAAATAGATCTATTATTTTTAGAATTGATGTCTTTTTTAAAAGAATTTAGATTTTTAATAAATAAATCAATAGCTTTTGAAATATTTTTCTTATTATTGAAAAATATATCCCTCCACATGATTTCATTTGAGGCTGCGATTCTTGAAAAATCCCTCAAACCGCCTGCGCTATATTTAATCAGATCATATTTTTGTATCCTTTCAAAATCCTGAGCAGATTTAACTAAATTATATGCAATCAAATGCGGAAGGTGGCTAGTTATAGAAAAGATTTTATCATGTTTTTCAGAAGACATAATAACAATATTTGAACCAATTTTTCTCCAAAAATTACTTAATTTAATTATATGGTTTTTTTTAGTATTTTTTTCTCTAATAAGAACACACCATTTATTTTCAAAAAGATTTTGTTTGCCATTTTCTGGTCCACTAACTTCTGATCCAGCTATGGGGTGGCTTTGTGTCCAATAAACATCTTTTCGTAAAAAATTCTTAATTATTTTCGATGTCTCTATTTTAGATGAACCAATATCAGTAATAATTGTTTTTGGTAACAAAATTTTATTCATTTTTAAAATTAAATTTTTATATTCACTCATTGGGGTACATAAAATAATAAAATCAGCTTTTTTAACTCCATCCTCTAATTTTTTTAAAATAATTCCAGGAAGTTTTAATTTTTTAATTTTTGATATATTGGCTTTAGATTTTTCATAAATAAAAATCTTATTAGCTATCTTCTTTTTTTGAATCCTTCTCACTAAGGATGAGCCCAATAAGCCACATCCAATGATTAAAATATTTTTCATATCAATTTAATATTTTTTTTACCGCATTCATAAATGCTAAATTTTCATTTTTAGAACCAATAGTTAATCTCAATTTATTCTTAATATGATACCCCTCTTCAGTAGATCTAAGAATAATTCTTTTTTTCTTTAGTTGCTCGTAAAAATACTTAGCACTATATTTGCATTTTTTAAAATCTAAGAGTAAAAAATTTGCAGAAATTGGATTAGAAAAAATATTATACTTTTCAAGATATTCCTTTATTTTTTTTGCATAAAATAAATTGTGCTTTATTGAATGATCAATAAATTTATCATCTTTAAGAGATTCCGCCGCTGCTAATTGTGCAAGAAGACTTACATTAAATGGAGGCTTAATAATATTTAATTCATTTACAATTTTTTTTGAACCATATCCCCATCCTATTCTTAATGAAGCTAACCCAAAAATTTTAGAAAATGTTCGCAAAATAAAAACATTATTTGTATTCTTAAATAAATCTAAACCTGATTTATAATCTGGATTTTTCATGTATTCAACATAAGCGTCATCTACTACTAACAAAATTTTATTACTCAATTGTTTTCTTAGTTTTAATATCTCATCCTTAGTTAAGTATGTTCCAGTAGGATTATTAGGATTTGCAAGAAAAACTATTTTTGTTTTTTTCGTCACCTTTTTTAAAATTTCTACATTAGAAATTTTAAAATTATCTTCTTTAGCAAAAACAACTTTAGCTCCAACAATTTTTGCATAAATTCTATACATTAAAAAACTATATTGTGGAACTATTACCTCATCTTTTGGTTTTAAAAATAATTGACAAATCATTTGTATTACTTCGTCCGAGCCTGCTCCACATATTATTTTATCAAAATTACATTTGTATTTTTTTGAAATTTCTTTTCTTAAATCTTGAGATTTTCCATCAGGGTATCTTGCTAGATTTATCTTTTTATCAGTAATAATCTTTTTTACTTTAGGACTTATTCCTAGAGCCGACTCGTTTGCTGATAATTTTATAATGTTCTTGAATTTTTTAATTTTTGACTTTCCTGGTCTATAGGTTTCAATGTTAAATTTTTTAAATTTTGGGGTTGTCATTTTTTTATTTATGAGCTCTTTATAGATAAAATTTTAAATTTTTACATAGAATAAGACATTTTTTAAAAAAATTGACATAATAAATAACTTCTAGTACAAAATTTATGCGCTGATTTAACTGAATTGCGAGCGCTTAAAAAAAACCGCTAAAATAGTTTTTTTTCTCTCAATTCAAATTTGGCATTTATTATGAATAAAGAACTTAAATTAAAAACATTATTTGTACAAAAGCCACTAGAATTGGATTGTGGAAAGATAATTCAAAATTTTCCTATTGCTTATGAGACCTATGGTTCATTAAACGAAAAAAAAGATAATGCAGTTTTGGCTTTTCACGCTTTAACAGGTGATCAGTTTGTTACAGGAACAAATCCAATAACAAAAAAAGATGGTTGGTGGTCATATGCAGTTGGACCTAATAAGGCTATTGATACTAATAAATATTTTGTCATATGTTCTAATGTAATAGGTGGCTGTATGGGTTCTTATGGACCAAGTCATCAAGATCCAGATACCAAAAAAATATTTGGAGCAAATTTTCCAGTTATTACAATCAATGATATGGTTAATGCACAATACAATTTGCTTGAACATTTTGGTATTGAAAAACTTTTTTCAGTAGTTGGGGGATCAATGGGTGGAATGCAAGTTCTTCAATTTGTAAGTAATTTTCCAAATAAAGCAATAACAGCTATTCCTATAGCTTGTACATATAGTCATTCAGCACAAAACATTGCCTTGAATGAACTAGGTAGACAAGCGATTACTGCTGATACAAATTGGAGTGAAGGAAATTATACAATAGAAAATAAAAATCCTAATAAAGGATTGGCTGTCGCAAGAATGGCTGCTCATATTACTTATCTATCTAAAAAGGGTCTTCAAGAAAAATTTGGAAGAAAACTTCAAGAAAGAGATGATCTTAAGTTTGGATTTGATGCAGATTTTCAAATAGAAAGTTATCTTAGATATCAAGGGTCAGTTTTTGTAGATAGATTTGATGCAAATAGTTACCTTTATATTACTAGAGCAATGGATTATTTTGATTTAGCAAAACAATTTAATAACAATTTGTCTGATGCATTTAAAAAAACTAAAACTAAATTTTTTATAATCTCATTTACTTCAGATTGGCTTTATCCTACTCAAGAAAATAAAGATATTGTTATAGCTTTAAACGCTATAGGCGCTGATGTTGGATTTGTAGAAATAGAGTCAGATAAAGGTCACGACTCGTTCCTTCTAGATGTTCCAGATTTTTTAAAAGCTATTAAAAATTTTCTTAATAAATCTTATTTAAATAATTAATTATGAAAAATGAATTTAAAGTAATAGCTAACTTAATTGATAAAGATAGAAGAGTATTAGATGTTGGATGTGGAGATGGAACTCTTATGAAGTTTTTGAAAGATAATAAAAATATTGACTGCAGAGGAATGGAAATTTCAAAAAGTAAAGTTCAAAAATGTATAGAAAAAGGTTTAACTGTTATTGAAGGAAATGCTGAAAAAGATTTAATACAATTCCCTGATAAGTCTTTTGACTATGCTGTTTTAAGTCAAACACTTCAAGCATTTTTAAATCCTGAACTTGTAATTAATGAGCTTTTAAGAGTTGGAAAAAAGGCAATTGTAACCATTCCTAATTTTGGTTATTGGAAAGTTAGATTACACTTATTGACCAAAGGAACAATGCCGATCACCAAAACTTTACCTGATGAATGGTATAACACCACAAATTTACATATGTGTACAATTAAAGATTTTGTTTTTTTTGTTAAATCTAGAAACTTTAAAATTTTTAAATCACTAGCGTTAAATAATAAAAATGTTACATTAATAAATAATAGTAATCTTGGGTTTAAAAATCTAATTGCTGACCTTGGAATATTTTTAATAGAAAAATAATATGAAAGTTGAAATAATTTCCTGTCTTAAAGATAATTATAGTTATCTAATAATTGATGAAACTAATAATATTGCATGTATAGTTGATCCAAGTGAAGCTGAACCTGTCATAGATTTTGTGGAAAAAAAAAATATAAATTTAAGATATATTCTTAATACACATCATCATTATGATCATATTGGTGGTAATATAGAGCTTAAAAAAAAATATAATGCAATAGTAGTTGGTTATAAAAATGATGCACATAGAATTCCTGAAATAGATATTTTAGTTGAGGATAATCAGGTTTGGAAAGCACATAACTTTGAAGCAAAAATTTTTCATATACCTGGGCACACTAGTGGTCATATTTGTTTTTATTTTTTTAATGAAAATTTTCTTTTTTCCGGTGATACTCTGTTTTCACTTGGATGTGGAAGAATTTTTGAGGGTACATATCAAGAAATGTTTGAGTCCTTAAACAAGATCAAAAATTTGCCAGAGGATACAAATATATATTGTGGGCACGAATATACTCTTCAAAATTCTAAATTTTGTATTAAGTATGATCCGAATAATGAAAGTCTAAAAAATAAGATATTTGAAATTGAAAAAAAAATTAATGACAATCAACCTACTGTTCCTTCTATTCTTAAGGATGAAATAAACTGCAATATATTTCTTAAGGCAAAAGATCTGAGGTCCTTCTCAAAATTGAGAGATTTAAAGGATAATTTTTAATTAATTCGGCTTGACTAAAGCCTGACTACAACTATATTGCGATAACTTAATTAAAATTCATACTATGTCATATGCAGTAATAAAAACCGGTGGTAAGCAATATAAAGTTGAGTCTGGGGAAATCATTAAAATTGAAAAGCTTCAAGACTCTAAAGTTAAGACTAAAATAGAATTTAACGAAATTCTTGCATACGGTGATAATAAAATTATAGAAATTGGTACACCAAATGTAGAGGGTGCAAAGGTTGAGGCTGAATTAATTAAAAATAGCAAAAATAGAACTATATTAATCTTTAAGAAAAGAAGAAGACATAATTCAAGAAGAAAAAATGGTCATAGACAAGAATATTCTATGATAAGAATTAGCAAAATTTTTTCAAAAGATGGTAAAGTCTTATCTGAAGCTGAAAAAATTTCAAAAACTTCAAAAAAAGATGAAGTTAATGAAGTAGCAAGTAAATAGGTATTAGGTAGATTATGGCAACAAAAAAAGCAGGTGGATCATCAAGAAACGGAAGAGATAGTGCTGGTCGAAGACTTGGAGTCAAAAAGTATGGTGGTGAAATAGTTGTACCTGGAAATATAATTGTAAGACAAAGAGGAACTAAGATTTTTCCTGGTGAAAATGTAGGGATGGGTAAAGATCATTCAATTTTTTCGGTTGTAAAAGGTAAAGTTGTATTTAAAAAATCTAAATCAGATAGAACTTTCGTTTCAGTAAAACCCAATTAATAGTACAACCTAATTTAATGTTGTATTATGAAATTTTTAGATCAAGTAAAAATATATATTAAAGCTGGCAATGGTGGAGACGGATCACCTAGTTTCAGAAGAGAGAAATACGTTGAGTACGGTGGCCCAGATGGAGGAGATGGGGGTAAAGGTGGATCCATAATTCTAAGAGCTGAGGAAAATCTTAATACATTAATTGATTATAGATATCAACAACACCATAAAGCTCTAAGAGGAGAAAATGGATCAGGACAAAACCGTACAGGCAAAGGTGGGGACGATTTAATATTAAAAGTACCTCTTGGTACTCAAGTTTTTGAAGAAGATAATAAAACTTTAATTTTTGATTTCAAAAAGAAAGGAGAAAGGTTTGTTGCTGCCATAGGTGGTAAAGGTGGTCTTGGTAATACTAAGTTTAAAAGTTCAACTAATAGAGCACCAAGAAAATTTACCAAAGGAACAGAAGGTGAAGAATTTACTATTTGGCTTCAATTAAAAACAATTGCTGATATTGGGATCATTGGTTTGCCTAATGCAGGTAAGTCAAGCTTGTTAGCAGCAATAACAAATGCTAATCCTAAAATTGCGAATTATAAATTTACTACATTAAATCCTAATCTTGGAGTTGCTTCATATGATAACAGAGAGATTACAATTGCTGATATTCCTGGATTGGTAAAAGGTGCACATGAAGGTGTAGGTTTAGGGATACAATTTCTAAAACATATTGAAAGATGTAAATCTTTGCTTCATTTGATAGATATTACAAATTTGAATTTAAACGAGTCTTACAATCAAGTTAAAAATGAATTAAAAAATTATAGTGCTAAATTGTTAGAAAAAAAGGAGCTTGTAGTGCTTAATAAAATCGATCTTATTGATGAAAATACTTCTAAAGATTTAATTCATGATTTTTCAAAAAATAAAAATTGTGAGATAATGACTATGACAACTCTAGAAAAAGACTCTATATCTAAAATTAAAGCAAAATTATTATCTTATGCATCTTAATAATTCAAAAATAATTGTTGTTAAAATTGGATCTTCACTTCTGGTAAATAAAAACCAAAAAATAAGAAAAAAGTGGTTATTAAGTTTTGCAGAAGATATTAAAAAATTAAAAAATAAAAATAAAAAAGTTATTATTGTTAGTTCTGGGGCAATAGCACTTGGTTGTAAAAAAATGAATTTTGATAAAAAAAATATTAAATTAGATAAAAGTCAAGCTATAGCTTCTATAGGTCAAATACAATTAATGAATTTATTTTCTAATACATTTTCAAAATATAAAATTAATATATCTCAAATTTTACTCACTCTAGAGGATACTGAAGAAAGAAGAAGATCTTTAAATGCAAAAAGAACTTTTGAAAATTTATTTAATTTAGATTTTACTCCTATTGTTAATGAAAACGACACTATAGCTACAAGTGAAATTAAATATGGTGATAATGATAGATTAGCATCTAGAGTTACTCAAATAACCAATGCAGATACTCTGATACTTCTTTCTGATGTAGATGGGCTTTATACAAAGAATCCAAAGTTATTTAAAAACGCTAAATTAATTAAGAATGTTTATGATTTAAAAAAAGATTTAAAAAATATTTATACAAAGGGTGTTAATAAATATGGAAGCGGAGGTATGGAGACCAAACTAGAAGCTGCAAAAATATGTCAACTAGCAGGTTGTAGTATGATTATTGCTAATGGTCTTCATTTAAATCCTATTTCTAAAATTATAGAAAAAAATAATTATACTTATTTTAAGCCTAAAGTATCAAAATTACATGCTAGAAAAAAATGGATAATAAGCTCAGTAGCACCTAAAGGTTCAATTATAGTTGATGATGGTGCAAAAAAAGCTCTTAAATTAGGAAAAAGTTTATTAGCTGCTGGAATAAAAAAGATTTCAGGTAAATTTAATAAAGGAGATCATATAAAAATTCTTGATAAAAAAAATATTGAATGTGCAAGAGGTTTAAGCTCTTTTACATCTGATGAAATTATTAAAATCATGGGTCATCACTCTAATGATATAGAAAAACTATTAGGCTATGTTGCCAAATCGGAAGTTATACATAAAGATGATATGGTAGAGGTTTAAATGTACAATTACATGAAATTAATAGGAACTAATGCAAGAAAAGCATCTGAAAAAAAAATCAATACTAAAATAAAAAATAAAGTTTTAAGTGATTATGCTAAATTAATTGATAAAGAAAAAAACTTTATAATTAAAGAAAATATCAAAGATATCAAATTTGCAAAAGCTAGTGGAATTAAAGAAAATTTAATTAAAAGACTTAAGATTAGTAATGAAAAATTAATTGAAATTAAAAAATCAATAAAAAAAATTATTAGATTAAAAGATCCAGTAAATATTACTCTGCAGAAGTGGCATAGGCCAAATGGATTATATATCAGGAGAGTAACAATTCCAATAGGGGTCATAGGTGTTATTTATGAAAGCAGACCGAATGTTACCTCAGATGTGGCATCCCTTTGTTTCAAATCTGGAAATGTAGTTATATTAAAAGGTGGTTCTGAAGCTATTAATACTAATAGAATTTTAGCAAAAATTTTTAGAAAAGCTCTTAAAAAAAATAAAGTTGATGAAAACTTTGTTCAATTTATAGACTTTAAAGAAAGAAAAATTGTTGACATCATGCTCTCAAGAATGAAAAAATATATAGATATCATAATACCTCGAGGAGGAAAAAGATTAGTTAAAAGAGTTCAAGAACTTTCTAAAGTACCTATCATAGGACACTTAGAGGGGCTTTGTCATACTTTTGTAGATAAAGATGCTGAATTAAAAATGGCAAAAAGAATCATATATAATGCTAAATTGAGAAACACAAGTATTTGTGGAGCAACAGAAACAATACTAATGCATAAAAAAATAGTTAAAAAATTTTGCAATCCTATTTTAAAAGAACTCGAAAATAAAAATTGTAAAATATTTGGAGATAAAATTTTACAAAAATATTATCGAGGTAAATTATATCCAGCAAAAGAAAAAGATTGGTCTACAGAGTATTTAAGTGCAGCAGTTTCCGTTAAAGTTGTAAATAGTAATGAACAAGCTATTGCTCATATAAATAAATATGGAACTATGCATACAGATTCGATTGTTACTAAAAATAAAAAAACTGCAGTAAAATTTCTTAAAGATGTTAAAAGTTCAATCGCCATGCACAATACATCTACTCAATTTGCAGATGGTGGAGAATTTGGCTTTGGTGGTGAGGTCGGTATTTCAACAAACACATTACCACCAAGGGGCCCTGTTGGTTTAGAGCAGCTTGTTTCTTACAAATATCAAA
>ERZ802830.4644-NODE-4644-length-10889-cov-130.522_pt1 | contig 10889 bp, 9 predicted proteins | sample MGYA00345654_ERZ802830 | MGnify/ENA primary metagenome ERZ802830 (study PRJEB30503, sample SAMEA104212375) | marine metagenome | biome: Westerlies Biome; feature: [SRF] surface water layer (ENVO:00010504) within the epipelagic zone...; material: water...
GAAGTACCACTAATAATTCCAGAAATTAATGGAGATTTATTACAAGATGTAGAAAAGCCAATACTTATAGCAAACCCTAACTGTTCAACATCCCAACTTTTAATGGCACTAAAGCCTATTCACGATGCTTATAGTATAGATTTTTTAAATATTGCTACCTATCAAGCAGTCTCAGGAACAGGCAAAGAGGCTGTTGAGGAGTTAAGATCTCAAACCTATGACGATACATCCTCATCAAAAGTTTATCCTAAACATATTGCTTTTAATGTTATTCCTCAGTGCGATGTCTTTCTTGAAAATGGTTTTACAAAAGAAGAAATGAAACTTGTATGGGAAACAAAGAAAATATTAGATTTAAAGATTGATGTTCAGGCAACTTGTGCAAGAGTTCCGGTTTTCAACGGGCATTCAGAAGCTGTATTTATTAAATTGACTAATGATGCATCAAGAGAAGATATTATAAATACTTTACATAAGGCACCTGGAATAACTGTCATGGACAATCCTGATAAATTAGAATATCCGACTCCCTATGAGCATACTAACGATACCGAGGACGTTTTTGTTGGCAGAATAAGATCACAAAAAATTCAAGGAGACACTTGGATTTCATTATGGATAGTTGCTGATAACGTATATGGTAAGGGAGCAGCATTAAATGCTGTCCAGATCCTAGAAAAATTAATTTCACATTCTAAGTTGTGTTGAAATTAATATTATTTTTAATTTTTTCATTCTCAGTTAATGTTTTTGCAGACATAAATCTATCTTCTCCTAAACTTTCTCTTAATCAGAGTGGAGAAAGAGTTATTGAATTTAAAATTCAGGATGGAAAAGTTGAGGATTCTGACATTTTTCTTAATGAATACAAATCAGACGAAGCTTTAAAAACTGATTATATTGCTTATACATTATTAGAAAATTTTAATAGTTATCAGTTATTTTCAATTATCTTAAAGAACGAATATGAAAGTAATTACTTTAGTTTTAAATTAATTTTAAAAGATAATCTTGCCAAAGACATTTTTATTTTTTTACCTTCAAAAATAAATAATACGATTAATCAAAATGAGCAAGCAAGAGTATATAAGCCGCAGCCTCAAAAAATAAAAACTCAAATTAAAGAACAAAACCCTGAACAAGAAAAAGTAAAGCCAAAAAATATCGCTAAAAAAAATACAGTTATTAAAGCTAGTGAAATATCTACTATCTGGAGTATCGCTTCTAATATTCAAAAAGAAGAAACCAATGCCTCAATCTATCAAATCATGTGGTCTATTTATTTAGGAAATAAAGATGCTTTTATAGATGAGAATATTAATCTAGTTAGAAAAGATAAAGATTTAATTATTCCATCAAGTTCAAAAATAGCTTCTACATCAGACAGTGAGGCAAGAAGTTCTATTTTAGCTATGAACAAATCCTACTCGTTAAGCATTGCACCTGGTTTAAAGTCTTTACTGGTTCTAACCGCACCTAAAATAGAAGAAAAACCAAAACCAATAGAATCCTCTTATACGGATATTAGGGAAAAGAAAGAAGCTATTAATCAAAAAAATGAGATTACTGATGACCCAAGAGATTTTGTAGAACAAAACACAAAACAACTTGAAGTAGCACTAGAAAGCAGAGTTGTCAGGGATCTTTCAGAGAAAGTTGAATCGATTGAAGAAATTAAAACTGTTAATAATTTTGGTATAAGAGAGCTTTTATTTGTTGCAATAATTTCGATACTGTCTGGTATTTTAATCGCGCTAATTTATATTCAGCTGCAGTCAAGAAGAATAAAAAATATTCAATATGATTTTGAAGAAGCTGCAGATACAAAAGAATCTGTCCGGGGATTGCCAAAAGGATTAAGTATTAAAAATAATGAAGAAGAACAGCAGCTTGACTTAGCAAATACATACTTTGAAATGAATGATATCGAAAACTGTAGAAATATTCTTAATGATTTAATTAAGAATACTTCGAATTTAGAGATAAAGATGTCAGCACAAAACCTTTTAGAAAAATTATAGAAAAGTGAAACTAGTTTTTACAACCGAATATAATGGAACTAATTTTTCTGGATTTCAAAGACAAAAAAATGCTGTATCTATTCAACAATCTCTTGAAGAAGCAATAAAAAAAATTACAAAGGAAGATATTTCAATAAATTATGCTGGCAGAACTGATGCAGGAGTTCATGCTTTATGTCAGGTATTTGATTTTGAGACAAATATAAAGAGATCAGATAACAATTGGATAGATGGTTTAAATTCAAATCTACCAGATTCTATTTCGATAAAAAGTATTTCAAAAGTATCTGATGATTTTCATTCAAGATTTTCAGCAATAGAAAGAAGCTATACATTTGTAATATATAACTCTAAAACAAAACCATTATTTTTTAACGACTTTTCTCATTATGATAATAATGAAATTAATATTAATACTCTCAAAGAACATGCAGATATGTTTATTGGGAGTCATGATTTTAGTTCTTTTAGAAGTTCAAGCTGCAGCTCTAAAAACCCAATCAAAAATATTTCAGAAATCAAGGTTCAAAAGCATAAGAACTTTATACTAATAACAATCACATCAAATGCCTTTTTGCATAATATGGTTAGAATAATGGTTGGGACCTTAATTGATATAGCCAAGGGAGAATTAAATTTATCTATAAAAGATATTCTTAAAAAAAATGATAGAACTTTTGCAGGTAAAACAGCTTCTGCAAGGGGTTTATTTTTTTTAGGACCCAAATATAATTCTATTTTTAATATACCAAGCCCTACGTTAAATATATTAGATAGATTTAAAATATGAATAATTCAAAAATAAAAATTTGTGGAATTTCTAATAAAAAGATATTAGAAGAACTCATTAATTTAGGATTAGATTATGTGGGATTTATTTTTTATAAAAAAAGCCCACGTTTTACTTCAAATGAGTTTTTAGAATCAATTAAAGATATTAACTTCAGAGACACTATTCCTGTATGTGTATATGTCAATCCAGAAGAGAATTATGTTTATAAAACATCTTCATATTTTAAAAATCCAATATTGCAATTTCACGGTGATGAAAAATTAGAATTTTGTGAGTCTTTTGATCTTGAGTACTGGAAAGCCATAAGAGTAAAAGACAAAGAGGATGTTTTAAAAGCCCAATCATTCTCATCTGCAAGCGCAATTCTTTTTGAAAATTATAAAGAGGGACATTTTGGCGGAACAGGAGAATCTTTTAATTGGAATTTCTTAAAATATATACAAAATAAAGAACAAAATTTTATTCTTTCAGGTGGAATTAATTATGAAAATGTTGATAATGCATTATCGACTAATTCTTGGTGTATTGATCTTAATTCAGGAGTTGAATCCGAAGAAGGTAAAAAAGACATCAAATTAATAAAAAATATTTTTAATAAAATAAATAAGCATGAAATCTAGTAATTTTAATTTTCCTGATAAAGAAGGTTTTTTTGGTGATTATGGGGGTAAATTTGTACCCGAAACTCTTATGTATGCGCTTGAAGAACTTGAAGCTACATATAATAAATTAAAAGATACTAATGAATTTAAAGAAGAGTTTTATAAAGACTTGTCTGATTTTGTTGGTAGACCTTCTCCATTATATTTTGCAGAGAGACTTTCTAATCATTATGGCTCCGGTTCTATATGGTTAAAAAGAGAGGATCTGAATCATACAGGCGCCCACAAAATTAATAACACTGTTGGCCAAATCTTATTAGCAAAATACATGGGTAAAAAAAGAATTATTGCTGAAACGGGAGCAGGTCAGCATGGTGTTGCAACAGCTACCGTGGCAGCAAGGCTTGGATTGGAATGTCATATTTATATGGGTTCTGAAGATGTTAGAAGACAATCTTTAAATGTTTATAGGATTAAGTTACTTGGAGCTCAAGTCCATGCCGTTGATTCAGGCTCTGCAACACTTAAAGACGCACTAAATGAAGCATTAAGAGATTGGGTGACAAATGTTGATGATACTTATTACATTATTGGCAGTGTAACTGGACCGCATCCTTATCCAATGATTGTAAGAGACTTTAATTCAGTTGTTGGTAAAGAAGTTATTCAACAATCAAGTGAATGCTTTAACAAGATGCCTGATGCGATAGTTGCTTGCGTTGGCGGAGGCTCAAATGCAATGGGAATTTTCCATCCTTTTATTGATATTGAAGAAACTAGATTAATAGGGGTTGAGGCAGGTGGAAAAGGGGTCTCAACTGGGGAACATGCTGCTCCTCTAAACGATGGAACACCAGGAGTTCTTCATGGCGCTCGAAGCTATTTAATGCAAGATGAAGCCGGTCAGGTAAAAGATACAAAATCTGTATCTGCAGGATTAGATTATCCAGGAGTGGGACCAGAACATTCTTGGTTAAAAGATGTTGGTAGAGCTGAATATGTTGCAGTTAGTGATGAAGATGCTCTAAAAGCTTTTCATGAAGTTACTGAGTTGGAAGGAATTATGCCAGCGCTTGAGACAGCTCATGCATTCGCATATCTCGAACCCCTTATGAAAGAACTTGATAATGACTCTAATGTAGTTGTTAACGTCTCCGGAAGAGGAGATAAAGATATCAATACTGTCGCTGAAATAGATGGAATAAAGTTTTGAATAGACTGACTTCAAAACTTTCAAATTTAAGAAGTAATAATCAAAAAGCTCTAGTAGCCTACTTGGTTGGTGGAGATCCTGATTTAGATACAACTCTTGATCTGATGCATCTATTTGTAGACTCAGGAGTAGATGTAATTGAAATAGGGGTGCCATTCACCGATCCAATTGCTGAAGGGCCGACTATTCAGAGAGCTCACGACAGAGCATTAAAAAATGATGTGTCATTAAAAAAGATTTTTCAACTTGTATCTGAATTTAGAAAATCTGATAAAGAAACCCCAATTGTTTTGATGGGCTATCTCAATACCTTTATTTCACATATTGATTTAGTTCAATCGAATCAGGAAGACGGAATAGACTCTATATTAGTTGTAGATATACCTGGGGAATTAAATCTTCACGATTATGGTATCGATAATCCAAATATAAATACAATTTCTCTAATTTCACCCACTACCAAAGATAATCGAATTGAGCTTATTGCAAAAAATAGTACTGGCTTTATTTATTATGTAAATCTTAGAGGAGTAACTGGCTCATCAAATTTAAATTTAGATGAGATTAAAAATAATATTGGCAAAATAAAAAAACATTCAAATCTACCAGTCATGGCAGGCTTTGGTATAAAGACCGCTGATGATGCAAAAATATTAGCTGAAAGCTCAGAAGGTATTGTCATTGGCTCTTCAATTGTAGAAATGATTAATGAAGAGTCTAACTCAAAAGAATTTGATAGAATAAGTATTTATCTTAAGGAAATGAAAGCTGCAATATCATGAAAAGGATTTGTGTTCTTAAACAGAATACTCAAACAGAAGCTTTCAAACCTTTAAAAAATATAAGAACTAATGAGTAAAGAAAGAATTATTGGTTTATTTTTCAGCATTTCATTATTGCTCGTTATATTATTTCTAGTTCTTACCCCGCAGATAGATTATCAACAAGAATTCGTGGTTAAAGAAGCTATACAGAATGAAATCGAAAAACCATTAGAAAATGACACTAATGAAATTAAGGTAATTGAAAAAATAAATAAACCAATATCAAAAAAAATAAATTCAGATATTACAAAAATAGATGCATCTGATTTCGACTTATTTGTTATTAGAGTTCACGTCTTATCTTCTAAAGATAATGCTTCAAAAATGGTAGAAAAACTTAATGAAAGTGGATTACCAGCTTTTACGGAAATTTTTGGATCTAATAATAATTTATATGCAGTTTATGTTGGCCCTTTTCTAACAGAAGATGATATAAATAGTAATATAGATTTAATTCAGGAAGTATCCGAATCAAAAAATGGGGAAATATCTAGATGGAAGCTTTAGGTCTAAATATTGCTGATTGGTTTATTTTAATTGTCTTAACTGCGTCTGGGCTAATTTCTCTAGCAAGAGGTTTTACTAAAGAATTCCTTTCGTTATTTTTATGGATTGTCGCTTTTGTTGCTGCAGTGAGTCTTGAATCCTTAGCAACCCCATCAATAAATGAATATGTTGGTAACGAAGAGATATCTAAAATCCTTTCATACATTGTTGTGTTTATGATTTGTATCATTCTTGGAGGAATGGTTATTAAGTTTATTAGTAAGTTAATTAAATGGTCTGGAGCTTCTGGATTTGACAGATTTCTTGGAGTTCTATTTGGTCTAGGCAGAGGCTTAATTGTTTTATTTGTTATATTCCTTCTTCTTCCTTCGAGCGTAAAGTCCACAGATTTAATAGACAAGTCAAAAATAACACCATTAATTGAAAAATATGCTCCGCAAATAGAAGCTTATTTAAGAGATTTAATAGATAATAAAGATATTGTCGAAGAAGCCATGGATGTTATCGAGCCAATCAAGGAAAGCTTAACTCCTGATTCCGAAGACTCAAATTCTATTCAAGAGGAATCCTAATGTGTGGAATAGTTGGAATTTCTGCTGAAACAAACGTAGCTGCAGAAATATATGACTCACTCTTAATGCTTCAACATAGAGGTCAGGATGCTGCTGGCATGGTTGTATGCGATCTTGATGGAAAGCTAAAAAGTAGAAAATCTATGGGATATGTTCGAGACGTATTCCAACAAAATCATATGGAAAAGCTCATAGGAAGTTATGGAATAGGCCACGTGAGGTATCCAACTGCTGGTGGAACAGGAAAAGAGTTTGCGCAACCTATGTATGTAAATTCACCTTATGGAATTAGCATTGCCCATAATGGAAATCTCACTAACGCTAAAGAATTAGCAAATCAATTATTTCATGCTGAGATGAGGCACTTAAACACGGATTCAGACTCTGAAGTTTTATTGAATATTTTTGCACATGAGTTAGCAAAGCAGAGAGAAATTTATCCGTCTGCAGAACATATTTTTAAAGCAGTCTCGAAAACTCATAGGAGATGTGATGGAGCCTATGCTGTAATTGCATTAATAACTGGACACGGAATTTTAGCTTTTAGAGATAGTAACGGAATACGTCCTTTATCAATTGGTATTAGAAAAGGAAATGATAGAGATGAATATATTGTAGCTTCAGAGGATGCTTTATTTTCATCACAAGGCTTCACTAAATTAAGGGATGTAGATCCAGGTGAGGCTGTTTTTATTGATAAAAATGGAAATCTTTTCTCTCAACAATGTGCTGAGGAACCTATGAAAAGACCATGTATTTTTGAGTATGTATATTTTTCTAGACCAGACTCTAAAATTGATGAAATTTCTGTTTATAAAGCAAGAATGAGAATGGGTTCAAAGTTAGCTGAATCAATTAAATCTATAAGACCAGACCATGACATAGATGTAGTCATTCCTATACCCGATAGCTCGACTACTGCAGCCCTTCAACTTGCTGTTGATCTCAATGTGCCTTATAGGGAAGGATTTGTAAAAAATAGATACATAGGAAGAACTTTTATTATGCCTTATCAAGAAGAACGTAAAAAATCAGTTAGAAGAAAGCTGAATATTCTTGATCTAGAGTTTCAAGGTAAAAATGTTTTGTTAGTTGATGACTCAATTGTAAGAGGTACTACAAGTAAAAAGATTATTGAAATGGCAAAAGATTCTGGAGCAAAAAAAGTTTATTTTGCATCAGCCGCTCCAGCAATTAAATATCAAAACTTGTATGGAATTGATATGCCTGCTACCAACGAGCTTATAGCCTCCAATAGAACAGATGAAGAAGTAGCAAATGAGATTGGTGCCGATTGGTTAATATATCAGTCTCTGGATGATTTGATAGATACAGTAAAAGTAGGCAACCCAGAGATTAAAGAATTTGAAACCTCAATTTTCACTGGAGAATATATTACTCCTCTTGGTGAAAACTATCTTAAGGATCTTGAAATCTCAAGGCAAGATGAAGTCAAAGCCCAAAGAGAAAAAGCTAAAGCTTAAGTAGGATTTACAATATTAATAGTTGGAATATCTGCTGAGTTGGCGCTTGCTACGTATGTTGGTATTTCATCAAAATTCAGATATTTATATATTTCATTTGAAAAAGGATTTATCTCATTCATATACTTCAAATATTCTTCTGGAGTTGGCAGTTTTCCAATGATAGAGGCAATTGCAGAGAGTTCTGCAGAGGCCAAATATACGTTAGCTCCATCACCTAATCTATTCGGAAAGTTTCTAGTTGATGTAGATACAACAGTTGCTCCAGCTAAAACCCTAGCCTGATTTCCCATACATAAAGAACATCCTGGTAATTCAGTTCTTGCACCTGAAGTCACAAAAGTTTCAAAGATACCTTCTTCTTTTAATTGTTTTTCATCCATCTTGGTTGGAGGAGAGATCCAAAGTTTTGCTTTAGTACCGTCATACTTTTTTAATAAATGACTTGCTGCTCTAAAGTGACCAATATTCGTCATACATGATCCAATAAATACTTCATCTATTTTTTCACCGCATACTTCTGACAAAGGTTTTATATCGTCAGGATCATTAGGGCATGCCAATAAAGGTTCAGTAATTTCATTAAGATCAATTTCTATAATTTCTGCATACTCTGCATCTGAATCAGGCTCTAGTAATTCTGGATTTTTGATCCATTCTTCCATAGCTTGAGCTCTTCTTTCTATAGTTTTGGTATCACCGTAGCCACTAGATATCATCCATCTCAGCATAATGATATTAGATTCAAGATATTCGATAATAGGTTCTTTGTTTAAGCGAACAGTACACCCAGATGCTGATCGTTCAGCAGATGCATCCGAAAGCTCAAACGCCTGTTCAACTTTTAAATCAGGAAGACCTTCAATCTCAAGACATTTGCCAGAGAAAATATTTTTCTTACCTTCTTTAGCAACTGTTAGTAATCCTTTTTGAATAGCTGCATAAGGAATAGCATTTACCAAGTCTCTTAAAGTAATTCCTGGTTGCATCTCACCTTTAAATCTAACAAGCACTGATTCAGGCATATCCAAAGGCATAACACCAAGTGTTGCAGCAAATGCAACTAAACCAGAACCAGCAGGAAAGCTTATTCCCATAGGAAATCTAGTATGACTATCTCCACCAGTCCCAACAGTATCTGGTATTAGCATTCTATTAAGCCAAGAATGAATAATTCCATCTCCAGGCTTTAGCGAAACCCCACCTCTGTTCATAATAAAATCGGGAAGGGTATGTTGCGTTTCTATGTCAACAGGTTTTGGATAGGCAGCTGTATGACAAAACGATTGCATCACCAAGTCAGCGGAAAAGCCCAAACAAGCTAACTCCTTTAATTCATCTCTTGTCATTGGCCCTGTTGTATCTTGTGAGCCAACAGTTGTCATTCTTGGTTCACAATAAACACCTGGTCTAACTCCACTAACACCACAAGCTTTACCAACCATTTTTTGCGCTAAGGTGTATCCTTTTTTAGACGCATCTGAATCATCAGGTCTTCTAAAAATATCAGATGGCTCTAGACCTAAAATTTCTCTAGTTTTATCAGTTAATTGCCTGCCAATTATTAATGGTATTCTTCCGTTTGCTCTGACCTCGTCAAGCAATACATCAGTTTTAAGTTCAAAATTTGTTAATACCTCATTTGTGGATGCATCTAAAATTTTTCCTTCATAAGGTTTAAGTATTATTTCCTGTCCCATTTCTAAAACCGAAACATCAAACTCAATTGGGAACGAACCAGAATCTTCCATTGTATTAAAGAAAATAGGAGCAATTTTACTGCCAAAACAAAAGCCACCTTCTTTCTTATTAGGTATGCATGGTATTTCATCTCCCATATGCCATAAAACTGAATTAGTAGCAGATTTTCTAGAAGAACCTGTTCCAACCACATCACCAACAAATGCTAATGGATTACCTTTCTTTTTAAGCTCTTCAATTGTTTCAAGTGGTGTGTCTAGGCCTTCTCTAGGCATCTTAAACATTGCTAATGCATGAAGAGGTATATCTGGTCTTGACCAGGCATCTGTTGCAGGTGATAAGTCATCAGTATTAATTTCTCCACTTACCTTATAAACCGTTAACTTAATTGTGTCAGGGACATCAGGTTTGCTCGTAAACCAAAGTCCGTCGGCCCATGCCTGAACAACTCGTTTAGCAAATTCATTAGACTTAGATAAATCAAATATTTCATTAAAAGCGTCAAAAATTAATAAAGTAGTACTTAAAGCATCTGCAGCTGCATCACCAAGCTCATCTATTTTCAGACATTCTATTAACGGAGCAATATTATATCCTCCGAGCATAGTTCCAAGAATTTTAACTGCCTCTACTTCATTTATATAAGGGCTTTTAGTTTTGCCAGTTGTAATATCAGCTAAGAAAGCTGCTTTTACATAAGCTGATTGATCAACGCCAGCAGGAACTCTTTCTTTTAAAAGATGAATTAAAAAATCTGACTCTTCATGTTCAGATTTTAATAGGTCTACCAATTTTGCAGTTTGGTCTGCGTCAAGTGGAAGAGGAGGTATATTTTGCTCTGCTCTTTCGTCTACGTGTGCTTTGTATTCGTTTAACATGTGTGCTCTCCGTGGCTCATTTTACTCTTCTAGTTAAAAGGCTTCCACTAAATCTGAGCTTTTATTTAAAAATGAGTTATTATTTTCAATAATTATGCATAAAAACCGTTCAACAACTCCCTGCCTAGGCATTTGCACCACGACATTTGGTGATCAAGTGTGCAAAGGATGCAAACGTTTTTCCCACGAAATAGTAGGCTGGACTAGGTTTTCTATGGAGGAGCGAGCTTTTGTAAACGATCGTTTAGAAAAATTTAAACTTATGGTTTTAAAAAATAGATTCCGAATTGATGA
>ERZ802830.4647-NODE-4647-length-10888-cov-8.3541_pt1 | contig 10888 bp, 13 predicted proteins | sample MGYA00345654_ERZ802830 | MGnify/ENA primary metagenome ERZ802830 (study PRJEB30503, sample SAMEA104212375) | marine metagenome | biome: Westerlies Biome; feature: [SRF] surface water layer (ENVO:00010504) within the epipelagic zone...; material: water...
AAAAAACAAAGATTATATTTATCAAAAAATTAAAGATAAAAAATGTAATTTTATTGTGGGAACTCATGCTATCTTTCAAGAGAACTTATCGTTTAATCAATTAAAATATGTCATCATTGATGAACAACATCGTTTTGGTGTTAAACAACGACTAATTTTGGGAGAAAAAGGTATTAACACTAATATTCTTTTAATGTCAGCTACTCCTATTCCAAGAACTTTAGCGCTAGCTCAATATGGAGAAATCGAGCAAGTAGTTTTAAATGAAAGACCAGCTTTTCAAAAACCCATTATTACAAAAGTTTCAAATACTGAAAAAATAAAAGATCTTATTATTTACTTAAGAAAATCTATAACAGATAAAAATCAAATATACTGGATATGTCCTCTTGTAGAAGAGTCAGAAAATCAACGCTATAAAGATGTAGAGTCTAGATTTAAGTCTTTACAAAAACTATTTGGATCAAAAGTTGGTTTACTTCATGGAAAAATGAAAGCAACCGATAAAGAAAATATTATCAATGAATTTAAATCTGGAAAAATAAGTATTTTGGTTGCTACAACAGTCATAGAAGTTGGAATAGATAATAAAAATGCAAATACAGTAGTCATCGAGAACTCAGAAAAATTTGGATTATCCCAACTTCATCAATTAAGAGGAAGAGTTGGAAGAGGAAGCGAACAAGGTTATTGTTTTGCTATTTATGGTGAAAATATTACCGATACATCTAAAGAGCGTCTAAAAGTATTTAAAAATAATTTAGATGGCTTTCAATTAGCAGAAAAAGATTTAGAGATACGAGGAACTGGAGATGTGCTTGGATATCGCCAAAGTGGCGATTCTCTATTTAAGTTTGTGGATACTATGAACGATCAAGAATTGATTAAAGAATGTTTTGATTATGTAAAAGAAGTTATTTCTAATAAAAAATTCGAAGATAAAGAATATCAACAAAAAATATATCAATTACTTTTATTTTTTAAGCAACAAGAAGCAATAAAACTACTTTTTAGCTAATTTTTTTTTAACCTTTGGTAATGCTTTTTTAATAGTTGGTGCTGAGGGAGCCACCAGACCAGCTGAAATAATATACTTTATTGCTTGATCTACTGACATTGTTAATTTGGTACATTTGGAAAGAGGAACAAACATTAAAAAACCAGTAGTTGGGTTAGGTGTTGAAGGCATAAACACATTAATCATCTTTTTATTTTTACGAATGGCAATTTCACCTTTTGTTTCACTTGTTAAAAATGCCAATGCGTACATATCTTTTTGGGGGTATTCAATTAATACAACTTCTTTAAAAGCATTCGATTGAGAAGTCGCAAATGTATCAATAATTTGTTTAACAGTATTGTATATAGAATTTAAACCTGGAATTTTGGATAAAGTAGCATCAACGATACGATGATACAGTCGACCAAAAAAACTTCCAGCTACTGCACCTAGTATTGTAAAAAATAAAAAGGCAACTATTAAACCAACACCAGGAATTTCTGAAGGAAAACCAAACTGGCTAAGTGGTACGAATGGACGAAAAATCCTATCTGCTAAGCGAACAACAATCCAAGCTACATAAAGTGATAGTCCTAAAGGTGCTACAATTAGAATACCACTAATAAAATAACTTTGAATTTTTTTCATTTACTAAAAACTATATATCTAACTTATCTTCAAAGATGTAATACTCTTTGCCATCAATATAAAATGATACTTTAACAGGAATATTTTTGGAGTCAGGATTTTCTTGAATATATTTGTGTAATTGTTCTTGTGAATTAATACCTAGACGTTTTAATAATTTACGAACTTCTAATTGAATTTTTTCATCCATGTATTTATCTTAATTATTTTTTGGAATAAATGAAGATAAAACGAATTAGAAAGAGTAAATGATTGTGAGAATATTCTTTAACTCTAATGCAGTAGTCGATATTCCAATTACAACAACGAATCTTGCCAAAAATGCTAAAATCTTATTTCCTTTATAGTGCTGTGAACTTCTCCATACGCCTATACACGTAGTAAAATAATAAATAAGGTTTAAAACCAGATATAAAGAAAAGGTGTATATAAAACTTTGAATTTGGATTTTGCTAATTAGTAAAAGAGGTGCGGAAATAGCAAAATTACCTAAAACATAATAAATCCAATAACTTTTATATAAAGGAAGTTTCCCTTGAAATAAATTAATAAGATTAATTTCTAATTTAGACAATTGATTCATTAATAAACCCGTCCCCAATTTATTTTGTTCCATCCTCTTTCATGGAAATAATATAAGACAGCTTTAGTGATTATTTCAAAGAAAGCAATAGATGTAGCCCAGTCAAATCGACCTGTGATAAGATAACTTATTAAAAAAGTATCTAAAGAGGCTGCTATTCTCCATGTAAACGCTTTTACTAATGACCGTATTCTATTTACCTTTTCTTTAATTCGACCAATATTAAATCTATTCCACAATCTTTCATGCAAATAATAAATGATTGTTTTTGTTATAACTTCTAAAGTGGCAATATAAAAAGCTAAATCATAGGTATAATTTTCTGACGAAAAATTAATTATAATTAAGCTTAAAATAAAAGTATCAATCGAACCTATTACTCGCCAACTTATAGCTTTAATAAAGGATCTTTTTTTTGTAACAATCATTAATCTTTGATTTTATAACTTTTGAGATAAAGCTTTGCTGAAAACTTCTTTGACTTTATATCATATTGAACAGGAAATTTAATATCATCAACTTCTATATAACTCATTTTAATTTCTTGAAGATTGTTTTTTTTATCTAATTTATGAAGACCCTGAAAAAATGGAAAAATGATATTGATAGTTTGAGTTATTCCGGTATGGATTGTAGGATTATTTTCTTCAAAGAATTCATCACTTAAATTTTGATATTGTAAAGAATAAATATTTAAACCATCGACTATCATTCGATTTGAGTCAGTTTGAAATAAAAAATATTGAACTAATTGAGATATAGGATCTGTAAAGAATTGATATTGATTGATAAATTGATATTGCATAGATAATTGATCGTCATTTAATTCTTTAGAAATATCAAAATCTACTATCTGACCATCAGGACTGAAGATTAAATTAGCATAAATATCTTGTTTAGTACTTTTTGTTTTGCTTTTGTATGTTAAGGGATGTAGTTGATTATTTTTAATTAAACCTTCAATATTTGTAACAGATTTATATTTAAAGATCTTATCTGTCATTCCATAGCTTTGAATGACAAAATCAATAGAATAATTATCTTTGTTTAAAGAGACATCCCATTCAATATCCGCTAAATGAATTGATTTCCAATCTATTTCGAACTTAAGATTAATCTCTTTGGAGAACATAGATTTTGAATATATTAATGATAAAAAAATGAAAAATATGCGCATCAATAAAGTTTCTTACAGAGATCAAATAATTCATGATTATAGCGTAATAATAGATGTAAGAACACCATCTGAATTTAGAGATGATCACATTCCCAATTCTATCAATTATCCCGTTTTATCTAATCAACAAAGGCATGAAATAGGTATTAGTTATAAAGAAAATTCCTTTTTGGCAAAAAAAAATGGTGCCGAATTAATTAGTTTTAATATTTCAAAAATAATTAAGAAAATTAAATTTGATAAAAAAGATAAGGTTTTGATTTATTGTTGGAGAGGTGGTTTAAGATCTCTTAGTCTCTATCTTGTACTGAAACAAATTGGTTATGATGTTTACTTATTGGACGGAGGTTATAAAAGTTTTCGAAAAAGAGTTGTTGAATATTTAGACAAAGAAGCACCTAAATTTAAATTTAATCAAATTATGGGAATTACCGGTGTAGGCAAAACCTTATTCCTAAAAGAACTATCAAAAACAAAACAAGTTATTGATTTTGAAGGACTTGCCAATCATAAAGGATCAATACTTGGCGACATCCCCAATAAAGCCCAACCCTCACAAAAATTCTATGAAACTTGCATTTATCAAAAATTAAATGAATTTAATAATAAAAAGGATATTTGGGTTGAAGCAGAAAGTATCAAAGTTGGTAAATTAAGTATCCCAAGTAAGGTTTGGAAAACAATGCCATTGGGTAAAAATATAAAATTAAATGCCACTATTGAGGAGAGAACGAAATATATTTTAAAGGATTATAATTACTTCACAAAAAACCCAGAATTAATGAAAAAAGCCTTAGAGGTATTAAAAAGAATTATACCAAAAGATGATTTTAAGAACATTGAGGAAAGTTTAAAAAATCAAAATTACTATGATCTAGTTAGTAACTTAATTATTTATCATTACGATAAAGCCTATAAAAAAACTCGAGCCGAAAGTTCAACAAATATTATTTCAACTATTGATTTAGAGAAAATTACAAAAAAAGAAATTCAAAAAGTTATAATTTTAAGTAAGTATTTTTAAAGTGACTAAACGTATTATTTTTAAAATTTTCTAATTCTGTAAAAGTTACTCCCTGCCCTTTTTGAACAGTACCAATTTTAATTACTTGAATGCGATTTAACTTAAAAAATTTGATATCTTGTTTGGTTAATTTACCAGTAAAAACAGGAACAAACTCTTCCCCAGATGACAGTACTAATGAAAAATAGTTTTTAGAGCTTAAATTTTTTAATAATAATGGAGATATATCCTTTAAATTATCTATAAGAAATTTCTTTTTAGATTGCCTGGATAATTCTTTTAAAGAAAAATAAAGAGAGTCAGATATATCCATGCATGAATTAATTCTATTCCTATTAAATAAATTTGAATAAGTAATGATTTTAGGTTTTAAAAATTGATCTTTTGATTTTCGAAGTAGATTTTTATTTAGATTTTGTCTTTTTTTAAATATTGATAAATAGCCTAATTTTGAAAATCCAATATTCTTAAAAGTATAAATGCTATCACCTACTTTGGCATTTTTTCTATTTATAATTTCAGACTTTTTAATTGGTTTGCTGATAAAAGTACCAGAAAGATAAATCTTAGAAGAGGAAGTTGTGTCACCTCCAATTAATTTAATATTATGCTTTGTTAATAGTTTCTTAAAAAATTTAACTATTTGTTGTGTAATTTTAAAACTTTTAGTAGGAAAACTGATATTTAAAAGCGCATATTCTGGATAACCACCTGAACTTTGAATGTCACTATAATTACACACAAAAAGTCTATGAGCTATTTTAGAGGCATCAAAATGTTTCAGGTTAAAATGAACATTTTCAACCAAAGTATCTGTAGATATAAGTTGATGGGATTTGCTTAAGTAAGCACAATCATCATGAATGAATGAGTTATTTGAAGATACTAGCTTGAGTATTCTTTGTTCTAGGTCCAAAATATAGGGGTAAAGGCTTTAAAAATTACCTTTTTCTAACTCATCTTCATAATCTCTTGCGCTCATAGAGATTGATTGTTTTTGTTTTTTTGTAAGTATTTTCAAAGTATTTTGTATGGCGATTTTATAAGTAGTCAGTTGATCGATAATTTCTCTTTCACTAGTGTTTCTCATCATTTGACTTAGAGCTTGATTTAAACTGTGTAATCTATTTTCTAATGTATTTTCAGACATTTATATAAAATAATTAAATAATTCTTAATTAATTAATTCTCTTTCTAACAATAGGAAATGTATCTCTTTTTTTAGTAAGTACCAATTGGAAAACAACATTATCTCCTTTTCTAAAAGATATTTCACTTAAATTTAAATATGACTCCCACATTCTAATAAACCTCTCATCATATAGATCTAATACTTGTTTCTCTGCTTTTTTAAAATTTTCATACCAATTTCTTAGAGTGTCAGCATAGTGCAGCCTTAATACTTCTATATCACTTATAATTAGTCCTGATTTTTCAACTGCTGGCATAATCTCGGATAAGGTAGGGATATATCCGCCTGGAAAAATGTACTTACGTATAAAAGCGGGAGTTAATTTAGGTGTACGAACATTACCTATTGTATGCATGACGGCTATACCATCTTCGGATAGAAGATCGCTAATTTTCTTAAAATAGGCATTATAAAAAGGCTTTCCTACATGTTCAAACATTCCTACCGAAACTATTTTATCGTAAAAGTTAGTTTCATTTCGATAATCTTGAAGGGAATATTCTAAATAATTACTGTTTTTTAATAATTTTTGCTTTTTTAAACAGTAACTAATTTGTTCTTCGGATAAGGAAATACCCTTAACAATACAGTTATATTCAGAGCTGAAATGTCTGCTCAATGAACCCCACCCACACCCAATATCTAAAACTTTATCTCCTTTTTTAAGGTGAAGTTTATCTGCCAATCTATTCATTTTATTCAGTTGAGCCTGATATAAAGAGTCTTTTTCAGTCTCGAAATATGCACAGGAGTATTGTCTAGTCTTATCTAAGAATAAATCATAAAGTTTGTCTGAAAGATCGTAATGGGAAGCAACATTATTTTTTGATTTCTTAGAAAAATTTAATTGAAATAAAGGGTTAATTATAAGGAATAACCTAGACAAATAGGTTCTTGAAAATTTTTCTAAATATAAATTGTAATTTTCAATTAATAAATCAGCAAATTCATAGAATGATGAATTTTGTAATTCATAGTCTTTGTCCATATATCCCTCAGAAAGCACTAAGGAGGGTGCATAATATAGCTTAGTTAAGAATTTTTTATGGTTAATTTTTAAGATTAATGGATCTGAGTTATTATCAATGAGAAAATCCTTGCCTTGATATCGAATTAAAACACTTCTAGAGGTTATGAATTTTTTTAATAGAAATATTAAAAACTTAAAAGTCATTATTTAATAAATTACTAAATTATTAATTTATCATAAAACTAGATAAAACTAAGTAATATGTAAATTAAACATATCTTTTAAATAAATTTAATTATAATTAAACTTTAAAATATTTTAAACGTAATTATATATACAAATATGAACTCATCTGAAAAAATTGATTTTATATCTGAATGGATTGCTGATTATGCAAAAAAAAGTAATTTTTCATCTCTGGTAATTGGGATATCTGGTGGAATAGACTCTGCTGTATCTAGTACCCTTTCAGCAAAAACAAATTTACAAACTCACGTTGTGACTATGCCAATTCTTGACCATCAAACTTTCAATAACAGAGGGAATAATCATGTAGATTGGCTTAAGAAAAATTTTGACAATATTACCCACCATCATATTGATTTATCCAAGGTTTTTGGTGAGTTTCAGAATGAATTAGGCTCGAACAATTCTGAACATGGTTATGCTAACTCTCAAGCTAGACTAAGAATGACAACTCTTTATCAAATAGCTGCCAGCAACAATGGAATTGTAGTTGGAACAGGTAATAAAGTAGAAGATTTTGGTATTGGTTTTTATACAAAATATGGCGATGGAGGTGTTGATATTTCTCCCATAGCTGATTGTCTTAAAACTGAAGTTTGGGATATAGGTAAAGAATTAGGAATTAATCAAGAAATTATCGAAGCAGATCCTACTGATGGATTATGGACCGATGGAAGAACTGACGAACAACAAGTTGGTTTAAGCTATGAAGAAATTGAAGAGGCAATGCTTAATGAAAATTCTCCTAATAGAGATAGATATCTTGAAATAAGATCAAAGAATGTTCATAAAATGGAACCTATTCCAGTTTGCATCTTACCCAAATAAATTAATATTAATCTAATCTTTTACCTGAAGAATTATCAAAAATATGAACCAAAGAAGGTTGAATATCAAATTTGAATTCATCACCTGCTTTCACATCAATCTTAGAAGATAATTTGCAGCTAAATTCTTGATCACCTATACTAGAATAGATAATCATATCAGAACCTAAATACTCAACTAAATTTGCCTTACAAGTAATTGAACCACTATCTGAAATTTGTATATCATCAGGTCGAATTCCTATACTTGCATCATCGACATTAATAGATTTATTTAAATTGATGGAGTTGTTATCTATTTTAGCAATACCATTATCAATTTTACAATTAAATATATTCATTTGAGGTGAACCAATAAATTCTGCTACGAATTTTGTGTTTGGTTTTGAATAAATATCTTTTGGTGTACCTACTTGTTCAACTATACCATTATTAATAACTACAATTCTGTCACCTAGAGTCATCGCTTCTGTTTGATCGTGAGTAACAAAAATACTAGTAACACCCATCTGACGTTGAAGTTTTTTGATTTCAAGACGCATTTGATTTCTTAATTTCGCATCAAGATTTGATAAAGGTTCATCAAAAAGAAAAATTTTAGGATTTCTTACAATTGCACGACCCATTGCCACTCGCTGTCGTTGACCACCAGATAACATACTGGGTTTACGAGATAGATAAGGGTCTATTTCAAGCAATTTGGCGACTTCATTTACCTTATCTACGATCTCTTGTTTTGAGATACCTCTGTTTTTAAGGCCGTAAGCCATATTATTGTAAACAGTCATATGAGGGTAAAGAGCATAGTTTTGGAAAACCATGGCCACGTCTCTTTCAGAGGGATCAATAGTATTGATAATACTCCCATCTAGAACGATTTCTCCTGCTGTAATGTCTTCTAAACCTGCGATCATTCTTAGTAAAGTAGATTTACCACAACCACTAGGACCCACGAAAACAACAAATTCGCCTTTTTCAACATTTAAAGATGTTTCATTAACTGCCTTGGTCCCGTTAGGATAAACCTTAGTAATATTTTGTAATTCCAAAAAGCTCATTTTATTTCTCCGTTTGTATTAATCCTTTGATAAACCACCTTTGTAAAATTATAACGACCAATACCGGTGGAAGCATTGATAAAATGATGTATGCAAATCTCTCACCTGTTCTAGGTAAAGCCACTCCTTCATAATTTTCTGTAAATATAATTTTCATCCCCATCACAACAGTCCAGTATTTCTCATCAGTTGTCATAATTAAAGGCCATAAATATTGACTGTAACCATAAACAAACATAAAGATGAACATGGCAGCTAACATAGTCTTGGATAAAGGAATTAAAAAATCTATAAAAAATCTCCAGCTATTAGCGCCATCTAATTTAGCAGACTCTAAAAGTTCATCTGGTACTGTCTTATAAAATTGTCTAAAGAAGAAAGTCGCTGTTGCCGATGCAACTAAAGGAAGAATTAGTCCTGTATATGAATTTGTAAGACCTAGGTCAGATACAATTTTATAACTAGGAAAAATTCTAACCTCTAAAGGCACTAATAATGTAATAAAGATTAACCAAAAAATTGGAACTGCTAGTTTGAATCTAAAATATACTAAGGCATATGCTGACATGGCGGAAATTACAACTTTTAAAGTCGCAATACCTAAGGCCATAATAAAACTGTTTAGAAACATTTTAGTAGCAGTTACCTCTTCTGACCAACCACCTTTTTCATTTAGAACTTCGTTATAATTTTGATCAAAATAGTCACCTAAAAAAAATTTCATTCCTTCTGTGATGATTGAGATATTTTCATGAGTTGAGGTAGCAAATGAATACCAAATAGGCAATACCATAAGTAAAACACCTAATAATAAAATTATATGGGAGAGTATTTGAACTGGCTTAAACTTCATTTATCTTGAAAAATTCCTTGTATGAACCACCTTTGTAAAAAAATGATAATTAATACAGGTGGGATCATTGACATAATCACAAAAGCAAATCTATGAGATATAGACCCATACATAGTTTTTAAGCCCATAACCACTGTCCAATACTGCTCAGTAGTAGTCATAATAAGAGGCCAGAGGTATTGATTATAACCAAAAACAAACATAAAGATAAATACAGCGGCTATCATTGTTTTAGATAAAGGCACTAAAAAATCGATAAAGAATTTCCAACTATTGGCACCATCTAACTTGGCAGACTCTAAAAGTTCATCAGGTACTGATTTATAAAATTGTCTGAAGAAAAAAGTTGCTATTGCAGAAGCTGAAATAGGTAATATTAGACCCATATAAGAATTAAGAAGATTTAAATTAGACATAATTTCATAGGTTGGCATAATTCTAAGTTCAAGAGGAACTAAAAGAGTTATAAATATTAGCCAAAAAATAAATGAAGAATATTTTACTCTATAGTAGACAAGACCATAAGCGGCCATTAATGAAGTAGCTACTGACAGTGTAGCTATGCCCGTTGCCATAATAAAACTATTAAAAAACATTTTTAAAGCAGTTATTTCTTGAAAAAAACCTGAAGTTTTAAACAAAACACTAGAATAGTTATCTATAAAATTGTCACCTAAAAGAAACTGTAAGCCATTAGTATTAATAAATAAGCTCGTATGAGTTGAACTTGCAAAAATTATCCAAACAGGGACTATCATTAAAAGTAGACCAAAAATTAAAATTAAATGATTCAGACTAAATGTTATTCTATTCATCTTAGTTATAATGAATTTTTCCTTCAATATATCTGAATTGGAAAATTGTAATCACAAGAACAATCAACATCATCATAATTGATTGAGCCCCTGCGCTGCCTAAGTCCAAACCTTTAAAGCCATCTATATATGCTTTATAGACAAGCGTTTTGGTTTCACTTCCAGGTGCGCCGATTGTAGTAGTATCAATAATTCCAAAAGTATCAAAGAAAGAGTATGTGATATTAATGATAATCAAAAAGAAAGTGGTAGGCATTAATAATGGAAATGTAATAGTCCAGAATCTTCTGATGTTACTTTTACAGTCAATAATAGATGCTTCTATTACAGTTTTTTGAATTGCCTGAAGACCAGCTAAAAAGAAAATAAAGTTAGCACTAATTTGTTTCCATGAGCCAGCAATTACTACATATATGTATGCATCAAATACATCTTGATACCAATTAAAACCCCATAAATTATTAAATAAATGATAAAGAAGACCAAATCTCTCGC
>ERZ802830.4651-NODE-4651-length-10879-cov-13.831_pt1 | contig 10879 bp, 9 predicted proteins | sample MGYA00345654_ERZ802830 | MGnify/ENA primary metagenome ERZ802830 (study PRJEB30503, sample SAMEA104212375) | marine metagenome | biome: Westerlies Biome; feature: [SRF] surface water layer (ENVO:00010504) within the epipelagic zone...; material: water...
CTTTCATTAAATAATTTTTATGCAACATCACATTTAGGTAGCATGACAGAGGAAGGGGTTTTAGCTATGGGGCTTGCTGCAATTGATGGACTGGATGAAAACCATATACCCCTATAAACTTATATTATGAAAGAATCTAATACATCTTTGGGAACCTGGCTTAGTTTATATAATGAAGCTATAGCTGAACTTTTAGTAAATGCTGGATATGAATGGGTCACAGTAGATCTTGAGCATAGTGCTATTACAATTGCAGAAGCTGAAAAACTAATAAGGGTAATAGATTTAGCAGGTGCAAAACCTTATGTCAGAGTATCAAGCAATGATGCAGTTCAAATTAAAAGAGTGCTTGATGCAGGAGCTAAAGGAATTATTGTTCCAATGGTTTGCTCACCAAGTGATGTAGCAAATGCAATAAGTGCTATCCATTATCCACCAAAAGGTACAAGAGGTATGGGGCTTGCAAGAGCTCAAGGTTATGGTGAATCTGTTGCTAAAGAAAACTATATTCAAAACATATCAAAAGAGATCGACTTATATATTCAGCTTGAATCCAAAGAAGCATTAGAGCATCTTGATGCTATGTTCTCTCAAGATATCAATGGCTATATGATTGGACCTTATGATTTATCTGCATCAATGGGTATACCAGGAGATTTTACTAATCCGGATTTTATTGCAGCTGAGAATTCTATCTTGGAAGTTGCCAAAAAATACGACATTAAAAGAGGCTACCATATAGTTGAACCAGACCTTGAGCAGCTTAACTTGCGTCAGTCTCAAGGCTATAATTTTATAGCATTTAGTGTAGATTTTAGAATGCTTGATGTGATGGCGAGACAACCATTTACTAATGACTAAAATACTTGCAGTAGTTCCTGCAAGAATGAGCTCTTCAAGATTCCCCGGCAAACCTTTAGAAAAGATTCATGGTATTCCAATGCTGGCCCATTGTTATTTTCGAGCACTCCAGGCTAAAGAGGTTAGCAAAGTAGTTCTTGCTACTCCAGATGCAGAAATAATAAATTTCGCGCAAGATCATAATATCGAAACAGTTCTAACTTCTGATTCGCATGAGCGCGCAACTGAACGAGCTGAAGAGGTGCTAAAGATTTACGCAGATAAGGGCGATCATTATGATTATGTACTTTTACTTCAAGGTGACGAACCGCAAATAGATCCAGATGATATAGATGCTTTAGCTTTAGCTATAAAAACTAGTGCTAACTGTGTAGTTAATCTAATTCACTCTATAGAAGGCAATGAATTAAAGGACCCAAGTGTTGTTAAAGCTATACTCGATTTAAATGGGAATATTCTTTATTTTAGCCGAGCGCTAATTCCATATAATACTAATACCGGCTTCAGGCAATTAGGTATGATAGGTTTTACTTCGCAAATCTTACAAAGATATTGTGAATTAGATGCTACCCCTTTAGAGATTACTGAATCTATAGATATGATGCGTTTTTTAGAAAATGATATTGCTATAAGCTCTTTGATTACAGATAAAGCCATCATCGGAGTTGATCATCCTGAAGATATACAAAAGGTCGAACAACAAATGCAGGATGATGAATTAATGAAAGAATATAAATTTATCTTTGCTAAAAAGAAGTAATCTGATGCAAGTATTAATTCTCAGCGATGGCATACCCGGGCATTTTAACCAATCCAAGGGTGTTGCAGCTTTGCTTGCAGAAACCATGGAAATCAATGAATCATTGGCGATTATTAATCCAAGAATAAAGCTACTAAGATCACCGATTAAATTAATTGCTAGGTATCTCACTAAAAATCTTTCAACTTTAAAAGCAAAAATAATTATTAGCCTTTTTCAGCCAATAGATTTACAAAAAATAGATCTAATAATTGCCGCGGGAGGCAATACAGCAGCCTTATCTGCAGCTTTGTCCTTTATTGCAGATATTCCCAATATCCAATTGGGCTCTCCAAGAGGAATTCATTCTGATAATTTTAATGCACATCTTACTATTGATAGATATTATGAGACTCCAAATAATATTGTTTTGGATATAACCCCAAACCTATATTCACCTAAAATATGTCAAGAAGCCTCAAATCATAAGGCTAATGAAAATTCGTGTCTTTTATTAGTTGGTGGCAAAGGTATTGGCTACTCTTATGATAATAGTGAATGGGAGAAGCTTATTGCCAATATAATTACTTTTTCTGCAGAAACTAATTCAAAGTTTACAATAGTAACCTCAAGAAGAACTGATCCATTAATTGAATCAATGCTACAAGAAAAATTAGCTAAATACTCTACAGAAGATTCAATTTGGTTTCATGGTGGCGGCACGAATGCTAATTTAGCAGAATTATTTGGAAATTCTGTTCAAATATTTGTTACAGAAGATAGCGCAATGATGATTTCTGAGGCTATAAGTAGTGGTAAGAATGTTACCACTTTGTATCCAAAGTTAATTAAGGCTCCAATTAGATATATGAATCATATGAATAAGTACAAACATCTCAACCTCATAAATAGTCAAAGTATTTCACAAGAGTTAGAAAAAAGAATAGATGGAGATAATATAGAAAACATAAATCTAATGAGAGAAAAGCTTAGACGCAATATATTAGCAAGGATACAGCCATGAAGGGTTTGGTGTGGTTTAGAAATGACTTAAGAATCGATGATAATCCATCTTTAAGAAAAGCATTTGAAGAGTGTACTTCTGTAATCGCAATTTATCTTTGGTCTGAAGAGCAAATGCTTGAACATAATGAGGCTAATATAAAGCAAGATTTTATAATTCAAAACTTACATTCACTTAGCTTAGAATTAGAAAAATTTAATGTGCCTCTGCAAATAATTAAAAGCAAGGGATTCCTAGATGCTGATATAAAAATAGAAAATTTTATCCATGAACATGGAAACAATAAGATTTATTTTAATAAAGAGTTTGCACAAGATGAAATAAATCGTGATGCAAAAGTAACCTCTGCTTTAGGCAATATTGGCATTGAGGTTGAAGTGTCTAATGATCAAATCATATATGAGCCGGGCTTTTTAAAGACAGGTCAAGATAAACCCTTTTCTGTTTTTACACCCTTTAAAAGGCGTTGGATAGAAAATTTTGATATGAGCTATCTGGATATTGATTTCTCATATACAAAAAAAGAACAATTATCTCTTAAATCAAATTTAGAAAGTTTTGATTTTGCTTTTACAGCTACTCATAAAGTTGATATGAGCCTTTGGCCAATTGGTGAAGATAATGCCTTAAAAAGGGTAAAATATTTTCTAGAAAATGATGCCGAAGCTTATTCAAAGAATAGAAATGATCCAATTATTGATGGCACTAGCAGAATATCTCCATATCTTGCTTGTGGAATTATTTCTTCAAAAAGATGTATCTTAGAAGGATTAAAGAAAAATAATTATGAATTAAGTGCTGGAAAAATTGGTATTACTAAATGGATTGATGAAATTGTTTGGAGAGAATTTTACAGAAATATAGCGTATTCTTTTCCAAAGGTAAGTAAAGGCCAGCCATTTCAGGACTATACAAGAAATATTCAATGGATATTAGATGAATCCCAGTTAGAGGCATGGAAATCAGGCCAAACTGGCTTTCCACTTATAGATGCAGCCATGAGACAACTTCTTCATGAAGGCTGGATGCATAATAGACTAAGAATGGTTGTAGCAATGTTTTTTACCAAAAATATGTTACATGATTGGCGAGTTGGCGAGGCATATTTTATGCAGAAGCTCATTGATGGTGATTTTGCTTCTAATAATGGCGGTTGGCAGTGGAGCAGTTCAACTGGAACTGACGCTGCACCTTACTTTAGAATTTTCAATCCAATTACTCAATCTAAAAATTTTGATAAGGAGGGATTGTTTATTAAAAAATACGTCCCAGAATTAAAAGATTTAGATAAATCTGTCATTCACGACCCTCCAAGTGAGCACAGAAAATATTGCAATTATCCAAATCAAATACTTGATTTAAAAGAATCTAGAATCAGAGCAATTGAGGTTTTCAACCAAGCCAAAAATTCATAATTTTTTTGATAGTCTAGATATTTTTTCTTCTGTATACTTTTCTAATCATATTTAACGAGGGAGAAGAATATGGCAGATTTTCTTAGTGACTTAGAGATAGCTAGCGCAGCCTCAAAAAAAGATATCAAAGAAATTGGTAACTCTTTAGGCATTCCAGAAGAAAGCTTAATTCCATTTGGTAATGATAAGGCAAAAATAACTTACGATTTCATTGATAGCTGCAAAGATAAAGATAATGGGAAGTTAATTTTAGTAACTGCTATATCACCAACTCCAGCAGGAGAAGGAAAGACTACAACAAGTGTTGGTTTGGTCGATGGCCTTTGTCATATTAAAAAGAATGCAATGATTTGTCTTAGGGAGCCCAGCTTAGGTCCTTGTTTTGGTATGAAGGGTGGAGCAGCCGGAGGAGGCTATGCTCAGGTTATTCCTATGACAGATATAAATCTTCATTTCACAGGTGACTTTCATGCTATAGGAGCAGCGCATAATCTTATTTCCGCGGTTATTGATAATCACATTCATTGGGAAAACTCTTTGAATATAGACCCAAGAAGAATTACTTGGAAACGAGTGGTTGATATGAATGATAGATCATTAAGAGATATTACGTGTGGACTTGGTGGAACAGGTAATGGCATCCCAAGACAAAGTGGATTTGATATTACTGTGGCTTCAGAAATAATGGCTGTATTTTGTTTAGCTTCAAGCCTGCAAGATCTTGAGGAAAGAGTTAGTAATATTACTATTGGATATTCTAGAGACTTAGAGCCGGTAACTGTCAAACAGCTTAATGTGCATGGAGCAGTTACAGCTCTGCTTCGAGACTCTTTTCAACCTAACCTTGTTCAAACTTTAGAAAACAATCCAGCATTAATGCATGGTGGTCCTTTTGCAAATATTGCGCATGGTTGCAACTCAGTTATTGCAACCAAAACTGCACTAAAATTGGCTGATTATGTAGTAACTGAAGCAGGTTTTGGTGCTGATTTAGGTGCAGAAAAGTTCTTTGATATTAAATGTCGAAAAGCTGGGCTTTCTCCAGACGGCGTAGTGCTAGTTGCAACAACCAAAGCATTAAAAATGCATGGTGGTGTTTTAAAAGAAGATTTAAAAGCTGAAAATGATGCAGCTATAACAGCTGGCTGTAAAAATCTTGAGAGACATATAAACAATATAGGTCAATTTGGAGTTCCTGTAGTTGTAGCAATTAATGCATATGCTACAGATACCCAAGCAGAACATCAGGCTATTATAGATTTTTGTAAGGGCTTAAATGTTGAATGTAGAATCTCATCACATTGGTCTGATGGAGGTAAAGGAGCTGCAAGCCTAGCCGAATATGTAGTCGAGATGGTGGATTCTCAAGAATCAAACTTTAAACCTCTATATTCAGATGAGATGAATCTATGGGATAAGACAAAGTATATAGCGCAAAATATTTATGGCGCTGATAACATTATTGCTGATAAAAAAGTTAGAGATCAATTTGCTCAATTTGATAAAAATGGTTACAGCAACTATCCAATATGTATGGCTAAAACCCAATATAGTTTTTCAACTGACCCTTCTTTAATGGGTGCACCAAGCGGACATGAAGTTCCTATTCGAGAAATTCGTTTATGTTCTGGAGCTGAATTTATAGTAGTTGTCTGCGGAGCCATCATGACAATGCCTGGATTACCAAGGAAGCCTGCTTCAGAAAATATTGGAGTTGATAAAGATAAGAATATCGAAGGTTTATTCTAATTATTTGCTTTATTGCTGAATAGTTTATGAATTATAATTTACAACCGCATAATTAAATCATTAGGAGTTTTAAGAATGAAAGATAAATTAGATTTTTATATAAATGGTGCATGGGTGCAATCAGCATCTAGTGAAAAAATTGAGGTTATTAACCCTGCTAATGAAGAGGTTATCGGACATGTAACTGCTGGCACCAAAGAAGATATAGATATAGCTGTAAATGCAGCGGCAAAAGCATTTGAATCATTTGCTGATAGCTCTAAAGCTGAACGGGTAGAGCTGTTAAAAAGAGTAATAGCTGAATATGAGAATAGAATGCAAGATTTTATCGATACCATTAGTGAAGAAATGGGAGCTCCAATGTGGTTATCTGGAGCCGCCCAAGCAGCTACAGGACTTAAAAATTTAAAGGAAACTCTTGAAGCATTGGAAGAGTATGAATTTGAGAAACCTGAAGGTTCTTATATTTTAAGAAAAGAGCCAATTGGGGTAGTAGGAATGATTACACCATGGAATTGGCCAATGAATCAGATAACAACCAAAGTTTCTGCTGCTTTAGCTTCAGGTTGTACTATGGTGTTAAAGCCAAGTGAAATATCACCTTATTGTGCTATGTTATTAGCTGAAGTTTTTGATGCTGCTAAAGTTCCTGCTGGAGTATTTAATGTTGTAAATGGTTATGGTCCAACTGTTGGAGCAGCACTATCAGAGCATCCAAAGGTTGATATGATGTCATTTACTGGCTCTACAAGAGCTGGAATAGCTGTTGCTCAAGCATCAGCTGTAACTGTAAAGAGAGTTCAACAAGAACTTGGCGGCAAGTCTTCAAATATTATTCTTGATGATGTTGCTGATTTAGAAAAATCAGTGAAAGGTGGGGCTGGGCATTGTTTTTTAAATTCAGGTCAATCATGTAATGCACCTACTAAAATGCTCGTTTCCGCAGCCAATTATGACAAAGCTGTAGAGATAGCAGCAGCTACTGCCAATGCTACAACTGTTGGAGATCCTAAAGGCGAATTTAGAATAGGCCCAATAGCAAATAAAGCTCAATACGAAAAAGTTGTAAGACTAATAGAGATTGGAATCGAAGAAGGCGCTACTTTAGTTGCTGGGGGGCCAGAAAAACCAGAAGGTTGTGAAAAAGGTTATTACGTTAAACCAACTGTATTTGCCAACGTTACAAATGATATGACAATAGCTAAAGAAGAAATTTTTGGTCCTGTCTTATGTATTCTTAAGTACGAAAGTGAGGATGAAGCAATTCAAATTGCTAATGATACTGAATACGGTCTAGCAGGATATATTCAGGGCGAATTAGGTCACGCTCAAGAGGTGGCTAAAAAAATTAGAGCTGGCCAAATAACTATCAATGGTGGTGCGCGAGGAAGTGCAGCTCCATTTGGTGGTTATAAAGCTTCAGGCAACGGTAGAGAGCATGGCGTCCATGGTATTGATGAATGCCTTGAAACTAAAGCTGTAATTATTCCAGCTAGTTAATCAAGAAGATCAGGCTCTTTTTTGATGATCATATCAAATGCTGGCTGATAACTTGCCCATGCAGCAACATCATTTGCAATAAATTCTCTTGTTTTTATAGCAGTATCATGCGGAATAATAACTGGATTGCCTGCAGCTTCTGCCATTAGTTGAGCTTGGCAACATCTTTCCATCGACATGTAAAACCAAAGAGCTATATCAACAGATGGACCAGTTGTTAGGATTCCATGGTTCTGAAGAATAATAACTTTTTTATCACCTAAAGCTTTAGCAATTTCATCACCTTCATCAACTTCTTCTACAACTCCAGAAAAGTCTTTATACATTCCTTGGTTTTCATAAAAAGCGCAGGCGTCTTGAGAAATAGGATCAAGCGGCTTACCTAATGTAGAAAATGTTCTGCCATAGATTGAATGCGAATGAGCAGCTGCATTTACATCTGGTCTTGCAGCATGCAATCTTGAATGTATAGCAAAAGCTGCAACATTGACATCCTTATTACCTTGAACAACCTTACCATCATGATTGACTAATATAAGATCAGAGACAGAAATTTGAGAGAAGTGAACTCCAAGAGGATTTACCCAAAAATGGTCATGGAATTCAGGATCTCTTAAAGTAATATGTCCAGCAACTCCTTCATTAAAACCAAAATAAGCAAACATTCTGAATCCAGCAGCTAATTTTTCTAACTGATTTCTTCTGAGTTCAGCAACATTAGCAAATTCTGTCATTTCTAAACCTTTGCCTTTAACAGGAAGCCTGCCATCAGTAGTATCAATTTTTATAGGTGTAACATTTGTCATGATATTTATCCTCTTATTCGTATTGAATGTTAAAATAGGATACCAAATAAAGAGATTATTATGAAATATAGAATTGAGAAAGATAGTCTAGGAGAAGTAAAAGTTCCGCAAAAAGCTTTATGGGGAGCCCAAACCCAAAGAGCGGTAAATAATTTTCCCATTAGCGGAATTAAGATGGATTTTCCTTTTACAAAATCTTTTGTTTCATCTCTAGGCTTAATCAAAGATGCAGCAGCTAAAGCTAATCTAAGATTAAAATTAATCTCTGCAAAAAAGTCTAAAGCCATTTCAAGGGCTGCTAAAGAAGTTTGGCAAGAAAAGCATCATCATGAGTTCCCGATTGATGTTTTTCAGACTGGCTCAGGCACTAGTTCTAATATGAATGCTAATGAGGTTATAGCCAATATAGCATCCAAGTTAGCAAAAATTGAAATTAGTCCTAATGATGATGTGAATATGAGTCAAAGCAGTAATGATGTTATTCCTACTGCCATAAAGATAAGCGCGCATATGGATTTATCAAAAAAATTAATGCCAGCTTTAGAGCTTTTAATCAAAACAATTGATGAAAAAGCCAAAACTTTAAAAGGGACTATTAAAACTGGTAGAACGCATTTAATGGATGCAATGCCAATAGATTTTTCAGAGGAATTAAAAGCTTGGTCGAGCCAACTAAGCTCCTCAAAAGAAATGCTACAAGTTTTAGAAAAGAAGTTTTTGGAACTGCCACAAGGTGGAACAGCTGTTGGAAGTGGTGTTAATGCTCATAAACAGTTTGCCAAGTATTTCGCTCAAGAGATGAGCAAGTTATCAGGATCTAAATGCACTGTAAGTAAGAATTTTTATCATGAGCTAAGTGCCCAAGACGCCTCTGTTCAGCTTTCTGGAGAGTTAAAAAATTTAGCAGTTATGCTTATGAAAATTTCTAATGATTTAAGATGGATGAATAGTGGCCCATTAGCAGGCCTATCCGAAATTCAATTAAAAGCATTACAACCAGGAAGCAGCATCATGCCTGGAAAGGTTAATCCTGTTATACCTGAAGCTGTTGCAATGGCTTCAGCAGATGTTATTGGTAATGACGCTTCCATTACAGTTGCTGCACAAGCGGGCAGTTTTCAATTAAATGTAATGTTGCCTGTAATTGCTTACAACCTTTTAAAGAGCATTAATTTATTAGCAGGCGCAATGAATGTATTATCTAAAAAAGCTATTAAGACTTTTAAGGTAAATAATAAAAATCTTGAAGCATCTTTAGCAAAAAATCCTATTTTAGTTACAGCTTTAAATCCTATTATCGGATATGAGAAAGCTGCAGCAATTGCTAAAAAAGCTTATAAAGAAAATAGGCCTATTATTGATGTTGCAGCAGAAGAAACAGATATATCTGTCGCAAGATTAAAAAAACTTCTCGACCCAGCAAAATTATCTAAAGGTGGAATTAGTGGCTGAATTACAAGCTCAATCTTGTGAAGCATGCAAAATTGATGCACCTAGATTAACTGATACAGAAATAACCAATCTTATTAGTGAAATTAATGATTGGGATCTTATACAGGAACCAGTAAAGCAAATAAAAAAAATATTTAGCTTTCCAGATTATCAAAGTGGAGTAAATTTTTTAAATGCTGTCGCAACTATGGCAGATCAAGAAGATCATCATCCAGAATTAGTACTTGAATGGGGAAAGGTAACTGTTATTTGGTGGTCACATAAGATCAAGGGTCTTCATAAAAATGATTTTATTTGTGCTTCAAAGACAGACAATCTTTACCAAAACTAGCATATAAAATTTTTCTTGCCGGCTTTTTTTTCTTTGTAAACATAAGTTATAATCTCTCATGGACAAAGTAAAACAAAAAGCACTCACATTCGATGATGTTCTATTGGTGCCTAATTTTAGCGATTTCTTACCAAGCGAAGCTTCACTCGAAACTCAATTAACAAAAAATATATCACTTAAGATGCCTTTAGTGTCAGCTGCTATGGATACTGTTACGGAATCTGGAATGGCTATAGCTCTTGCTGAGGCTGGAGGAATTGGTATTATTCACAAAAACTCTTCAATTGAAGAGCAGGCTTCTCAAGTTAGAGCAGTAAAAAAATATGAAAGTGGCGTGGTAAGAGATCCTGTTACCATTCAATCAACCCAAACTATTGCAGATTTAAAACAATTAACTCAAGAACTTAATATTTCTGGCATGCCTGTTGTTGATGGTGATGAATTAAAAGGTATCGTTACAGGAAGAGACTTTAAATATGCAGATGATATGAAGGCACAAGTCTCTTCAATTATGACTCCACAAGAAAGATTAATCACAGTTCCTGAGGGCACACCTCAAGATAAAGTTAAAAAACTAATGTATGAGAATAGGATTGAAAAGATTCTTGTTGTAAATTCATCTAATAAGCTTGCTGGTTTAGTTACTATGAAAGATATAGAAAAATCAGCAGAACATCCTGATGCTACTAAAGACCAAGAGGGTCAACTAATGGTAGGCGCTGCTATTGGCACAGGAACAGACACTTTTGAAAGAGCTTCTGAGTTAGTTAAAGCTGGAATTGACCTATTTGTAGTTGATAGCGCTCATGGCCATACTAAAAATGTATTAGATACAGTAAAAATGATTAAAAAAGAGTTTAAAGACATTGATGTTATTGCTGGTAATGTTGCTACTGCAGAGGGAGCGCTTGCCTTAAAAGATGCTGGCGCTGATGCTGTAAAAGTAGGAATGGGACCTGGATCTATTTGTACCACAAGAATTATCGCAGGTATCGGTGTGCC
>ERZ802830.4652-NODE-4652-length-10878-cov-8.64465_pt1 | contig 10878 bp, 6 predicted proteins | sample MGYA00345654_ERZ802830 | MGnify/ENA primary metagenome ERZ802830 (study PRJEB30503, sample SAMEA104212375) | marine metagenome | biome: Westerlies Biome; feature: [SRF] surface water layer (ENVO:00010504) within the epipelagic zone...; material: water...
TATCTTTTTCTTTGATATGTTTTGTGTAGGATGCTCTTATAGCATCAAGAATTGACGTGTGACTAGCTGCCACTTTTTGCAACTTGGCCATAACTCATAAGTTTTAAATATCTGCTCTCTAGCAAAATATCTAATGGTTGCTTCACTATTTTATCAAGTTCTCTTTTGATAGCAGTTTTAACGTTATTCATTGTCTGAGGAATATCACGCTGAGCCCCACCTAAAGGTTCTGGAATAATACTATCAGTTAAATTAAGCTCTTTGAGTCGTTGTGCAGTTATTCCTAATTTTTCAGCAGCCTCAGATGATTTTTCTTGCTTCTTCCACAATATAGAGGCACAGCCCTCAGGAGAAATAACAGAATATATAGAGTGTTGTAACATCATTAGGTGATCTACCACTCCCAATGCAAGTGCTCCGCCAGACCCACCCTCTCCAATTACAACACCCAAAATAGGAGTTTTAAGCTCTGACATTACATAAAGATTTCTTGCAATAGCCTCAGACTGTCCCCGCTCCTCTGCTCCAATACCAGGATATGCACCTGGTGTATCTATTAGAGTAATGATTGGTAGTTGAAATTTTTCTGCTAATTTATAAAGTCTTAAAGCCTTACGATACCCCTCAGGTCTTGGCATACCAAAATTACGATACTGACGATCTTTAACATCCCTACCTTTTTGGTGGCCAATTACCATGACTGATCTACCTTCAAAAGAAGCAATACCCCCTACAATTGCAGGATCATCTGCAAATGCTCTATCACCATGTAGCTCTTCAAAATCAGTAAAAATATGTTCAATATAATCGAGGGTGTATGGGCGCTGAGGATGCCTCGCTACAAGAGACACTTGCCATGCACTTAAATTATCGTAGATTTCATGTAAAGACTTATCTGCTTTTTCTTCTAGTTGTTTGAGTTCGGTAGTAATATCCAGTGTAGGGTGATCACTATGTGCTGTCTTGAGGCTGGCAATTTTCGTTTCTAAAGATTCAATCGACTTTTCGAATTCCAAGTAACTTTTTTTCATAAATATTAAATGATCTTAGCTAAAAGTTAATTATAAATTATTTTCACGTTATCATCATGAAACGTTTTAGATAAACTCAGTATTAATTCTTCGTGCAGTGTAACCTCCCAATCAGGACCAAGAAGTAAATCAACTTTTCCGGAATGGTTTGTATACTTTACCTTAATCTTGCACTTGCTTAGATTATTATCAAAAGCTCCATTACAATAGGGTTTTAATAGCTCTTTAAGCTTTGATCCGTCTGAAGATTCTCTTAATGATATGGACAAAAATGCTGCTTTAGAACTTTGAATGGTTAAAAGGTCGTTAACTTTAATCGCGCTAATTCGATTACCTCCTGTAAAATCATCGTGACTCACTCTACCCTCAACAACTAAAAGTTTATCCTCTTTTATTAAATCATAAACCTCTGTCAAAATTTTGTTGCCAACAACTACATCAATCCGTCCTGCACCGTCATCTAAGGTAATAATTGCAATTTTTCCTCTTGAGGTCATTCTCATACGTATGACAGAAATAATACCTGCTATGAGATAAGGAGATTCTCTTGGTTTTAGCTCTGATAATCTGTTAGGCACAAACTCTCTTATCATTTTTTCATAGAACTTAAATGGATGGTTACTGAAATAAAAGCCAAGAGCAATTTTCTCTTCTGCTAATTGCTTTCGCTCTTCCCAAATATCTGAGTCAATCAAAGGAATTTCTGAAGTTTCAAATTCTTCAAATAGTGCATTTTGCCCTTGATGTGCATGCCCTTGTTCTGCCTTAGTAATGGCAAGATTCACACTTGCTAATAAGGAAGCTCTATTGGGGTGAATCTGATCAAATGCACCTGCACGAATTAAGGATTCAAAAGCCTTACGATTTACCTTGCGTAAATCTAACCTTGATGCAAAATCGAATAACGATGTAAATGGGCCATTACTTTTTCTTTCCTCAAGAATAATATCAATTGCTGACAATCCCGTACCTTTGATAGCTCCAAGTCCATATAAAATTCGGTTTTGATCTAAGGGAGTAAATTTATAATCACTCTCATTAATGTTTGGAGGTAGTAAGGTAATTTTATTTAGGGCACAATCATCGAATAACATATGTATGTTGTCAGTATTATTCATATCAGCAGACATTGAAGCTGCAATAAAAGCTGAAGGATAATGCGCTTTGAGATATCCCGTTTGATATGCAATCATTGCATAGGCTGCAGCGTGAGATTTGTTGAATCCGTACCCTGCAAATTTTTCTAATAAATCAAACAATTCAGTTGCTTGCTTTTGATTTAATTCATGTTTTTGAGCTCCTTCAATAAAGGTTGCTCTTTGTGCATCCATTTCTTCGACCTTTTTCTTACCCATAGCACGCCTCAAAAGATCGGCACCACCCAAAGTATAACCAGCAACTACTTGGGCGATTTGCATAACTTGTTCTTGATAAACTGCAATTCCATATGTTTCTTTCAAAATATTTTCTGTTGCAGGGTGTGGATATTGCACTTGTTGTTGCCCATGCTTTCTTTTACAAAAATCTGGTATCAAATCCATAGGTCCAGGCCTATATAATGCAACCAGAGCAATAATATCTTCAAAACAATCTGGTCTTGCTTGTCGAAGCATATCTTTCATTCCTCTTGACTCTAATTGAAAGACTGCTGTTGTATTCGATTGCTTTAATAAATCGAAGGTGGGTTTATCGTTTATAGGCAAAGTATCAAGCTTTAATGGTTCTTGCCCTCCCTTTGCTCTAATATAATTAGCATTTTCAAGTGCCATATCAACAATCGTGAGCGTTCTTAATCCCAAGAAATCAAACTTCACCAATCCAACAGCCTCGACATCATCTTTATCAAACTGACTAACGATTCCCTCAGCACCTGGCTGACAATATATGGGAGAGAAAGCTGATATTTTAGTTGGGGCAATAAGAACTCCCCCAGCGTGCATACTGACGTTCCTCACAAGACCTTCAAGCTTTAAAGCTAAATCGAAAAGCTCTTTTACCTCTTCTTCTTTTTTTATACGATCCTTAATTTGAGGTTCTTTATCTATCGCATCTTTAAGGGTAATTCCCAGCTCCATAGGAACCAACTTTGCAATGGTGTCAACAAAATTATATGGAAGATCAAGCACCCTTCCCACATCTCTAAGAACGGCTTTGGCAGCCATCGTTCCAAAAGTTGCAATCTGCGAAACAGAATCAGAACCGTATTTTTTCTTCACATAATCAATAACTTTATCTCTTCCCTCCTGACAGAAATCAATATCAAAGTCGGGCATGGATATTCGGTCTGGATTTAAAAAACGTTCAAAAAGTAAATTATAGGCAAGTGGATCTAGGTCAGTAATCCCCAGACTATATGCAACTACAGATCCTGCGCCAGACCCTCTTCCGGGACCGACGGGTATATTATTAGATTTTGACCAGTTAATAAAATCGGCAACAATAAGGAAATAACCAGCGTAACCCATTTTATTTATAACCTTAACTTCAAAATTTAACCTATCTAAATATCTAGGAACCTGATCTTCTTTTTCCTTTTGGTTCGTATATAAACTATCCAATCTCTCATCTAAGCCTTTTTTAGATTCAATTAATAAATAGTCCTCTATTTCAACACTCTCTGGAATAGGAAAGTCTGGTAGAAATATTTTTCCTAATTCAAATTCAAAATTGCAACGCTTAGCAATTACGACTGAATTCTGTGTTGCTGATGGAATATCATTAAATAGATTTACCATTTGTTCTGAAGTTTTAAAATATTGCTCTTCAGTAAAGTGTTTGGGTCTTCTTTTATCAGCAAGCATATAACCATCAGCAATACATGTTTTAGATTCATGCGCTCTAAAATCTTCAGGATCCATAAATTGGATTGGTTGAGTAGCTACTAAAGGTACCTTGTTTTCAGCTGCTAAAAAAATAACTTTTTCTATGTATTGATTTTCTCTTTTTCTCCATGAATCATCACCATACCTTTGTACTTCAAGATAAAAACGATCCTGAAAAACTTTCTTCCAAAGCAATAATTCCTCTCTAGCCTCAGGGATTTTATTTTGATCAAGAAGTTTTCCAATACTTCCATGCAAGGAACCAGACAACACAATTAATCCATCGTGAGAATCAAAAAGCCAATTTTTTTTAATCATTGGCTTCCCACGTACCTGATTTTCTAAATAGGCTTTTGATATTAACTCGGAGAGATTATTGAAACCTTGTTGGTTTTGACAAAGCAATAACATCTTGTGGGGTTGCTCAGAACTAGCATCATTTTCAATCCAAACATCTACTCCGAATATAGGCTTTATTCCAGAGGCTATAGCGGACTTATAGAACTTGACTGCTCCAAAAAAATTGCTAAGATCAGTTAATCCAAGGGCTGGCATATTTGTTTCTAAAGCTTTTTTTACATAATCAGGTATCCTGACTATTCCATCTGAAATAGAGTATTCGCTATGACAACGAAGATGTATAAATTGCGATTGTGAAGAATCCGACATAATAAATTATTTTACCTGAGAAGCTTTGGTAGAATATTGTAAATGTCATTTTTTTTTAAAAATTTTAAAGGGGAAATTTATGAGTCAAGTTACACTAAAAGGTGATCCAGTTTCTATTGGAGGTAATTTTCCTTCTCCTGGTTCCACAGCACCTGATTTTAGCCTAGCTAATGATAAAAGAGAAAATATAAGTCTATCTCATTATAACGGTAAGATTAAAATCTTAAATATCTTTCCGAGCATTGATACTCCTACTTGTGCGTTATCTGTAAAAAGGTTTAATGATGAGGTATCGAGCCTTGAGAATACTGTAGTTCTTTGTATTTCTGCTGATTTACCATTTGCCCAAAAACGATTTTGCGGTGCAGAGGGAGTTGAAAATATAGAGACTTTATCAGCCTTTAGAGATATATCTGGATTTGCAAATAGTTACGGCGTTGCTATTCTTGATACAAGTCTTCAAGGCCTAACATCAAGAGCAGTTGTTATTTTAGATGAACATAATAAAGTGATTTATAGTGAATTAGCTCCAGAAATTACCGAAGAACCGGATTATGTTAGTGCATTAAGCGCTATAAATTAATTACTTTCGATTACTTCCAGCAACCATTTTAATTTCGAATAATCGGCAATCAAGGGCACCATTAAATAAAGGTGTCTTTTTGCTGGGTGCTAAGCGCATCAATTTTGGCATCCTAAAGTCATTTGTTAAAAAATAAGTACTCCAACCAGCAAAAGATTGTTTCAAAGTTCTTGCCCAATCTGGATAGGCATTATCTAAATCTTCATCATCACCAATTCTCTCTCCATACGGAGGATTTGTAACCAAAACTCCCTCATCAAGTGGTGGCTTTATCTCGTTAAATTGCTTGCATGCAAGTTGAATACAATTTTCAAATCCGGCAAGCACAAGATTTTTTTTACTCACTCGTACAGCGCGTAAATCTTTATCGGAACCGTAAATCCGCAAAAAATCTTTCTGAATAATTGCATTCTGATATGATTTTTTTATATCCTTAAAAAGTGCTTTGTCAAAGTTTTTCCATGCCATAAAACCAAAATTACGCTTCAGACCAGGTGCCTGATTGGTGGCAATCAATGCGGCTTCGATTAGAAATGTACCACTGCCACACATGGGATCAAGAAAGGCTTGACCTGGCTCCCAACCAGATAATTTAATTATTCCTGCAGCCAAGTTTTCTTTAATAGGTGCCTCCACACTGCCTACTCTAAAACCACGCTGGTAAAGTGGGTCACCTGAGGCATCTAAATAAATTGAAAAATTATTTTTTTCAAGGAATAGATGCACCTTGATATCAGGTTCTCGCACCTCCACACTGGGCCTCTTTCCAAATTTTTTTCTAAAAAAATCACATATAGCATCTTTAATTCGTAACGTCATAAAATCTACACTTTTTAGAGGGCATTTAATAGCGGTAGTTGAAACTTTAATAGTTTTATTTACCTCAAATAATGAGCTCCAATTTACATCAAGCGCAGATTTAAATATATCCTCTTCATTTTCATAAGTACCTTTTTTAACTAAACACATTATTCTGGTAGCAATACGGCTTGAGATATTTGCTCTGTACAACACTTCGTGATTTCCGGTAAAAAGAATACCGCCATCTACTTTTTCAAGATCGACTGCATTTATGCTTAATAATTCTTGCTGAAGAATTTCTTCTAATCCTCGCGGACAACTTGCAAAATAATGATTTTTCAAAATATGCCTTATATAAATTTTAATCGGTGTGCATCAATAGAGGTGTTACTTTCAATCAGACGGTTGAAATATACCATCAATTCAAGCCCAATCTTTTTTTCTAGTAATTTAATTTTATCTTTTAATTCTGAGATTCGAACTTCATTTGGGGTATTTTTAAATGCCATGACAATCATATTTCCTGGATTACCGGATGGAACAGAAAGTACTAAGTTGTTAAAAATTTTTTTAATTTTATTTATATAAGATGGAGTATTGGTGTCCGACCCCCAAAGATTAATAATAAAAATACCTTGTTCACTAAGTCTACTTTTACATAACGCGAAATATTCTTCTGTAGTAAATACGTCTGGTATTCCATACTCATCAAAAGCATCTGATAGCAAAATATCATATGTTGCGTTGTTATCAACCATGTAACTTATGCCATCTCCCTTCACTACATTTAATCTTGAATCATTCGGTAATTCAAAGTAGGTATATGCTGCACTTATTACTTGTTGATGCACCTCAAGGACGGTGATACTGCATTTTTGACAATGCTTAAAATAAAACTTTGGCATTGATCCACCACCAAGACCAATAGTTAAAATATTTTCTGGGGCTGGGCTAAACAGCATGCTTAGCGCCATTGCCTTTGTGTAATTAAGCTCAAGGTAGTAAGGGTCTTTAATATTCATTGAGCTTTGTGTTGTGTCGGTACCAATATGCAACGAACGAATGCCATTACGCTCACTTATCTCTACAGGAACTTGTTGAAGCTCATTAAAGGAAGGGGAATTATGATAGCCAAATAACTTACTAATAATTTTTTTTGGTGAAGTCATACTGCTTAGTCTACCAACTTCATCCAGCGTTTATCCATTCGCTTAATCGAAATGGGATAGCTAGTCTTTAGTTCTTGTGCAAAAAGTGAGACTCTTAATTCCTGTAATGCCCATTGAAAGTCAATAAAATTTTCAGGTACTGCCTCCCCAGCTTCCACATATTCAACTACCTTCTCAATCCATTTATCTCTTAATCGATTAATCTCTCGCATATGAACCTGATCCTGGTCTTCCTTCATTGAAAATTTTTTAAGTCTTATGGTCATGGCATTTAAATACCTAGGAATATGTTTTAATTGATCAAATAAAAAAAGTGGTCTCTCATAAGGCGGTAGAAGTATATCTAATTGCTCACTTAAATCCTCCAGAGTGGTTTTTGGCAAATATTTTATATTTGCCTTAGCTTTTTGATAAGCGCTGTAGTTTTTTGCAATTTCTGTCAGGGCGCTAGAAAGGTCGTGACTCAGATCTGAAAACGATTTACGACTATTAACAGTCAAAGTATCAAAAGCATTTTGGGATTTTATATTGCTTGCCTCGCTGTCTACAATTTCATTGAAAACGACATCAATAAAATTTTTCTTCAAATCTTCAGGGCTAATATGCGAGTGAAGTAACATGCCAAATTCTTCAAAACGTGGTGGATTTTTTTTAATATATTTTATTTTCTCCTGTAATTGAATCTTTATTAGTCTTTTAATGCCCTCCTGATGTAAATAATCTGCCTCTGCTTTATCATCTGCCACAAAAAGATCTACATGCGACTCCTTGTCAACCAGAGCTGGGTATCCCACGATAACGGTATTGTTTATTTTTTTCTCAACCTTATCTGGAATAGTTTTTAGTTTTGGCCAATACTTTATTTCCATTTGCTCAATGCCAAAGCTAATATCTTCTAATACCTCCACCACCTTATCTTTGTTTTTTTTCTGTAAGAGTAATAAGTCTCTTCCCTCATCAAGAGGAATATTATTTTCATCCACAATTACATAGTTCACCATAAGGTGCTCAGGTAAATTTTTTAAACTTTTCTCAGTAAGTCTAAATTTTGAATTAGTTTTTTGTCGAATAAATTTTGTAAAAACCTCAGAAAATTCTTCCTCATTATTTGCGCCTGTTAAAAACTCAGTAACTGCCTCCTGTAAATGTCCACATTGACCTCTAAGGTTCTTGGGCAAATTTTTAATAAGGAAAGTGACCTTCTCCCTAATCATTCCAGGAACTAGCCAAGCTAAATCTTCTGATTTAATTTGGCTGATGCCACTCAGTGGAATCTCTACAGATAAACCATCTCTAGGGTGACCTGGTTGAAAGTGATAGCGAAAATGCAGCTCAAGATGCTGTAAAGATTTTTTTTCTGGATATTGAATCTCATCAACTTGCAGGGCCTCACGTTGCATCAAGAATGTTTTGGTTAAGAATAAATATTCAGAATTATTTTTTTCCTTTTCCTTTCTCCAACTTTCAAAACCTGCGCCATTTACAATTTTTTCATCTATACGCTCATCGTAAAATTGATATAAAACATCATCGTTAATAAGAATATCCTGTCTTCTTGTTTTATGTTCAAGCATCTCAATTTCTTGGATTAGTTTTAAGTTATGCTTCCAAAATAATCCATTACTTTCATAACCTTGCTCTACCAATCCTTGTCTTATAAAAATCTTTCTAGATTGATCCGGATCTATTCCTCCAAAATGTACTGTCTTTCCTGGGTTAACTACTAGACCATACAGCAGTGATTTTTCAGTTGCATCAACCCGGCTTAATTTTGTATTCCACCTTGGGTTGCTATATTCATACTCAAGGAGATGTATAGCCAAGCTTTCAATCCAGCGTACATCTATTTTTGCCACACATTGACCATAAAGCCTGCCTGTATCAATAATTTCTGCTGCCATAATCCACTTAAAATTTTTATTCCTAAATAATCGTGGTCCAATTAAAAACTTAATACTCCTCCCCCCTGAATACATTGGTCCGTCTATATCCTTAAAACCAATATTTCCTAATAAACCTGAAAGTAAGGCACGATGAGTCTGCTCATATGTGGCCTCAGTAGCACTTATATTAAATTTTAATTCATCGGCAATTTGTTTAAGCTGACGATGCAGTTCATGCCATTCTTTAATCCGATTGAATGATAAAAAATACTTTTGTGTAAACTGCCGGAGAGATTTATTGGTAACTTTTTTTGTTTCAATACTAAACTGCTTCCAAAGTTTAAGGAAAATATTAAAACCTGAATCTGGGTCATGAAAAAACTGATGGGCTTTATCAGCTTGTTCAGCCTTATCTATTGGCCTTTCTCGAGGATCAGAGACACTTAAAGCACTAATAATGATCAAAGCCTCCTGCACACAATTCTCTTTTTTTGATTCTAAAAGTATTCTTCCTAAAGATGGATCGATAGGTAATTTAGATAACTGTATTCCTAACGGTAGAATTTTATTCTCCATATCCACAGCCCCTAATTCTTGCAAAAGATGATACCCATCTTGAATGAAACGATAAGAAGGAGATTGAATAAAGGGAAATTCATCTACCGGACCTAATTTTAAAGCAGCCATCTTTAATATCACTGAGGCGAGTGAGGATCGGAGAATTTCAGGATCTGTAAATTCTGGTCTTGCTTTAAAGTCCTCCTCATCAAAAAGCCTTATACAAATACCAGGAGCAATTCTTCCACAACGACCTGATCTTTGATTAGCCGAAGCTTTAGAAATTTTCTCGATTAATAGCTGCTCTATCTTTAGCTTTGGGCTATAACGAACCACTCTTGCAAAGCCTGCATCAATAACAAATTTTATACGGGGCACTGTTAATGAAGTTTCTGCTATATTTGTTGCTAAAATAACACGACGTATACCACCAGGTTTAAATATTTTTTGCTGCTCATTTATTGGTAATCGAGAAAATAGAGGTAATACTTCAAACTTACCAATGAGTTTTTCACTAAGGAACTTTTTACAGTCATGAATATCCCGCTCACCAGGAAGAAATACCAAAATATCTCCTGAATTTCCGACTAACTCATCGATAGTTCTTAAAATAGCATCCTCTACTGATTCACTTGAATCTTCAGTAATTTTTTGTAGAGGGCTATAAACAATGTCCACAGGAAATGTACGGCCCGAAACTTTGATAATTGGGGCATCACCAAAATGCTGAGAGAATTTATCCACGTCAATAGTGGCACTCGTAATTATAATTTTTAGGTCTCTCCTCTTTCGCAATAGTTTGCTAAGATAACCTAATAGAAAATCAATATTAAGGCTTCGTTCATGAGCCTCATCAATAATAATTGCATCATACTGACTTAACATTGGATCATTTTGTGTCTCAGCCAAAAGAATACCGTCAGTCATAACCTTAATTGACGTGGTCTTAGTAACACGATCCATAAATCTAATTTTGTAACCTACTATTTCTCCCACCGGTGTATTAAGTTCTTCAGCAATTCTTCCAGCAACTGACCTGGCAGCAATTCTTCTTGGCTGGGTATGCCCAATCATTTTTTGTTTACCTAAACCTACATCTAGACATATCTTTGGAAGTTGGGTTGTTTTACCCGAACCAGTTTCTCCACATATAATGGTGACTTGATGGGCTAGGATAATTTTTTTAATGTCATCAACGCGTTGGCTGACTGGTAAATCAGATGGATAATCTATATCTTTAATAACAATTTGCTTCGTCAAAACTTGATATCTTTATTCGCTAAGAAATTTTGATTGTAACTCTTGGAGCTGAAATTCATCTAATATATTTTTAATTCTTGCTTTTGATTTATTATTTTTTTG
>ERZ802830.4658-NODE-4658-length-10861-cov-4.99954_pt1 | contig 10861 bp, 14 predicted proteins | sample MGYA00345654_ERZ802830 | MGnify/ENA primary metagenome ERZ802830 (study PRJEB30503, sample SAMEA104212375) | marine metagenome | biome: Westerlies Biome; feature: [SRF] surface water layer (ENVO:00010504) within the epipelagic zone...; material: water...
GCCGATCAGCACCAAAATCGACAACCGCTGCCTCTAAGCTGGGCTCGACACGAGTGCTTTTGGCTTTGTAAACATTCGCTTTAGTTTGGATGCGCTGGCGGTTTTCGATATCGAGGTCGTACAGTCGCTGACCATCGACCATCGCAACTCTCACCTCTTCCGGCTGTGTTGCATTAATAAGCATCTTCTTCATGATTTTTATCCAGTTGGCGACGCAACTGGGCGGTGCGGAGACAAAAGCGTCTCCTGTACATGCGGTCCCGCCGTCTCCGGCGAGTGATCATGATGGGAGGTTTCCTGATCCTCCGTTATCTGGTCACACAACCCTCAGTGAAACACTGGGGGCTTGATTCGCAATTCGCACCGCGCCATCTTGTGTCGCGGGTTTGTCTTTGTCTTCCGCAGGCCACTCAAACGTCCATTAGGTCCGGAGGGGGTCACGCGGTAGACTCGTAATCCGTTCATCGGGTAAGTAGGAGCGGGAAAAGCTCGACTTGGGCCAGCGGTTTTGTGCTGGTTCGGGTGCTCGTCGGTCAACGCCGCGCCACTTTTTCGAGGCATTAAGACGATGTCCGCGGGTACACCAGTATCCCGACCGGCGAACCGTAGCACCAAGCGCCCGCTGATTCAACGATTAGATAATTGGTATAAAGTAGTGATTTCATGAGTGATTCTCCGAAACAACCGGTCCGATTTGTCTCTGTACTCGCTGAGGAGGCAGGGCAGCGGTTAGATAACTTCTTGCTTCGGCATGCTGGCGACGTTCCTAAAACACGCATTTATCGGGCGATACGGAAAGGTGAGGTGCGCGTCAATAAAGGCCGCTCTAAGGCCGACTATCGGGTCAAAGCGGAAGACAGCGTGAGGGTTCCTCCCTTAACCGTGGTGCCGCGAGAGGTGAGTAAGCAGCCCTCTGCTGCCTGGGAGAAAAGAATTCGCAACGCGATTATGTATGACGACAAAGAATTGCTGATCATTAATAAGCCCACCGGGCTCGCAGTCCATGGGGGCAGTGGGGTGCGCTTGGGTCTGATCGAGTCTCTCCGAAGTTTACTGCCTGATGAGCGTTACTTAGAGTTGGTTCATCGGCTCGACCGAGACACCTCGGGTCTAGTCATGATTGCGAAGAATGCACGGACGTTGAGGGCACTGCATCAGCAACTCCGAGAAAATCGTATCCATAAGCGCTACATGGCGCTGGTGGCCGGTAAATGGCCGGCCTATCAACGGATGGTCTCGGCCCCCTTAGATCGGCGACATAGGGCATCCGGTGAGCGATTGGTCAAAGTATCCAATGAGGGAAAGCCTGCAAAAACTGAAATGAGGGTACTTGAACGATTTCCTGATGCGACCCTCATCGAGGCTAAACCGATTTCGGGCCGGACCCACCAAATTCGTGTCCATACCCAGCATATTGGCCACCCCATTCTGGGCGATACCAAATACCAAAACGACCAGTCGGCGAGCCGAACCAGTACCATCGGCCTAAAACGGTTATTCCTGCATGCAACGGCGATTCAGTTCGAGGTCAATGACCAGCGCTACGATCTGTCTTGCCCGCTGGACCCGGAGCTCGAGTCAGTGCTCGGTAAGCTGCGCACTGAGCGGAAGGGCTAGACCGTGAAAGCGCAGCAGCTCGCACAGTGCAATCAGTGGTAAGCCCTCCAGTGCGGTGGGATCTTCTGTTTTGATGCGCTGGAATAAGGTAATCCCCAGCGACTCCCATTTAAAGCTGCCCGCACAGTCGAGCGGGTTGTCGGCTGCTACATAGTGCTCTATTTCCAGCAGAGTCAGCGGCCGCATCTGCACCTCGCAAGGAACCAGCCGCTGCTTATGGTGACCCGTCACGGTCGAGCGCACTGAGACCGCTGTCCAGAACACCAGAGTTCGATCAGAGCATCGCATCAGCTGTGAGATAGCGTTATCGGCCGAGCTAGGCTTTCTTAATATCTCGCCATCGAGGCACGCGACCTGATCTGAACCGATGATGAGAGCCCCGTCAGCAGAGGGGGCCTCACATTTACTTTGCGCTAATCGGCTGGCACGTTGAACGGCGGATTCATCAGGCCGCGGCGTCTCATCGATATCCGGGTCCATCGTGCTAAACGAGACCCGCAGCCGCTCCATTAAGCTGCGACGATAAGGTGAGGTGGACGCTAAAATGAGTTGAAGTGGCGACATACCGACGTTTTCGTGAAAAATACCTTTGCGGGACCTCCCATAGTAACGAGGGGCAGATGGCTTTGACAGCGCAGATTGCCGTCCGTATGATCCGCGCCCATGAGAAAAGGGGCGTTGCCAAGAGAGCTAGCCCTTCGGGGATTAGCCGCTCGTGAGGCCGACATCAGCGGCGAGGCCGCTCTAACCGACCTCGGCCGACTCGTGAACGCTGGAGTGGGGCTGGCGGCGCCGGCGGTAGCCGCCTTCGAATTTAGACGCGACGAGGAAGGTCGTTACGTTGTCGAAGCACAAATAAAAGCTGAGGTGGTGTTGGAATGCCAACGGTGTCTTGGTGAGATGACGCAGATTTTGGAGACGCGGACCGTCATGGCCTGCATTTGGAACGATGAGGATGCGGCGGAGCTTCCGCCCAGTTACGAGCCGCTAATCGTTCAAGAAACCGCTAATCTGAGTGACATTGTTGAGGAAGAGCTGCTGCTGGCGATACCGGCTAGTCCGATGCACGCTGAAGACTGTATTACCGAGGTCCAGCGCACGGCGTTGGGCAACCAAGACGTTTGTATTGATAGTGAGGGGCGCAAAGAAAGCCCTTTCGCCGTGTTGGCTAAGTTAAAATCTTAGACAGCGACAAGAACTGTATCAGTTAACAAGTTTCATGCGCTCGGAAGGTTTCGTAATCGCTTGGAATAACATCAAGGAGGCCTATCATGGCTGTACAAAAGAACAAAAAGACCCGATCCAGACGGGGTATGCGCCGATCACATGATGCGATTGGTGGTCCGACGCTGACGGTAGATGAGACATCAGGTGAAACGCGGCGCCGGCATCATATGAGCGCCGATGGGTTCTACCGCGGTAAGAAGGTCGTTGAAACTGGCGACGACGAGTAAGTTTTCTTGGCCGGGCTGGCGTTTCTTTTTCCCGGGCAGGGCTCTCAATCAGTAGGGATGCTGGCGGAGATCGCTGCACGATATCCCGTTGTCCAAGAAACCTTTGCGGAGTCCAGCGACGCACTCGGCTACGACTTGTGGGCCTTAGTTTCTAACGGTCCAGAAGAGCAGCTCACCTTGACCGAATATACGCAGCCCGCGATTTTGACCGCGAGTACCGCTCTGTATCGCTGTTGGCGAGCAGAATCTGGTGCGGCCCCAGAATTCGTGGCGGGACACAGCCTTGGTGAGTATTCTGCACTCGTTGTTGCCGAATCATTAACCTTGGCGGATGCCGCTAGATTGGTTCAAATTCGTGGCAGGGCGATGCAATCCGCTGTCCCCTCTGGCGAGGGCGCTATGTCAGCTGTGCTCGGATTAGATGACAAAATAATCGATGACATCTGTCTACGGCATTGCACAGAAGACACTTATGTCGGGGCAGTGAATTACAATTCGCCGGGGCAGGTGGTGATTGCAGGACACGCGCAAGCAGTGCTTGCCGCCTCCGAATCGCTCAAAGAGACGGGCGCTAAAAAAGTGCTGCCACTGGCAGTGAGTGCACCGTTTCACACGCCTTTAATGCAGCCTGCTGCTGGGGCAATGGCAGAAGCATTTCACTCGGTCGCGTTAAATGATGCGCTCATGCCAGTGATTAGCAATGTCGATGCCCAACCGCACCGCAAGGCCATCGAAATCAGGCGCCGCCTCGTGAGGCAGGTGTCTGAACCGGTGATTTGGACACGGTGCGTGGCAACCCTTTTGCAGGCTGGCTGCGATCGGTTTTTAGAGTGCGGACCAGGAAAAGTGCTCTCAGGCCTCATGAAACGCATCGATAAATCGGTCGTCTGCTCACCGCTGGAAGCAATCGATACTCTGCAATCGGCCTCAGGAGAGAGCCTATGAACCAAACCGATCGAAAAGTGGCGTTGGTTACCGGTGCGAGTCGAGGCATTGGTTCGGCGATCGCCACCAGTTTGGCGCAGCGCGGCTTTGTGGTCGTGGGCACAGCAACCAGCGAGCAGGGAGCAGCCAGTATTTCGGCCCATTTGTCTGAATGGGGCGGTGTGGGCAGGGTGCTCAATGTCACCGACCCCGAATCGATTGCGGCCTGCCTGGAAGCTGTCCGCACTGATTTTGGCGACCCATTGGTGTTGGTCAACAACGCGGGTATCACTCAGGATAATCTCCTGATGCGCATGAAAGAAGAGGAGTGGCACTCGGTGGTGGATACCAACCTGAACGCCCTGTACCGTCTGTGCAAAGGGTGCCTGCGCGGTATGACGAAAGCCAGGTGGGGCAGGGTCATTAACATTACCTCGGTGGTCGGTTCTATGGGTAATGCCGGGCAGAGTAATTATGCCGCCACCAAGGCAGGCGCCGAAGGCATGGCGCGATCATTGGCGCGAGAACTGGGTTCAAGGTCTATTACGGTTAATTGCGTGGCACCAGGGTTTATCGATACCGATATGACTCGCGCCTTGAATGAAGCGCAACGGGCCGGATTGCAGGCGCAAATTCCATTAGGGCGCTTGGGCTTGCCCGAAGATATCGCTGAGACGGTGGGGTTTTTGGTCAGTGATGGTGCTCAGTATGTCACTGGAGAGACCATTCATGTTAACGGTGGTCTTTACATGGGCTGAAGATCCTTATCAAGAGGGATAAACAGAGTAAAAAGGGTTTTACTTGCGTCAAAAGCTTGTAAAATCCCCGTCGTGCAGGCGCAGTGCCTGACTAACTTGGGAGTATTGAGTACGTCATGAGCAATATCGAAGATCGAGTCAAGAAGATTGTCGCTGAGCAACTGGGCGTCAAGGAAGAGGAAGTAAAAGCGGAGGCATCTTTTGTTGATGATCTCGGCGCTGACTCCCTTGATACGGTAGAGTTAGTGATGGCGCTGGAGGAGGAGTTCGAAACCGAAATCCCCGACGAAGAGGCCGAGAAAATCACAACGGTTCAGCTGGCTATCAATTACATCAACGAAAATCTCGCTTAAGCGAGTCGCAGCAGCGAATCGAAACAAGGGCCGCACTGCTTCAGCATTGCGGCCCTTTCGCTTTTATGGGCCAGTGAATTATTGATCGTATTGGTGTTAGTTGGTGATCTGGCAGAGGGAAGTCGACCTACCTGCGGGTGCGCATCGAGCAATCGAGTCGCTCAGCACACCACCGTGAACTGTAACAAGAGGGGCGAAGCATGAAAGGCAATAAAGTCGTTGTCACTGGCCTGGGCGCCGTGACGCCGCTGGGGCTCGACGTCGCGACCAGCTGGCAAGGGATTTGTGCTGGCGCCAGTGGCGCGGCCAACATTGATCAATTCGATGCGAGTGCCTTTACGACCCGTTTCAGTGCCAGTGTGAAATCGTTCTCCGTTGAGGGCTATCTAGAACCCCGCGATGCCCGCAGGATGGATCCTTTTATCCAATACGGGATGGTCGCTGGCATTCAAGCTTTTCGTGATTCTGGGTTTGAGGTGACTGACCAAAATGCCCATCGTGTTGGCTGTGCCATCGGCTCAGGGATTGGTGGTATTGGTTCTATTGAAGACACGGCTATGCTGGTCGAGCAGAAGGGGCCAAAACGCGTATCACCGTTCTTTGTCCCAGGGGCCATCATCAATATGATCGCCGGTAATTTATCGATTCTCTACAACCTGCAGGGGCCCAACCTTGCCGTCGTCACCGCCTGTACCACGGGCACCCATAATATTGGTCTTGGCGCTCGGCTCATCGCGGCAGGCGACGTCGATGCGATGCTCGTCGGCGGAGCAGAAATGGCGACGACCCCGGTTGGCATCGGTGGATTTGCAGCGGCGCGGGCATTGTCTACGCGCAACGATGATCCTGAGCGGGCGTCACGTCCTTGGGATGCTGACAGAGATGGTTTTGTTTTGGGAGACGGTGCCGGCATTCTCCTGCTGGAGTCATATGATAGCGCCAAAGCGAGAGGGGCTCATATTTATTGTGAGCTCACCGGCTTTGGTATGAGCGGGGACGCCTACCATATGACCTCTCCTCCCGAGGATGGCCGGGGCGCGGCGGCGGCAATGCAGCAAGCGCTCAATGACGCAGAGTTAGAGCCTGCTGATATTGGGTACGTCAATGCTCATGGCACATCGACGGCAGCGGGTGATCTTGCAGAGACACTGGCAATCAAAGCTGTGTTTGGGGATCACGCCTCGGAGTTAGCTGTGAGCTCGACTAAATCAATGATTGGACATTTGCTGGGGGCGGCAGGCTCGGTGGAAGCCATTCTGACGATTCTTGCACTGCGAGATGGTGTGGCGCCACCCACAATTAATCTCGATAACCCCAGCCCGGGATGCGATTTGAATTACGTTCCTCACCAGGCTCAAGAACGGGTGATGCGCCATGCTTTGTCGAATTCGTTTGGCTTTGGCGGCACCAATGGTTCTTTGATTTTTAGTCAGCTGGGTTGATATCGCCATTGCCAACACCACACGAATGGGTTGATGGCAAAGCGGGAGCTAGCATCCCGCTTGACGATCGAGGGCTGAACTATGCTGACGGTGCCTTCGAGACGATGCGTTGCTTGAGTGGAAAAATTGCGTGCCAATCACTTCACTCAGATAGGCTCTCATTGGCACTTGAGGCACTGCGTTTTCCGCATCCAGAAGCCATTGCGCAACGGGTTTTTGACGACATTTGTCGTTGCGTGGAGTCGGTGGGGCATTCCGGCACGGCGCGTCTGACGGTGACCCGCGGTTCGGGTCCGCGCGGGTACGCACCACCTGATTCAGCATCGCCCAGACACATTCTGACGCTGTTTTCGCCGCTAGCTCAGGCGCCTCATCGGCAGTCGTGTGGCATTGCGCGGATCCGTTGGGCGTCTCAGCCCGAGCTTGCCGGACTCAAACTATTGGCGCGTACCGAGCAGGTTCTGGCGGCACAGGAGGCGGCTGCTCAGCAGTGGGATGACGCGCTCATGTTAGATACACAAGACCATGTCATCTCTACTTCCCGCGGCAATATTTTTGCTTTTTTTGGCAATCAGTGCGTCACACCTGATTTGAGTCAGTGCGGTATCGCAGGAACCCGCAGACAGCTCCTCATCGAGACAGTGCTGCCCCAGCTCAATTATGTCGTCGACGAACAGTCCATCACGCTAGCAGCGCTTCGACAAGCCGATGTCGTGCTGATTAGTAATACCGTAAGAGGCGTTGTTGCGATCTCTCGTATCGAGGGTCAGCACTATCCAGAAAGTGCTTTACCCGAGCGTATTCAAGATGCACTGATGCAACAAGTGGCTTCGTGGGTCGCCCGCTAATTGCGCTAATCGGTGCGCTGTCGCTCGTTGGGGCGATGGCTGCTTATGCGTTGTACGCGAGCTGGCAGCAGCCGCTTAAGCTTCAGCCCGAGGGAGCAGTATTGACCATCAGACCCGGAGAGAGCTTGCATCAAGTGCTTAGAGGGCTGGCGAACCAAGGTTGGATTACCAGAGCGCGATGGGTTGGCGTCATCGCACAGGGTTTCGGGCTCGATAAGCAGATTAAGGCGGGCGAGTTCTTTATCGAGTCGCAGATGACGGTGGCCGAATTGCTGATGCGGCTCGCCAAGGGTGAGGTGCTGCAATACAGTGTGACTCTTCCTGAGGGTATTACCCTAGGGGAAGCGCTTTCACTGTTGCACGGCCACGACAAATTAACGCAGACGGCCCCGGCTGCTTTGGCCTTGTGGTTGCGAGAGATGTCTGCGGGCGCGGACACTGCGGAGGGTTGGTTCTTGCCGGAAACGTGGTCCTTCACGGCGGGCGATCGTGAAGTCGATGTTTTAATACGCTCCCACGACGCGATGCAGCGGTTGCTGGCGCAGTTGTGGGCGGAGCGTGACCTCGACATGCCGCTCCAAAGCCCCTACGAAGCACTGACCCTAGCATCGATCGTCGAAAAGGAGACGGGAGTACCGGACGAGCGCCAGCAAATCGCAGGGGTGTTTTTGCGCCGATTGGCGAAGGGCATGCGATTGCAGACAGACCCGACTGTCATTTATGGTTTAGGTGATCAATACGACGGTAATTTGAGGCGAAAGCACTTGCGCGACAGGACCAATATCTACAATACCTACGCGATCCCAGGATTGCCTCCCACTCCGATTGCGCTTCCGGGTGAGGCGGCCTTACGGGCAGTGTTTTCGCCGGATCGTTCCGACACGTTGTATTTCGTGGCCAAAGGCGATGGTACGCATGCATTTAGCCGAAGTTTGGCAGAGCATGAGCAAGCTGTGCGGCGCTACCAGTTATCTCGTCGCGCAGATTATCAATCCAGCCCCCAAGCGCCGTCGCCACAGCACTGATGGCGCGCTTTATTACAATCGAAGGGGGAGAGGGCGCAGGCAAGTCCACTGCGCAGCGCTTTATTGCCGACAGACTGGCTGAACGTGGCATAACGACGGTGCAAACGCGAGAGCCCGGCGGCACGCCCCTCGCAGAGGCGATACGTCAGACATTACTCAGTGTTGATGGTGAAGCGCCAGTCGAAATGACGGAGCTATTGCTGGTGTTTGCAGCGAGAGCGCAACACCTTGCCAAAGTCATTGAGCCAGCACTATCGAGAGGCGATTGGGTGTTAAGCGATCGCTTCACCGACGCCACCTACGCTTATCAGGGCGCTGCCCGGGGGCTATCAACAGCAACCATTTTACATCTTGAGCAACTCGTTCAAGGCGGGCGACAACCCGATAAAGTGCTGATTCTCGACCTACCGCCAGAGATTGGCATGGCGAGAGCGCGATCCCGCGGAGAGCTTGATCGATTTGAACGCGAGGACCATGATTTTTATGAGCGCGTGCGGGCAGGCTACTTAATGCGAGCCGAGGCGATGCCCGAACGATACAGCGTCATCGACGCCGGACAGGCGTTGCCGCAAGTCGAGTCAGCGCTGACGGCTGAAATAGAGGGGTGGTTTGATGAGCGCTGAGTCAACCGCCGTTGAGCCGGGATGGCTGCCCGCCACTCCCGACTGGTTTTTGGACGCACTACAGCGGTGGGACGCATCTGGCAGGCAGAGCAATCGCGGCCACGCCTATTTAGTCAGCAGCGAGGAAGCGGCGGAGGCGAACCTGCTTAACCGCGCCCTAGCGGCGGCACTGCTCTGTTCCGACGCTGAATCAAAAGAACCCTGCGGGGACTGCAAAGGGTGTCGTGCATACCGGCAAGGTGCGCATGGAGACCTGATGATTCTCGAGCGCGAGGAGGGTAAGCGAGCGATTGGTATCGAGCAGGTTCGGTCGGCGACTCGCTTTTTACAGCAGACTGCGCTCTACGGGGTGCGCAAAATATTGTTGGTGCAAGAGGCCGACCTGATGACGCCTGCAGCGGCCAATAGCTTGCTGAAGACCCTCGAGGAACCGTCGGGAAGCAGTCTATTGCTGCTCTCGACCTCTGCAGCGTGGCGATTACCGCCTACCGTGCGGTCAAGATGTCAAGCCCTGCGTTTGCCCAAAGCATCACCCGAGAGTGCCGCGGTATGGCTTGCTGAGCAGAGCGGATGGCCGGCAAACGAGGTCGACAAGGCGCTGCGTATGACTGACGGCAATCCGGTCTCTGCCTTGGATAAAGCCAGCCGTGACGCGATGTATTTTTCGGGAGCGCTCGAGGAAAGCTTCAGTGCCTTACTTGGGAACACTGCCACTCATGTTGGTGTCCCGGAGGCGTGGTCCCAGGCTGAACCAGAGGTACTGCTCGAACGACTGCTGCCCTTCATCGAGACACATTGTCGGCGCGCAGACTCACATTATCTTCGTCATGAGGGTATCAGCTGGATGTTGTTGCATCACTGCGTCGCTGAGCTCCAGGGTCGCATTAAGAGGGGCGCTACCCCAGGCTCCGATATTCTGGCAGCCGAGGTGTATCGGCTCTGTCGCAGCCGCGAGCATGAGGAGTTTCCAAGAGTGTCACGCGATTTCTTGGCGAACATTGGGAGGTTGGGCGTGGAGGGATGAGTTGATGTTATGCTCCGCGATATGAAACACGACAGCTTAACCCTCACCATCAAGGACCTGTCTGCCTTGCACGCCGCTTACATGTCTTTTCTGAGCCAAGGTGGGCTGTTTGTGCCGACAGCAGCACGCTACCAACTCGGCGATCACGTGATGATTGTGTTATCGCTGTTGGATGAGCCGGAAACGGTGACGGTCACCGGACGCGTGGTTTGGATCACACCCAAGGGCGCCCAAGGGCATCGCGAAACGGGAATAGGCGTCGAGTTCTCGGAACAAGACGCAACCGTCAGTCATAAGATTGAAAATTATCTGGGTGGCTCGCTGGCGTCATCGAGGCAAACGCACACGCTATAACCATTTGATGCTGGCCTACTGGGCGAGCTCAGTAATGAGAGTGGGCGGCTCTCCATACAGAATCGATCGCGCTTTGCGCCAATAGCGGTTCCGCCGTAGAGCCAATCGGAGTGATGGCGGCCCCAAAAAAATCGGGTCCCGAAGGACCCGTAGGCATAGACTTTTAGGAGTGGTGCTCCCGCGGGCACATCGGCGAGAGCACAAACCAAGCACTTGGGATGCCCGGTGTCGTTACGCTTCTTTTTAATGGGCGCTCCGACAAAATTAGTATGCCCCATCAAAATAATTAATCCAATGCGTCAAGCCATTTTATTTGCTTCCTGCGTCAAATTACCCGATAACGCACATTTCTTGTTTGTTTTTACTTTATATTTAAATTTTAAATAATTGTTTTACTTGATATTTTTAATTAAATCGCCTTCTCCAGTAAATTCTTGAT
>ERZ802830.4659-NODE-4659-length-10859-cov-12.0928_pt1 | contig 10859 bp, 9 predicted proteins | sample MGYA00345654_ERZ802830 | MGnify/ENA primary metagenome ERZ802830 (study PRJEB30503, sample SAMEA104212375) | marine metagenome | biome: Westerlies Biome; feature: [SRF] surface water layer (ENVO:00010504) within the epipelagic zone...; material: water...
CACGGTAGTCGTCCTGGATGAATTTAAGTTCTTTCAGTATTTTTTCTAAATCATCTGGTTTTTTTACTATCACATCTAGGGTTTCACTCGAATGCAAACTGTGTGCAACACGTTTTTCGTTTTCATCATTAATAACAAGTTGATAAGGTTTAATAGTATCAGAGAACCCTTTTAATTTAATGGGTTTTTTCTCCTCAAAGTCAAATAATTCACTTACAAGACCTTTTGTTTCAGGCGATACAAGTATCTCCTGCGGACTACAGGCTGCCTCTAATCGAGCGGCTAGGTTTACCGGACTTCCGAGTACAGTGTAATCTACCCGTTGAACAGATCCAAAATTACCCACAGTACAATATCCGGTAGATATTCCCGTACGAACTTGAAGACCTTGACTTATACCCTTCTCTTTCTTCCAAACCTCATCCAACTCCCCTACTCGCTTTCGCATCGCAATTGCCATCTCTAGACATCTTTTAGCATCGATCGGCGTGCCTTCTGTTTCTGGATCTCCAAAAAATATTAAAATCGCATCACCGATGAATTTATCTATTGTTCCTCCAAACTGTAACGCAATTTCAGTCATTTCTGACAAATACTCGTTAATTATTTCAGCTAGCAAGTCAGGATCTAACCTATCAGATAAATTTGTAAATTCTTTTATATCAGAGAAAAAAATAGTTAATTTTTTCCGAGTGTAAGTTTCAACCTTATCCGTATCAGTTTCGAATATGTTTTTGTATATTTGTGGGCTTAGATATTTTGCCAATTGACTAGATATCTTTTCTAAACGCTCTGTTTTAAATGATAACTCTTCAAAAGCTTTTTCATTTTCTATAAGCAACTCTTCATTTTTTGCTTGCAAAGTTACTTCGTTGGTACGATCGATTAATTGCCCTTGAACGCCAATTAGTTCATTTGAAAAAACACTTGAAGTTCGAGTAGAAGCCAAAGTGAAATAACGCTCTTCATCTCCTACTTTTATTTTTATTTTATGGATTAATAGTTTTCCGTCTTTATTCAGCTTTTGTTTAAATTCTGAGATATAGCTTTGCGCCACGTCTAACAAACCCAATAATGTTAGAAGGTTTTGACCCTCAAGCGTCACATCACCATTAAAAAGGGATCTGAAGTTTTTATTGACCTTAATTATATTTAAATCTGCGTCTGCAAAATATGTGGCTGTAATTGCGTTTTCAAAATTAAAAAAACTGAGATCATATAAAAATTTCTGATTAAAAAGCTTTTCTAATTCCATCAATATCGCCTCATAGAATACTGTTTTTTATAGTAATATTGACATTAGAAAAAAGCTTGTAAGTTGGTTTGTGATCGACCGAGTATTAGAGCGTGAACGTCGTGTGTACCTTCATAAGTATTTACCGTTTCTAGGTTCATCAAATGCCGGAATACATGAAAATCTTGCGAAATCCCATTCCCACCGTGCATGTCGCGAGATTGTCTGGCAATGTCCAATGCTTTTCCACAATTATTTCTTTTTATAAGGGAAATCATTTCTGGTGCAGCCCTACCCTCGTCCATTAGCCGACCAACCCGCAAGCATGCCGTTAAACCAAGTGTAATTTCAGTCTGCATATCAGCTAATTTCTTTTGAAAGAGTTGAGTTTGAGCTAAAGGCTTCCCAAATTGCTTTCTGTCTAGGCCATATTGTCGTGCCGCATGCCAGCAAAACTCAGCTGCTCCAATAACTCCCCAACTTATTCCATAGCGAGCTCTATTTAAACAGCCAAAAGGTCCTTTTAGACCTTCAACGCTGGGAAGTAACGCTTCATCTGACACCTCGACACCATCCATTACAATCTCACCTGTAACAGAAGCCCTTAAAGACAACTTTCCCTCAATTTTTGGACTGGATAAACCCTTCATACCTTTTTCAAGAATAAATCCTTTTATCTTACCTTCGTGAGCGTCAGATTTCGCCCAAATTACGAATACATCTGCAATTGGTGAATTTGATATCCACATTTTAGAACCTGTTATTCGATACCCATCTTTAGTTTTTTCTGCTCTCGTCTTCATAGAGGCTGGATCAGAACCTGCATCTGGTTCTGTAAGGCCAAAACACCCTACCATCTCGCCACTTGCTAAAGCTGGTAGATATTTTTGTCGCTGGTCTTCCGTACCATAAGCATATATTGGATACATCACTAAGCTCGACTGCACGGACAGCATGGACCGATAACCACTATCAATCCTCTCAATTTCCTGTGCAACTAATCCGTAGGACACATAGTTTGCACCCAGACCGCCGTATTGCTCTGGAATGGTTATACCAAGAAGGCCCATTTTTCCCATTTCTGAGAAAATTTCAGGACAGACTTCCTCACCTGCAAAACCTTCTACTACTTTGGGCATTAAAACATCATTTGCAAACGATGCCGCGCTTTCTTTGATTAGCACTTCATGTTCTTCGAGCAAATCTGAGAGCTTAAAGGGATCTAACCAGTCAAAATCATTTAGGTCTGGTGCATCTTTGGTTTTATAAGAGGCCGATTCAAAGTTCATTTAAACATCCATATCTTATCATAAATATTTTAGTGTCTTAGCCATATTTAATTTTGACTGATTTTATAAGCTAGAAACATATAAAAACTTAGTCAAAGTTATCGAATTTAATATTAATTTTTTAATTTGTTGAGTACACAGTTTAATATTAAGAATGTATTTAGTGCATAGACTAAGCTGCAGCAAGTCATAAACTCAAGTTCATTTGATCCAACATAGCCTTGCACATTGGTGTGCACGGGTTGCCAAGTGAAAATAAAATTGAATAGTGTTGGTCATATTCTGGTTTAAAGAAGGTATAATTACTGCCTTGATTTTTTAACACATGCAGCATGTCCTCAGTTTGCCTAATCCACTCTGTAGTCTCTAAGCCCCCCACTGCGATAACCAATTCGATCGACGGATCTGGCGGGTTGTAAACGGGGCTAAGTTCGTTGCACTCGTTTTGCTCAATCATGAAGTCATCGGAACCAGGGACTAAGAATATTGGCTCTAAATCCAACATGGCGCTTACAATAGTAGCTCCTTTAATAACATTTTTTGGCAATCCTAATGATAACAAAGGCTCTGATATACATAGCATTGAAGCCAAATGGCCGCCTGCAGAATGTCCAGATATATAAATCTTATTTTTATCTCCATTTGCTTTTTCAGCATTTTCATAAACCCATTTTAAAGCTAATCTGACTTGTTCAATAACCTTATGTAGACTAACAGTTGGGCAAAGATCATAATTTACAAGTACAGATGCACCACCAGCATCAACTACTGCTGGAGCTACAAGAGAATGATCAAAACTATCCAGAAAACGCCAAAATCCTCCGTGTACAAATATATTTATTGGAGAATTCTTATTCTTTGCTGGAAAAATATCCAAAGTTTGACCCCTCGAGGACCCGTAGGAAACTCTTGATATATTCTCATATTTAGATCTTGTGTATTCGCTAAACAAGGACCAGTGAGCCTTCCACACTGGATGCTCTGGAACGGCCTCACGAGGACTGTACTGATAAATCAATTCCTCTTGGGTGAAATCTAAATATGACATCGTTTCAGCCTCCTAAGTTTAAAAGTGATTTTATACCTTCGCGGCAGTAGCACAAATTTCTATTTTCCAGTGAGGTTGGGCCAAAGCATCAACAACCAACAAGGCAGCAGCAGGTTCGGGAAAGGATTTGCAACTATTAAAAACCGCAGCACGTCCTTCACGATAGCCCTTAATGTGAGCAGTACTTGTGATGTATGTGCGTGTCTCCACTAGATCATCTAATTCCATATTTTTAGCTCGCAGAATTATTTCAATATTACGAAAACATTGGCTGGTTTGTTCAGCCATTTCATCTGACATACTACCATCAATTCTAACACCAACTTGGCCGCCAATTATCAGTGTTCGAGCATTTGAAGGTATTTCAACAGCCTGGCTATATCGAGTAAACGGCTGTGCCATGTTGGGAGGATTAAATCTGTCTATTGTCTTAGTCATTTTTCTCACTCTGTGTACTTTTTACCCCAGTTAACAATTAAGGTATCCAATTGCCCATAAAATTGGCAAGGTTGAGCTTTTATTGATAGATTTAATCTATCAATAAACTATTTAGTTTGACCCTGACGAACTTGGAAATGAAGCTTAATTGCAGGCAGTTTGCGCTTTACGTAAATTTGGATGATTAAATGCAAAACCGACAATTTATTTTAAAGTCTCGGCCTGAATTATTAGCAGGGCCAGAAAACTTTAAGCTTACAAAATCGCCAGCTGCATCATTAAGGCAAGGCGAAGCTAGAGTTGCTATCGAGATGGTTGCGCTTTCTGCCTGGCAAGGAATGAGAACAAAGGATTTTAAAAATTTCATTCGACCATTTGAGCTTGGGGAACTAATTGATTGCGATGTTTTTGGTAAGATTATTGAGACTAAATGCTCTGACCTACCTGAAGGAGCTTCAGTGGTTGGTAGACTGGGATGGCAAGATTACGCAGTAATTAAACCCGAGCAAGTAAATATAGTTAGTGAAGAATTCTCTGCAGAAGAATGGCTTACAGCGCTTTCTTCACCAGGTCAGACCCCGTATTTAGCATTATCTCAGGTTGCTCGACCAATGCCCGGCGAAACATTAGTTGTCTCTTCTGCAGCAGGAGCAATTGGAGTTTATTCTGTGCAGTTAGGACTTCTATCTGGAATGCGTGTTGTAGGAATAGCAGGCGGTAGTAAAAAAACTGAATTCGTTACTAAAACACTTGGAGCGCATGCATGCGTCGATTATAAATCAAAAAGTTTTAAGACTGACTTAGCTAGTGCATGTCATGAGGGTGCCGATATTTATTTCGATTTAGTTGGCGGTAAGACCGCCGATGCTGTTTCTGAAAATCTTGCAAAAAATGCTAGAATTTTAATGGTCGGGCGTGTTTCCGCAAATAACAGCAACGATCCCGAGTGGGATCCAGCTAATATGCGGCATATTTGGTCACAAGAGGCGACAATTTATGCGTTTTCAAGATACTCATATAAAAATTTGTTTCCATCAGTAAACGCTAAAATTGGTCAGTTGTTAAAACAGAAAGTGTTGAAAATGCATAATACAAACTTCAGTGGCTTTGAGCAAACACCATTAATTTTAAACCAGATGCTCTCAGGGCAGCACATGGGAAAAGTTCTAATCAAGTACGCTGATACGAAAGGAAATCGGATTTAATGAAATTTTCTACTAGTAGGGGTTTAAAGGTTTCGTATGAGTAACTCTCAAGGCACAATTAAAGGAAGCGAAGTTATTGCGTCGGCTTTAGCTGATTCAGGAATAGATACGATATTTACCTTAGCAGGAGGACATTTTCTTCCTACTTATGAAGCTATTGGGTCTCAAAAGCGCATTGAAATAATTGCAGCTCGGCATGAATTAGGTGCAGGTTATATGGCCTCGGGCTATGCCTTGGCTTCCGGAAAAACAGGCGTTGTTTTTTCTGGCGCACCAGGACCGGGCGCAACGAATCTTGTAACTCCAGTAGCAAATGCCTTTGCCGATAGTATTCCCCTGTTAGTGTTGACTGGCCAAGTAGATCGGCGTTACATGAATAGAAATATTCTTCAATATGCTGATAATATTGCTCTTTTTAATCAATTCTGTAAATCGTCTTTACAGGCTGTCTCTGCGATTGAAATACCCAATCTAATTGCAACAAGTTTACAAATTGCCAGTTCCAATCGACCTGGTCCTGTTCAATTAGATATCCCTCAAAACATTCAAGCAGAGTTAAGCAACGAATATCGTAAAATTGAAATGGCCAAATTATCTAACAATCCACCCTCCGCAAATATTATTGATCAGGTCATTAATTTAATAAATGAAAGTACGCGACCAATCATTATATCTGGACATGGAGTTATTAGAAGTAATGGAACGGACTCACTGAGCGAGTGCGCGCAACTATTGGGTGCACCCGTTGCGACTAGTAGATCTGGAATTGGTAGTATAAACAGCGCTAATGAGCACAGTATTGGTATGCTTGGATTTTACGGAACAAATACAGCTTCTGAAGCGGTAGCTTCCGCTGATTTGGTAATTGTCATTGGATGCTCGTTGGGTGAGCAAACAACCTATGGATGGAAGCCTGATCTATTTTCTGAAACTTCGAAGATAATTCAAGTCGATATCGATCCCAAACAACCAAATCTTGTTTACGGTGTCGATATTGGTATTCAATGCGATGCCGCATTCTTTTTATCCACTTTGGTAGAGCGACTTAGTAGTAAAACGAAATCAACTTGGTATTCAAAAAAGCCCAAACCAATGCCAGCTAAAAACAATCCTGCAAACGGCCTCAGTGCGGCTGATGTCTTGCAAAGCCTAAACAAATTTATTTCTGATAAAACTCTACTATCTGGCGACATTGGTAATCATAGATTATGGATTTGTGATCAGTTGGAAATAACTTGTCCAGAACGCTTGCTACAATCTTGTGAATTTGATGCAATGGGTTTCAGTCTACCTGCTGCCATAGGTGCAGCAATATCTGACAGAAATAGAAAGATTGTTTCTATAAGTGGCGATGGTGGCTTTATTCATACAATGGGTGAGTTAGCAGTAATTAAGGAACTGAATCTATCAATAGCTATTGTTATTTTTATTGATGGAGCTTTAGGAATTCTTAAACATCAGGCAGAAGAAATGTGGGGGCGAGATTACTTTGTAGATTTGCAACCCATTGAATTCACTAAGGTTGCAGAGGGTTTTGGTATACCTGCGGAAAGGATCGATAAGATAGAAGATCTTGATGACAAAATATCATGGGCATTGGAGATTTCTGGACCCTCATTATTAGCAATAAAAATTGATAAAGATGAAATATTTCCACCTCTCCGAAGTAAAATTGAGCAGCGAAAAAGAGATTTAATGACCAAATAAGTTTTTAGAAGAGAAGATAAAAGGAGGAAGACTATGAAAAAATTGAAAAATCTTAACTTGAGAACTTTTATAGCTACTTTAATAACGACTTTTTTAGCTATGTCAGGTTATGCAGCAGCAGAAATAAAAATGGTTTACGCTGGGTATCCGAGTCCTCAGATTTCATCGGGAAAGGCAGTAAACTTTTTTGCTGAACATGTTGAAAAACGTACAAACGGCGCTGTGAAAATTGAAGTGAACCACAGTGGAAGTTTGTATATTGAAGAAAAGGCAATAGAAGCTCTACTTGCGGGAGCCATAGACTTAGCAGCCGCGGGAACATCGACTATTGGAGTATTTACAAGGCATTATGATTGGGTAAACCTACCTTATATTGTAAGCGGTGACATGAAAGTTGGACCTGTACAACTTCAACAAATGATGAACAGCGAAGTTGGATTGGAAATACAAGCCAAAGTTGAAAAAGAGTTAGGTTTGAAAGCCATATTCATGATGTCTAGCAATGGAGGTCCGCGAGCTATTGCAACAAGAAAAACAAAATTGCAAACTCCAGCAGACATTTCAGGAACCAAACAAAGAGTAAGTTTAGCACCACTGGATGTTACAATAAATAAAGCATGGGGTGCTAACCCATTACCAGTTCCTTGGGCAGATACTTTTACAGGTTTTAGTCAGGGTATGTTTGAAGGTGTCCAGATACCAATACCGCATATACACAATGTAGGTTTTGATGAAATGTCAGAATACGTTTCAATGGTGAACTTTCAATACCTTCCTCAAGTAATGTGGGTAAGAGTTGATTACTGGGAAAGCCTTCCCCAAAATATTAGGGATGCAATGATTGAAGTTGGTAAGGAAACCGCTCTTTATGAGCAGAAGGTAGATCAGGAAATGCATCAAGAATTTAGAGATGCAATTACTAAAAGAGGTACTGAGATAATAGATTTAACTCCTGCTCAAATGGCCGAGTGGCAAGCTGCCAGCGAGTCAGTTTACACCGACCCTGCCGTAACAAAACATACGCCACCAGGTCTATTGGATCGGTTGCGCAAAGCTGGTGAGTTGGGGGGATAACAAAATTTAAAATATGTCAGAAGGTGCACGTCAAATTTTGATATTTAAGTGCACCTTCATTTTTATTGAAATATTCATATAATTAAGATTTGATCATTTTATGCAAAATAGTGACAGAAACTTCACAAATCTAATCAAATTAGTTGTTCTAGTTCCTGGGTTTTTGTTCATAATTTGTTTGTTAAGCATTAATATATTTGACAGGTTCATACTGAATGGCACGCTCGGACTTATGTGGGTTGAAGAAGTGTCAGTCATTATGATGGTGTGGTTAATTTTTTTATCAGCCGCGGTTATAGATAGGCAAGAGAGTCATATTAAAATTTCGATAATCAAAATACCGTATAAAATAAATAGAATCCTTGATGATGCCGTTATGATTGCATTTTTTGGCTTTCTTTTGTGGTCAACATACGAACTTCTGCCAAAAGTATTTTCAAAATATGCAGCAACTGGATGGTCCATAAAAATTGGATACTATGCAATAATTGTTGGTTCTAGTCTTACGATATTTTGTCGGCTGATAAAGTATTTACCAGAGAGACTTTCCAAATGGTTTTGACCGCTGCAATCGCAGGATTTGGTACTTTATTTTCATTAGCAATATTAGGCTTTCCTTTAGCGGCAGCTATGGCCTTAGGTGGTGTCATAGGAATGGTAGTGGCGGGCTTTCCTCTGCTTGGAGCACCGATTGCCGTAATGGGTGTTCTAGGTAATTTTGCATGGCTAGCATTGCCACTTTTTATTATCCTTGGTGGATTGCTGTCCCAAATAGGAGTAGCCAAAGGCCTAATCTCACTGGGTGAGATTATTGGTAGACGCGTTAAAGGCGGAATATCCCAAGTATTAATAACTTCATCTTTATTTATGGGAGGAATGACAGGCTCAACATTGGCAGAAGCGGGTATGCTTTCGTCTCTTTTTAAAAAGGATATGGAAGCATTGGGTTATCCAAGAGGATATTTAGCCGGTCTAATTTCCTGTGCCGGTCTTATAGGAGCTTTAATCCCACCATCTAATGTGTTGCTAATACTCGGTCTTTCTGGACAAATGTCAATTCTTAGACTTTGGATTGCAGGAATATTACCTGGTATATTACTAGCAATTGGCCTCATGCTTGTTGCCGCTCTGATACAAAATAGATATGAAACTTTAGAAAGTGTAAATTTTGTCAGTCGGGACAAAACCACATCAAAACAAAGCAATTCTTTGTTGTATGCGTTACCCGGCTTATCTGTGCCAGTTTTCATATTAGGTGGTATGAGAATGGGCATATTCTCACCTGTAGAGGCTGGTGCAGCCGGAATTTTATTTGGTTTACTTCTTGGGTTTATATGGTTTCGGAAAGAAATGGCTATAAAGAATTTAGCTGATGCCTTCAGCCGCGATTTGTTGAGCGCTTTTAGTTATCTTCTCTTAGTGGTAGGAGCAGCTATTTTTGGTGTACTAATAGTAAGGCTTAACATTACTTCGATAGTCGAGCAATTTTTTACCGATCAAAACTTTTCAACTACTCAATTTATGATTGTTAACTTTTTGATATTTTTTCTAATGGGATTTTTTATAGAAGCAGTCCCCATTATGCTAATATTTTTTCCACTCATGTTGCCAGCGGCTCGAGCGATCGGTATAGACCCAACCCATTTTGGAATTTCCTTTAGTATGATAATATTATTAGCTAATCTAACCCCACCAGTCGGAGTACAAACTCTATTTGTCTGTCGACTTTTAAATGTATCTGTTTCAGAGTGGTGGAGACATGGTAAATACTTTTTTTTCGTAGTTCTTTTGGTAACTTTTGGGGTAATGTTTATTCCACAAATATCGCTATTCCTACCCAGTATTCTTCTCAACTAAAAAAATCTCAACAACCATCTATTTGATCTAACATAAATATTAAATTTTTATTGCTAGATCTTTTCAGCCAAACAGCGGACGTTGTAACTATACTTTTTACGTCATTTATAGGCACAATTTTTAAGCCAAAGCGTGAAGTATTTTCTATGCATTTGGGATAAATTAATGTTCCAAGCCCAGCCATAACCAAAGACAATAATTCTTCCCTTAAGTGTGCTGTTTCCCGAATTCGGGGCTGAAAACCCCGCGATGTGCAAAGTCTTATAACTAGATTATTAAATCCAGACCATGTTGAATCGCCCATTATAAAATCTTCATCTTTTAAATCACTAAGATTGATAGCTGAACGATTAGTTAATTTGTGATTAGGAGGTAAAACTGCAACCAAACCTTCTCGAGATATTGGTTTTGAGCAAACATCGTCTGGAAGAGTGTTGTCGTTACTCATGATAAAACCAAGATCAATGGAACGTTTATAAACCGCCTCAATTTGATTTCTCGAAGAGATAAAATTTAAATCAACATGCACATTTTTATTTACTGAACGAAACTTTGTCAGGATCTCAGGCAGGGGCCCAAGCATTGCAAAATCGATATAGCCAACTGATATGCTCCCGCCACCACCGGATGCTACGTCTTTTGCAGAACTTAGCGCGATATCCAGACGTTCAAAAATTGACGGCAAATGTGTGTATAACTCTTTTCCAGCTGGCGTAAATTTTACATTCCTGGTGCTTCTTTCAATAAGCGATACACCTAACTCACGCTCAAGATTTTTAATAGCTACAGTGAGTGTTGGCTGCGTTAGTTTCAAATTCGTGGCTGCTTTATGATAACTACCGCTCTCTATTATTTCCCTGAAAACTTCTAAATGTTTCAACGTTACTTTCATAACTTTAATCTAAGCTGATTTTTTGTATTTCATAAACAAATAAATATATTTTATCCCAAGGCGTAACCTGCTCCTCGCACAGTACGCACAAGATCTTGTTCGCCGTTTTTACAAA
>ERZ802830.4660-NODE-4660-length-10859-cov-5.27138_pt1 | contig 10859 bp, 10 predicted proteins | sample MGYA00345654_ERZ802830 | MGnify/ENA primary metagenome ERZ802830 (study PRJEB30503, sample SAMEA104212375) | marine metagenome | biome: Westerlies Biome; feature: [SRF] surface water layer (ENVO:00010504) within the epipelagic zone...; material: water...
ATATTTTTTCTTTAAATACCGAGTCTAGCTCGGCCTCATTTAGTCCCGTGGGTGTATTTTGAAATACGTAAGAAATACTTCTTTGTAACTGAGATTGTTTTCTTTCTAATCGTTGCTCGTGATATTTATTAGACTGTTCTTTATATTGTGGAATTGTTAATAACGCTATCCCTCCAAATGCTATAATAACTAGAAAAGTCATCGCTAGAAAAATTCTAAACCTAATAGAAAAATGTCTTTTGATTTTAAATTTCTTTATCATTCTTTTCTCTAATTTTTTTATAAAGTTTCATAAAAATTAATATAATTATTACAAAACATATTAAAGATATTATTGAGTATGTCCAATTTATACTATTTTTTAAGGAAACTAAAAATACCACTGAAAATAGCACTAAAGTTGATCCCTCATTCCAAATTCTCATGAAATTTGAAGAATACTTTATAATATCACTTCTTAAATCTTTTTGAATAAAATGCGTCTTTAAATGATAGAAAATCAATATTACAACAAAGCCTAATTTTACAATCATCCAGCTTTCCCCAATCCATTGTGGAACTAAAATTAACAGCCACACACCAAAAACTGTAGCCAAAATTGAAGAAGGCCAGGTTATAATATACCAAAGCCTATAGATCATTATTTTAAACTGTTCCATCAAAATATTCTTATCAGGATTTTTCTTTTTTGAAGCTTCTATGAAATAAATAAATAACCTTGGGGTATAAAATAAGCCTGCAAACCAAGTTACTACGAATATAATATGTAAAGATTTTATGTAAAAATAATATTCCAAAATAACTTATTTAGTTTAAGACATCGCCCATTCATCAATCCATCTGCTTAAAACTTTAACCCAATTATTATCGTCATTTAAGCAAGGTATTACATGAAATTCCTCTCCACCCTTTTCAATAAAATCTTCTTTAGCTTCCATGCCAATTTCCTCTAATGTTTCTAAGCAGTCTGAAACAAATGCGGGAGTTACAATTGCCATTTTTTTAGTTCCATTTTTGGCTAAATTTTCAACCACCTTATCGGTGTAGGGCTTAAGCCAGGGCTGACCAGCTAACCTTGACTGAAAAGAGGATGAGTAAGCTCCTTCTTTAATCTCTAAATATTCCACAACTTTTTTGGTGGTTTCATAACAGTGGTGACGATAACAAAATTCGTGGGCAGGTGAGGAAATATTACAACATTTTCCATCTATTTTACAATGTGAACCGGTAACATCAGTTTTTCTAATGTGTCTCTCTGGAATACCATGATAAGAAAAAAGAAGATGATCCCAATCTTTTCCTTTTAAATAATCTTGAATGGAGTTGGATAAAACCCTAATATAATCCGGATGATTATAAAAGGCTGGTAAATTAGTAAACTTCATTTGAGGAAATGACTCCTTCCTAATTTTTTCAGCTAGGACTAAAATTGTTTCAGTGGAGGCCATGGCATGTTGAGGGTAAAGTGGTATCAATAAAATATCAGTAACTCCCTTATCAGATAATTCTTTAATTCCTTTATAAATTGATGGATTTCCATATCGCATTGCTAGGGAAATAGGAACAGATGTCATTGTATCAACTTTTTTTAATAATCTTTCAGACAAAACTATTAACGGAGAGCCCTCATCCCACCATATTTTTTTATACGCTTTCGCTGATTTTTTTGGTCTAGTATTTAAAATAATTCCCTTAACTAGTAAAGTTCGGAGCCATAATGGCTCGTCTATAACTCTTTCGTCCATTAGAAACTGTCTTAAATATTTTTTTACATCTTTTTTTTCCGGGCTATCTGGAGAACCCAAATTAACTAATAAAACTCCTTTCATATTTTATAGAGACATTAAATATTTTTTTGGCGTAGTGCCAAATTTTTTCTTAAACGCATTGATGAAATGTGTGGCTGTGCTGTAACCCACTTTTAAAGCAACCTCATTAACATTGTAATTTCCTGATGAAAGCAACCTTTTTGAAACTTGCATTTTATAATCTAATAAAAAAACATAAACAGAGGCGCCGTAAACCTGCTTGAACCCTTCTTTTAGTTTTTTTAAACTAATCTCTACCTCAGTGGCTAGGTCAGTAAGAGTTGGTGGTTCAGTCATTCTTGAAATTATTATTTCTTTTGCATTTCTAATTTTTTTTATGTTTTTGTCATCAACTAAAAACGGGCACTGTTCAATATCCATTTCTTTATCTTTATTAAAATAAAGGCTCATGAGTTCAAAAACTTTAGCTCTTAAATAAAGTTTATACATACTCTGATGCACAGACTGCTGAACCATCTGATTTAAAACTACAGAAATCATTGGGGCTAGCTTTTTTTCCTTATAAAATTTATTACCAATATTATCTTGATTCAAAAAGGAAATTTGATCGGCTTGATTTGAGAATAAACTATGAAATTTTTTTATTGAAATTAAAACGCTTAAAACTAAACTATTTGAAGCTAGTGAAGCTTTAATTGGCAGCTCCTGATTAGGGTTATATAATAAAATAGAATTTCCTGAGGTTACAGGAAAAGAATAAGAACCATTGTTAAATTGAAACTTTGAATCACCTTTCAAACAAAAATGAAATTGGATATGGCTTTTGTCGATATTATAATCAAAAAGTGATTCAAGGTCATTATTATTTGAAAGTTTCAAGAAAATTATACCTTCATCAACTAGAAAATCTTGAACGGCACCTATTGCGATATTTTTTTCTTTAATTTCCATTTGCAATATTATTTAGAAGGGTTCTAAATTAGATGATTTTCTTTTTAAAATAATCTCTGTAAAACTATAAAATTTTAATAAAAAAACAATGTAAATATATGAAAATTCTTTAATCGTTATTTATAGAACTTATAGGGTTATTTTTTCTATTTACAGGACCTTATTTTTGAGGTATTAAAAATATCAATATTATCTTGAAAAAACCATCCCTTCATGTAATTGGGATTAGCTACAAAAAAGCTTCCGCATCTCTTAGAGGGAGGTTTAGCCTAGACACGTCATCTTCAAAAAAATTTATTTTAGAAGCTAAAAATTCAGGAATTGAATCAATAGTTGTTAACTCAACTTGTAATCGAGTAGAAATATATGCAATTTCCAATGATCACAAAGTTTTAATTAAACTTTTATGTAAATATTCCCTAGGAACAGAGTCAGATTTTAACTCTTGTGGATACGTCATCAATGGGGAAGCTGCAATCAATCATATTTTTAGAGTGGGTACCGGTCTTGACAGTCAGATTTTAGGAGACTTTGAAATTATAGCTCAAATGCGACAAAGTTTTAAATTATCTAAAGAATTAAAAGTAATAAATCCATTTTTTGACAGATTATTTAGTTCAGTAATGCAGGCTAGTAAAAGAATTAAAAACGAAACAAAACTTTCGTCTGGTGCTACATCAGTATCATTTGCAGCAGTTAGATATATTTTAGATAATGTTACCAATCTTAAAAATAAAAAAATACTTCTTTTTGGAGTGGGTAAAATCGGACGTAATACTTGTGAAAACTTGGTTAAACATACTTCTAACAAACAAATCACATTAATTAACAGAACTAAAGATAAAGCCAAAAAAATTGCTGGAAAATTCAAACTCGTTGTAAAAAATATTTCTGAAATTTCAAACGAAATTTCAAAATCAGATATTTTAATAGTTGCTACTTCATCTTCTAGTCCAACAATTACAAAAGATATAATTTCTCTTTCAAAAAATCTTTTAATACTAGATCTTTCTGTACCAAAAAATGTTGAAGAAAAATTAAAAATGAACCCTAATATTGATCTTTTAGATTTAGATCACTTATCCAATATTACCGACATTAATTTAGATAAAAGAAAGCAATTTATCCCAGATGCAGAAATCATTATAAGTGAAATTAAAAAAGATTTTGAGGATTGGGTTGAAACTAGAAAGTATGCCCCAACTGTAAATGCTTTAAAGGCTAAATTTAAACAAATTCAGGAAAAGAAAATAAAAGTATTAAAAAAGAAATCTCATAACTTCAATGAGGCAAATGTAACGGAGGTCGGAGAACATTTAATTCAAAAAATTACTAACCAAATTGCTAGTCATCTAAAAGAAAGTAAGGAGTTTGAAGAAGAATTAGAATCTATTAGAACTATTTTTCAACTTAACTCAAATGAATGATGTCATTAGAATAGGAACTCGTGACAGTAAATTAGCACTCTGGCAAGCAAACCATGCTAAATATAAATTTGAAAAATTAAATATTCCTGCTGAAATAATTAAAATTAAATCTGAAGGAGATTTAAATCAAATAACTCCTCTATACGAATTTGGAGTCACGGGAATATTCACAAAAAACTTAGACCAGGCATTATTGAACAATGAAATTGATATTGCTGTTCATAGTTTAAAAGATGTACCAATTCAACCTGCAAAGGGAATTAAAATAGGGTGTGTATTTAAAAGGGCTAGCCCATATGATGTTCTAGTTTTTAAAGAAAAGGAAATTGACTTTTCACAAAAACTAATAATCGCTACTAGCAGTATTAGAAGGAAGTGTCAATGGTTAAATAAATATCCTAACCATAAAATTGAAATTTTAAGAGGAAATGTAGATACAAGATTAGAAAAATTAAAAACAAGCCGTTGGGATGGTGCAATTTTTGCCCAAGCAGGACTAGAAAGATTAGACACAAATATAAAAGAGTTGTTGAAACTAAAGTGGATGATCCCCTCTGCAGCACAAGGAACAATAGCATTAGCAACAAGGGAAAAAGAAGAAAAAATAAAAGAAATATTAAAAAAAGTTAATTGTAAAGAAACAATGCATTGCGTGACTCAAGAAAGAATTTTCTTAAAATTAATGGGTGGTGGCTGTTCTATGCCAATATCTGCACATGCATACTTTAAGGGGGAAAAACTAATACTGAAAACAAATATATGCTCAATAAATTATAAAAATTCAATAACTGATATTTCTGATTACAGAAAAAATGATATTGAAGCTGGTTTAAAAAGCTATAATAAAATTCTTAAAATGGGAGCAGATGAAATTCTAAAATCTAATCTTACATAGATGCGAAAAACTACTATTTTATCTACCATTAAATTGAATGCTGCGCATGTTGAAATGTTTTCGGAAAATAATATTGAATTATTGCAATATAATTTTATTAAAATATTACCACTAAACTTTAAATTACCAAGCCATAATGCTAGTTGGATTTTTACAAGTAAAAATGCTGTAGATGCGGTTTACTCTTCAAATGAAAAAGTAAAATGTAATGAAATGCCTCACTACTGTGTAGGAGAAAAAACAAAATTAGCTTTAGTAAAAAATGGACAAAAAGTGATTAAAACGTGCAATAATTCAGTAAAATTGGCCAATTTTATAATAAATAATGATAAAAATGGAAAATATGTTTTTTGTAGGGGTTCAATAATAAATAAGGATTTTAGTGATTTTTTCCATACAAATAAAATTAACCTAAATGAAATTGCTGTATACCAAACAGAACTCGTTCCTGAAAAAATTAATTCCACTGTGGATGGAATCATGTTTTTTAGTCCTAGCGCAATAAAAAGCTTTATGAAAAAAAATACATTAAACAATTCAGAATGTTTTTGTATTGGAAAGACCACCTCTACTTTTGCAAAAAATTTTTCCAGTAAAATACATTATTGCGAAAAACCCTCGATTGAAAACGTAATAAAGCAAACTATTAATTTTTTTAAAAATGGATAAAATTAAAAACAACTTATTCTTAAAAGCTCTTAAGGGGGAAGACCTGCACAGACCACCTGTATGGATAATGAGGCAAGCTGGAAGATACCTCCCTGATTTTATGAAGTTGAAAGAGAAATATGATTTTTTTACTAGGTGCCAAACACCAGAACTAGCATGCGAGATAACCATGATGCCAATTAGACAAATTGGATTAGATGCCGCTATAATATTCAGTGATATTTTAGTTATTCCCCAAGCAATGGGTGTTAATGTTGAAATGAAAAATAATTTTGGCCCTTTCATAGAATTTCCGATTAAGGATGAATCTGATATTGAAAACCTAGATATTTATAATATAGAAGAAAGATTAGATTATGTTTTTCAAGCAATTGATATGACTAAAAAAGCTCTTAATAACGAAGTGCCATTAATTGGTTTTGCAGGCTCTCCCTGGACAATTCTTTGTTACATGGTTGAGGGAAGTGGCTCCAAAAATTTTGCTAAGGCAAAAAACTTTTGTTTTAAAAATCCAGAACTAGCACATCGGCTGCTTAAAAAAATAACTCAGGCAACAATAACCTATTTAAAAAAGAAAGTTAGCTCAGGCGTAAACACTGTACAATTATTTGATTCGTGGGGAGGAGTTCTTTCTCACCTTGATTATCAAATTTTTTCTTTTCCCTATATTAAAGAGATTTGTGATTCCTTAAAAGCAAACACTCCTATTATTATTTATCCAAAAGGATGTTGGCATTCATTATCATCATATTCAAAAATTGGTGCTTCTGCCATTGGAATTGATTGGACCTGCTCTGCTAGAAATGCACGCTATCTAACAAGAAATAACATTACCCTTCAAGGAAATTTTGATCCTAGTAGATTGTTTTCTTCTAAAAAAGATATTAAAAAACAAACTTTATCTATGTTAGATGAATTTGGTAAAAATAAATATATAGCAAACCTTGGCCATGGAATTTTACCTAATACACCTGTTGAAAATGTTAAAACATTTGTAAAAACAATAAAAGAATATCAATAAAATGAAAAATAAATTTTCTCTTTACATTGATAAACTGCAAGAGTCTATTACGAGTCATATTGAAACATTAGACGGTAAGTCTAAATTCAAAAAGGATAATTGGAAGAGAGAAAAAGGAGGTGGTGGTTTAACAATGGTTCTGGAAAATGGAAATGTTTTTGAAAAAGCAGGTGTAAATGTTTCTAAAGTTTACGGAGAACTTCCGCATTCTATGGCAGAGCTAATCAAAACTAATCAATCTGATTTTTTTGCATGTGGCATTAGCCTTATTTTACATCCTAGAAATCCAATGGCACCTACCTTTCATGCTAATTTAAGATACTTTGAACTTTATGAAAATAATAAGCTGAAAGATAGTTGGTTTGGAGGGGGATTAGATTTAACCCCTTACTATATATTTAATGAGGATATTGTACACTTTCACAAATCGTGCAAAAAAATTTGTGATAAATACAATGGAACATTTTATCAGAATTACAAAAAAAAATGCGATCAGTATTTTTGGAATTCGCATAGGAACGAAGCAAGAGGCGTGGGTGGGTTATTTTTTGATTATTGTAGAGAAAATGATAAAATGTCTATTGAAAATTGGTTTTCATTTATTACTGATTTAGGAAATATTTTTTTAGAATCCTACTGTCCTATCATTGAAAAAAGAAAAGATATGGGTTTTAGCGACAAACAATTAAAGTGGCAACAAATTAGAAGAGGGAGATATGTTGAGTTTAACCTTTTACATGACAAAGGAACTCTTTTTGGTCTAAGGACAAAAGGGAGAATAGAAAGTATTTTGATCAGCATGCCTCCAAAAGCACACTGGAACTATAATTTAATACCTGAATCAGGAAGTCAGGAAGAAAAATTATTAAAGATTTTAAAAACTCCAAAAAATTGGATTTAAATAATAAATATTATGTACCCACTAAACAGAAACAGACGACTTAGGTCAAAAGAATCTTTGAGAAATTTAGTTAGAGAATCTTCTATTCACCCGCACGATTTCATTGCACCTGTATTTGTAATAGAAGGCTCAAATTTAAAAGAAGAAATTTCTTCAATGCCTGGCTATTTTCGCTACAGTTTAGATAATTTAAAAAAAGAAATAAAAGAATTGTGGTCAATTGGTGTTCAGGCAATTTTATTATTTGTAAAGGTTCCCGATTCTCTTAAAGATAATTTAGGCTCTGAAGCAATCAACGAACAAGGATTAATGCAAAGAGCCATTAAAGAAATCAAAAATTTAGTCCCTGAAATTACGATAATGACTGATGTGGCCCTAGACCCATATTCAAAATATGGACATGATGGAATTGTTAAAGGGATGCAAATATTAAATGACGAAACAAATGTAGTTCTTTCAAAAATGGCATTATCACATGCTAAATCTGGAGCAGACATTGTTGCGCCTAGCGACATGATGGATGGAAGAGTCTTATCAATTAGAAATGCTTTAGAAAAAAACGGTTTTTTTAATACGGGTATAATGAGTTACGGAGCTAAGTATGCCTCATCTTTTTATGGACCATTTAGAGATGCTTTAGATTCTAAGCCAGGTTTTGGAGATAAAAAAACATATCAAATGGATTCTGCAAATCGAAAAGAAGCAATCAACGAAGTCCATGCAGACATTAATGAAGGTGCTGATATAATAATGATTAAACCTGGAATAGCATATCTTGACATAGTTAGAGAAATAAGAGATTCTACTAATACTCCATTGGCGGTATATCAAGTCAGTGGAGAATATTCTATGCTTAAAGCTGCTGCTAAATTAAATTGGATAAACCATAACGAAGTTATGATGGAGCAATTAATTTCAATTAAAAGAGCTGGAGCTAATATGATTGCCTCATATTTCGTTAAAGATGCTATAAAATTAATCTCTTAAATTTTTGATACATTAGCATTATATGAAAAATAAATTTGGTGTAATACTGGCTGTTTTACTGATTTTTTTAAGTTTCAACTTTAGGTCAGACATTCTCTATCTTTCTGAACTTATAAGCACTATTTATAAAATCCAAAGAACAAAAGCGGATATAACAGATTATAAATTTTTTGATAACATAGAAATCCCTAAAAGTGAAAGTCCACAGCCTTGGCCGGTTCATAAAAACTATAATAAAACAAATTCTACTAGTAAATTAGATTTAAAAAACTCGTCGCTTGGAACAATTGCATTTTTAATAATTAAAAATGACTCATTATGGTATGAAAAGTATTTTGAAGGTTATAATAAAAGCTCATTTAGTAATTCTTTCTCCATGTCAAAAAGTATAGTTTCAGCTACTATGGGAAGAGCAATTCAAGAGGGTTATTTCAGTAGTATCGACGATAAGGTCGGCACTTTTATTCCACAATATAATAAAGGTCATGCCTCAAATTTAACTATTGGCGATTTATCTAGTATGTCTTCTGGAATGAAATGGACCGAAAGTTATACGAATATATTTGGAGTAACTGCAAGAGCATACGTAGGCAGTAACCTTAATAAACTAATAAAGTCCAGACCAATAATAAAAAAGCCAGGACAATCATTTGAGTATTTAAGCAGCGACACTCAGCTTCTAGCAATGACTATTGAAAAGGCTACTAAAAGAAAATTATCTTCGCTTGTATATGACTGGTTTTGGAATCCTATGGGTGCAGAAAGCAAAGCCCTCTGGCAAGTGGATAATATAAAAACCAATACAGAAAAAGCATACTGTTGTTTTAATTCAAACGCAAGAGATTTTGCCAGATTTGGAAAACTTTATAAAGATAAAGGAGTCTGGAAAAACAAGTCCTTGTTAGATTCCTCTTTTGTAAAAAAGTCGTTAAATGCTAGATTTCCCTCAAGTCCTGAATATGGTTATGGATTTTGGCTTGGAAAATTTGAAGAAAAAAACTATTTCACTATGAGAGGGCATTTAGGTCAATATGTTATAGTATTCCCAAATGAAAATATAATTATTGTTCGTCTTGGTAGGATGGAAGAGAAAACAGAAGAAAAAGCCTACATTGAAGAAGCTTTTAAAATGATTAATTTGTAAAAATTGAAGTCTTCTAACATTCTTTCAGTAAAAAATCTCAGTGTTACTATCGGAAACTCATCTATTTTAAAAAACATTTCTTTTAATTTACAAAAAAATGAAATTTTAGGAGTAGTTGGAGAATCGGGAAGCGGTAAATCCATAACAGCTTTTTCAATAATTAATCTATTTAATACTAATAAAATAATTAAGAAAGGAAAGGTCGTTTTTAATAATAAAAGAATTGATTCTATAAGTAGGGCTGAACTAGAAAAAATTAGAGGAACTGAAATTTCAATTATTTTTCAGGAACCTATGAGCTCTTTGAACCCAAGCATGAAATGTGGCAGGCAGGTTTTTGAAGTTTTACAAACTCATAATATTTCAAATAATAAAGAAAATGTCGTGCGGGTTCTAGATTTGTTTAAAAAAGTTAAACTTAAAAACCCTAAATCTGTTTATAATAAATACCCTCATGAGCTTAGTGGGGGTCAACAACAAAGAATAATGATTGCAATTGCAATAGCATGTAATCCAAAAATTTTAATTGCCGATGAGCCTACAACTTCACTTGACGGTATAGTTATAGAAAAAATAATTTCTCTTTTAAGAAAAATACAAAAAGAAACTAAAATGAGTATAATTTTTGTTTCTCACGACCTAGATCTCGTGTCTAAATTTGCTAAAAATATAATTGTTTTAAATAAGGGGGAAATTGTGGAGTTTGGGAAGAGTAAAAAAATTTTTAAATATCCTGAAAACAATTATACTAAAATGCTTTTAGAGTCTAGGCCACCAAGAAAAGGAAGACCAATAAGACTGCCAACCATAGAAAATAATCTTGAGAAATTTACATTAGTTTCCCAAAAAAAAAGGTCTAAAAAACATCAAAAAATTTACAATCAAAATCCTATTTTGAAAGTTGATAAACTGTGTTTTTCTTATAATAAAAAATTAGTATTAAATGATATTAACTTTAAAATCTATTCAGGTGAAACATTAGGGCTAATTGGAGAATCTGGATCTGGAAAGTCTACAATTGCTAAATGTATTCTAAACCTTCATGATTATAAGTATGGTGATATTACTTATCAAAATATTGATATTAAAAAATAT
>ERZ802830.4661-NODE-4661-length-10858-cov-15.3901_pt1 | contig 10858 bp, 16 predicted proteins | sample MGYA00345654_ERZ802830 | MGnify/ENA primary metagenome ERZ802830 (study PRJEB30503, sample SAMEA104212375) | marine metagenome | biome: Westerlies Biome; feature: [SRF] surface water layer (ENVO:00010504) within the epipelagic zone...; material: water...
AGCACCAATAACTTTTAAGGCATCTCCTTTTGCATCTAAAATAGCAAAATCTTTGAGTGTTACTTTATTAGAGGTTACTAACAGGCCCTGTGCCCCTGATTGCTGATTCTTGAAATCTAGAATGGTCTTATCCATGCCCTCTCCAACTAATTTAACACCATCGATGTCAAGTGAGAGGCCATCTTCAAAACTATAGTAGCCAGACTTTATTAAGAGAATATCTCCTTCTTCCATCAAGATCATAGCTTCTTGAAGTCTTTCATGAGCATTTTCTCCAGGCTCAATAATGATTTCTTTAGAAAAGACGTTTGTAAAAAGAAATAATGCAGGCAATAAAAATAAATAATGTTTAAAAGCCCCTAAAGAAGAAATATTTTTTGATTTTTTTAAAGAAATAATTTTCACCCCAAATATTATGCTGACCTCATTGTATTAGAAATAAGCATCAAGAAAAAGTTATGTCTTTATATTAAGGAAGAACTTCAACATTAATTTCATTAGATAAAGCGAGTTCTTTTTTATCATTAATTATGACTGGCGTATGCTGATAGTCTCCTAGGGCAAGTTGAAGAACATACTTTCCAGGTGGTAATGAGAGCTCGGCTTCTGTTTGCCCTCCACCAAAATGCAAAACATTCCTGTCAAAAGGTATAGGTATGCCTACATTTTCTGTTACGTTGTAAGCCTTATTTATTATTAAGTGATGATGGCCACTAACATTGCATTTATCGATTCTATCAACCATAACTCCAGCTGGACTAATAAAGATATTTTTAGAACCAAACTCAACTTTAAAGGTGGATTCTGTTGTTTGAAAGCCATCTTTTGGTGAGGTAAAAAATAATTCTACTGGATCACAGTTGCCAGAATCTTGCTCCAAGGATATGAGTAAAGGTGATAAGAATATTAGTGTGTAGAGTTTTTTCATAATTAATTTTTTGTTGGTGGTGGCCCAAAGAACGAATATAAGGCCTCGTTAAAATTCTTAGCTTCTTTTATATTTTTAAATATTTCTTGCCAGCCCATAAATGTAATTTTAGTTGGATTATAAGTGTTTACATTATTTACAAGGCCAAATTTTACTTTCTCCTGCTCTGGTTCGAAGGTTCTAAACATTCTATCCCAAATAATTAATAGATTTCCATAATTTTTATCTATGTATTGGCTATTAGAGCCATGGTGAACCCTATGATGCGATGGAGTGTTAAAAATCCATTCTAATGGGCCTAATTTCCCAACTATTTGAGTATGGCCAACTATTCCCCACAAGGTGCTTATTACCCCAGCAACAGCAATTATTGTAGGATCAAAACCAATTAAAGGCAGAATCATAAAAAATGGAATCTTTGATAATGGACCAAACCAAGCCTGCCTAAATGAAACAGCAAAATTCATTTCTTCACTTGAATGATGGCTCATATGAATAGCCCACAAAAAATTAACCCTATGGGAAATTCGGTGATAAATATAAAAAACTAGGTCTATCAATATAAAAGTAGCTATCCAAATTATCCACACTGGCATGAATTCCTGAAGATTGAATATTTTGAATTGAAACAAATAAAAATGTAATGCAAGGGTCAGGCCCTTCAGTGCAAAAACCATTAATATGTTTCCAGAAAGCAAGCCAATAGTGCACAAAGTATCGTTTTTTTTGTAAAGGTTTTTGTTGTATATGCTTGAAAATAGAACTTCCAATAATATCATTGCTAAGACGATCGGAGCCCCTATTGCGTATACTTCATTTATTGTTATTTCTGTCATAAAAACTATTTTTTTTCAGATTCTACTAAAACTTCTTTAGGTAATTCAAATCCACATCTGTCTAAACGCCAAGTGTTGATAACGTCTTGAGTGGTTAATTTACCATATAGATGAGGAAATGTTCCTGTTCGTCCTTCAGAATTGGTTTTTTCAAAAACCAAGTTATCTTTAATATTCTCTTTATCAATTTGAAGTAAGACAACTTTCTTTTGATCTTTAAAATACAAATGAAGAGTTAAGGCGAGTTGCTTTGAGGTAGAGAAGTGAACAAAACCGTCTTCTTCATCTAAGTTTGTAATGATTTGACCAGATGTAGTAGCTGCATGCCACTCTTCTTCAGTAAGCACTTTATATATATCAGACATTGCTTTTCAAAACTTGTTTTATGCCTTCAATTGAAATCAACATTCCATGATGAATTGCTTCTGCAAAAATTTCAGGATCAATTTCGGTTGTCCATATTAGTTTACAACTTTCATCATTAATAAACTGAACATTCATTGTTGCGAGATGATGATTTATAGGTGTTCTTGTTTCAACCGCAGAATACTGTAACAACTTGTTATCACTGTCATTTTTTAAAATTTTTTCTTTCACGACTCCCATCCCATCCATTTCAAAAAGCCTACAATCTCCTTCAATTTTTATTTCACTTACAGATGGCACCCAGTCACATCTTGTGACGTCAGACAATATACTCCACAAGTTTTCAGCGCTGCAATTAAAAGTAATTTCTTCTTTTAGAACTTTCATATATATATTATGTCTATAATTACTAATCTAGAGCAAATTTATAGGGGTAAAGCATGTTTGAAGTATATCAATATTCACTTTTAGGATTATGGTTAATACTTTCTACAATCATTATTCAATCAATGGTGGCGGTAAGGGTACATCGCAGGCAAGAAGGTGGTTATATGCCTGGCATAATAAAGCCTGAGCTCAATCATTCATCAATTGTTTTTAGAGCATACAGAACATTTCAAAATTCTATAGAAAATGCTATTCCCATACTTGGTATGTCGGTTATAGCAATGCTGTCTGAATACAGCGCCTATAAACTATCAATAATTATTTGGGTTTATGCTATAGCAAGAATTATACATATGGCTTTGTATTACAAAATTGCTACAAACAAGAATCCCAGCCCTAGGAGTATTTTTTGGGCAGTTGGCTTTCTAGCAAATTTTTATTTGATGGTTGATTTGGGCATCTTTCTTGTAGTATAAAATTCACTTGCCTAAGCATTTTGGCAAATATTAATTTAATCAAAGGGAGAAATAATGAAAAAATATTTTTTAATGGTTGCTACTGTTATCATTTCAGCATCTGCTTATGCATATGATGTTTCAGGAGATAGCTTTAAAGCAAAATTTGTAATTGATTCTGTTAACGTAGGTAAATACGAAAGCACTTTTAATTTTTCAAGTGATGATACAGGTCAATATGGGAAGGTTTATTTATCTTATACTTTAAAATCTAACAGAAATATAACAACCTCTGGAACTTGGACAGGTCATGGAAGAGGTATTAATTCTGATGGAGTATTAGCAAGAGGCGATCTTATGGGGGTCTGGACCATGGATGGAACAAAAATTCATATAAAGTCTCTTGATAGCGTCAGTGATGGAATTAATTATGTTGAGGCTACAATTGATCTTCTTAAGGGAGAAATGGAGTCAGAAGTTTTCAAAGTAGAATAAAGTTTGCTTGAGAATTTAAAAAGCGGCTTTAGCCGCTTTTTTTAATATGATTTTAGCAAAGTCTTTATACCAGACATTATTCCAGGATTACCTTCAAAGCACTTAATAGACTCATCTGGTGCATTCCAGTCATTCGCGGACTTTGTAAAAAAATTAGAATCGATTGTTAACCAGCTTGAATCATTTAGTGTTCCTGCCTTTAGGTAGTAAATATGTGGTATTTCCTTTGCGTAGCTTAAGACTCCTGATCCGCAGTTTGAGCAAAACCCTCTTCTTATATGAGATCCTGACGACCCTTTGCTTTCATAGAATTTTAAATCGCCATTAATTTCTATATATTTTTTTGCTATAAATAATATAGTTGCCTTTCCTGAACCCGTTGCTCTTTGGCAATCTTTGCAATGGCAGTGATGAGCTGAAATTACTTTTTTCTTGTTAAAAGAATAAGAGATTAAACCACACTGGCAATTACCAGTTTCGTTATTGTTCATCATTTTATTCTACAGTAAACTCTTAAAGCTGATGAATAAATCTTTAATACTAATGTTTTTATCTTTTATCTTTAACAACAATCTATCTGCAGACCTCGCAACAGGGAAGTTAGAGGAATTTTTTATTGGTAATGGCAAGTATGATAGGAAGGTTAGAATATATTACCCATCAGATAATCCTATAAATGAACAAACAACTTTTATTATTATGAATGATGGAGAAGAGCTATTTTTAGAGCAAGATTCTTGGAATGGCAAGTCCTGGAGAGTTGATAAAAGCTTTGATGAGCTCAATAAAAAAAATATTGAACATAATACTGTGATAGTTGCTGTTCACAGTGCAAAAAGATTCAAAGGAAGATTTTTTGATGACACGAGAAGATATATAGAACTCTTTCCCAAAGAAGCAATTGATTATTTTGAAAAAGGACAAAAGAAAAACCTGTATAGTTCTTTGTCTCAAAAAAGCTATCCAGAATTTTTAGTTACAGCTGTATTGCCGTTTCTCGAAGATAAGTTTCAATTGACTTTAGACAAAAATAATCTGGGTGTTATGGGTTCAAGTATGGGCGGGCTTTCAGCACTAAACACAATCATTGAGTATCCAGATATCTTTGGCTTTGCAGGCTGCTTGTCTACACATTGGGTTGGTATTAAGCCCTTAGAATACCTACTTCTTCCTTTTAGAAAGAAAATTGACGGTGATAAGGAAACATTTGATGCCATTAAAAAGTATGTGGTGGCTAATCTTTCAAAAATAAAAAGCCATAGGATTTATTTTGATCATGGAACAGTAGGTTTAGACTACTTATATAGAAATCCTCAAAATGATATTAATAAAATTTTTACCGAAAATGGCATGGCTTTTGAAACTAAGGTTTTTGAAGGTCATGATCATGATCCAAATGATTTTGGAAAAAGATTTACTCCATCCTTGAATTATCTTACAAAAAAATAGTTCTATTTAATTAAAAGACCTGCACATAATTTATTGCCAGTTGGATCTCTTAAATATGCCAAATACATGCTAAATTTTCCATAATTTCTAATACCAGGATCTTCTTCTATAGAAGTTCCTCCATTTTCGATTCCTGCTTTATGCCAAGAATCACCTTGGTCAGTGCTTTCGATATTAAATCCAATCGTCGCTCCATTTGATACTGTTGCGGGTTTTCCATCTATTGGCTCTGTAATACAAAAACTAGTTCCTTTAAAATTATAAAAGTATCTTTTCTGGCCTGTTAAATTTGGATACATTTTTCCAGGTCTCGCTCCTAAAGCTTCGAAGATTTTGTCATAAAAAATCCGTGATTCTTCTATATCATTTGTTCCGACCATAACATGACTGAACATACCCTCTCCCTTCAATTAAATTAACTTAGTGAAATAATAAGAAATCATAATAGCAAATATCCATAACAATAAAGCTAACACAGAAGTTTTCAGATTAATCTCTTTAATAGATTGGTAGTCAACCTGAGTGCCAATGCAAAATAAAGCACCAACAAGAAATGAACTGCTTACATTCTCTAAAGCTAAAATCATTTGATTGCTAAAATTAAGTTGAGCTCCTATGAAAATTGCAATAATAAAAGCAATTACAAATAAAGGTAGGATATTTTTATTGTTGCTATCTTTATAAAAAATTCCAAGAATAATTGTTAAGGGTATTAACCAAAGGGTTCTTGCTAATTTAAGTGTTGTTGCTGTCTCAACAGACCCATCACCAAAAGACATTGCTGCCCCTATTACAGAGCTTGTATCATGAATAGCCAATGCAATCCATGAACCAAATTCTTCACTAGACATGCCAATGTTATTTCCAATAATTGGAAATATTGCCATAGCAAAAGCATTTAAAAGAAAAATAATTCCTATGCATATGAATAAATCTTTTGGCTTTGCTTTTATTAATGGAGAAATTGCTGCCATGGCAGTTGCTCCACATATTGCTGTTCCTGATGCTATTAGAATTGATAGCCTAGTGTCGATTCTTAAAATTTTAGAAATCAGAATACCTATAGTAAAAACTAAAATTACAAAAATAGAAATGAACGGGAAATATGTTGCAGTTAGAGTCACTACATTTGATGCTGATAATGTTAATCCCAGAATTACTATGCCTATTTGGAGAAGCTTTGTTCCAACTGTTTTATTAATTAATCCTTTAGATGACTCAAAAAACAAAGTGAAACTTATTCCTAGCAGTAAAGCCAATAAAGGCGATCCAAAAAGTAGTGCTATAAAAGCAAGCAAGATTCCTAAAAATAAATGCATTATGACAAATGCTCTATAAGAAGGGTTGGCACGTTATTTGTATGTGACTTTATAGTTGCAACCAAGGTATTCTCTTTAATTCCTTTTTTAACTTCTGTTATTTCAATACCATCATTAGTTAATCTTTCATGAGCCTCTTTAATTGATTCAACTTCCCATGCCAGGCCCCAAAGATTGTCTGGATTTGCATCGTCATTTTTTTGCTCTATAACTTCAATAGTTGTTTTATTTAATCTAAAAAATAACATTCTAGTTTTCCAATGCTCTATAACTCTGTCTAAGGCTAATCGTATGTTAAAAATATCTCTATAAATATTTATAAACCCATCAGCATCATTTGTATTTAAGACAACATGATCTAGTTTATTTACAGACGATTTATCATAGTTGCTTGCAGTTGGAAGGCTGCCTTCAGTATGTTGAATAATAAAAGAAAATATTCCTCTTGTTAGTTCTGATGGTAAAAAAATGTTTTTCCATTTTCTTATTTCATCATTTTGACTATTCTTACCTTCACCATTGGATACCTCTGAAATGGGGAACCCTTTGTCTTTGAGAATGGCTGCAGTGGAATTAATATCTTCTGTGCCTAAAACTAGCCCTAACATTCCTTCTCCATTTTCTTTTAATTGATTGTTTACAAGATCAGCCCCCAGACCATCGCCATTTACTGATAACAGCTCAAAGTAAGTATTCTTAAAATTAAATATCACATTAGCTGTTCCTAATTCTTTATGAGTGCCTTTCCAAACAGGAGGAATGCCAAATATTTTTTTATAATTTTCTTCCGCTTCATCTAAATTCTGAACTGCAATAATTAGGTGATCAAGTGTCTCTATCATGATTTTCTTTTTTTGAATTTAAATAGCTCTCTCATAAATGGAAGTATCCAAATAATCTTGAAGAAATTTTTGGGGAATAACCTACTTGCGATATCGTAAAAATGTGCATCATAACCAATTAGAATTCTTCTATTCTTTTTCCTAATATTTTTTAAAATTACTCTTGCTGCTTTTGATGGGCTGGTGGGAGCATTTTCTTTAAAAACAATGCCGGCATCTTCTTTATTTGCCGCTACTCCAAAAAAAGCTGATAGCTCTGGATCATAGCTCTTAAATCTTGAAGATTTGTATATATCTGTGCCTATATGGCCTGGGAAAACACAGTAAACTTCTACAGGCGATTCGGCTGCCTCCATTTCCATTGAAAGAGATTCTGTAAAAGCCTTTACACCGAATTTTCCTACATTATATATGGACTGTTTTGGGACACTAAATAAGCCAAAAATGGAGGAGACATTAACAAGGGCCGCCTCTTTTTGTTTTTGAAGGTGAGGAAGGAACTCTGTAGTCATTTGAATTACCGAATTAAGCAATGTATCCAACCCAAAGCTCCAATCATCTTCGTTTACTTCCTCAACAGATCCAATAACTGAGATTCCTGCATTATTAATTACGATGTCTATTTGGTTATGAAAATCAATGACTTTATGAGGAAGTTCTTTTATTTTTTCTTTATCTTTAATGTCTAAAACATGTGTTGAAACAGAAACATTCTTTTTTCTTATTAGCTCCTTTGTTTCTTCCAGAGATTCATTATTCCAGTCCACTAAGGCTAAGTTACAGCCCTCATCAGCAAGTTCTTCTGCAAGAGCTCTGCCTATTCCAGAGCCTGCACCAGTTATCAAGGCAACTTTGTCTGCAAAGTTCTTCACTTATCTATAGATTGGAGTTTTCTTCTTTCAACCTCTTTATTTACCATTTTTGCGCAATCACTTGCGGCAGTTTCAAATATAAATGGAAGAATTGAGTGGACTATTGCAGCTAAGCCAGAGATAACCATTCTAAATCCATAGTAGGCCGCGCAACGCATGTGTTCAAAATATGTTTCACCATTAGATTTTGGATGTTGCGTAAAGATTTTAGATATTTTTATCAAGTTAAGATTTATTTAATCTCATTTGACCGATAAAGTCCATTTTGCCTATTGGTAATCCCTTAACTCTTAACATGTCATACATCGTCGTCACATGAAAATAAAAATTTGGAAGTGAGAAGGACAAAATAAAGTCTTCATTAGTAAATGGCCATCTTACATCGCCCATTTTAAAAATTACTTGTCCATCTAAAAGCCCGTCTATATCTTCACAATTAACCTTTGATAATTGTGCCTCAGCATCGTCAATCATGTTATGAAGTGTCTCAAAATCTAAACCAGGTGACATATTAGGTGGTCCAAACTCTCCGTCTTTAAGAGCATTTATTGCTCCCAAAGAATGATGAGCAATGCTAAACACTTGAAAGGCAAAAGTTGCCATATCTTCGTATAACCTCATATCAACTATCTCTTGAAGACTTGTGCCCTCTTCCTCAAAGTGCACTTTGGCCTTCTGCATTATGTTAGAAACTGCCGGCAGAAGTTGAAGATATGTTTTTATTGAAATATTGCTCAATGAAATGGACATGCTATTTTCTCAGATAATTAGTTTTATAGTTTTTTAAATAGAAGAGTCATCCTGTCACTTTCCCCAATTGAAAGATATTTATCCCTATCAACCTCTTTGAGGCGAAGACTAGGCGGTAAAGTCCATACGCCTCCTGAATAATCTTTGGTGTCTTTAGGATTGGCATTAACTTCTGACTTTGCAATAAATGTAAATCCATGTTTTTTTGCAATCTCAATTGCATGCTCTTCTGTAACATAGCCACTTTTTTTCATCTCATCTAAAGATGCTCCTGCATTTGCTCTGTGTTCTACGATGCCAAAAATTCCACCAGATTTTAAAGCGGTATAACTGTTAGAAAAAATTAAATCCATTTGTGGGCCCAGCCAATTATGTAAGTTTCTAAAAGTTAAGACAGCATCAACACTTCCTGGTGCAGCTAAGACTGAGCTAAGGTCAACTATTTTTACATTGTCATACATTGAATTGCTGCTCATCTTTTTCTCAAAATTTGCTCTGCCTCTTTTAAAATATGCTCTTTGAGAATCTTTATCAAAATGAGCTGCTATCAGCATTCCTGGATCATGCAAGTAGTTAGCTAGTATCTCTGTATACCAGCCACTTCCAGGTGAGAGTTCAACGACTGTCATATCCTGCTCAATCTCAAAAAAAGAAAGAGTTTCATATGGATTTCTGGCCGAATCCCTCATTTTATTTTTAGGATCTCTGTTATCACTACTTATTGCATTCTCAAGATCATGTGAAGCAAGAAATGGTATTAAAAGAAATAGGAGTAAAAAGGATATAGTTTTTTTCATTTTATTTGCCCTAATTTAAGTTTAATTAATTATACATTTTGTTGGTAAGCTTTTTTAAATCTAAAATAATTTATGCTTGTGCTTTGTATATGTTCACAATAGTCACTCCAATGACAATCAAGAATAATCCCAAAACTGTTTGCCAATTAAGAGGCTGCTTGTAAAAAATATAGCTCAAAATTGCAATTGAAAAAATACCTACCCCTGACCATGAGGCATATACAACTGATAGAGGTAGTTTTTGAGAAACAATTGCCAACATATAAAAGGATGCTACGTATGAAATTATTAATATAGATGTTGGTGCTATTTTAGAAAAGTTTTGAGATGCTGGTAAAAGCATAGTTCCTAGAACCTCAAATAAAATTGCAGCAAATAGTATTATGTAAACATTCATTGTTTTGTTCTTATAAGAGATAGCTGGTCGCTATATACATCCAGAAAGCCATCATTGCTATTGTTAGAAATGTAAAAATCTGAGCTTCTCTGTGCTTCTTCATGTTGTAAAGAGAAATACAGACCAATACGCCTATGAAGCCAATTGTTAAAGCAATAAATAGATGAGCCTGATACGTCATAAATCAGATGAGTATTTAAACCTTTTTAAAAATTATTTAAAATTTTACTTCGAGCAACAAGCGCACTCGCAGCAATCACAGCAATCACACATTTCTTTAGTATACATCATTGACTAACGAAGCTATATAAAACCAACCTTTACAGTGATTTATTAAAAATATCGCCATCATCTTTAAAGGATTTAAATTCTAGAGCGTTGCCGAAAGGGTCTTTAAAGAACATTGTTTTTTGCTCTCCAGGTAATCCCTCAAATCTTAGGTAAGGCTTTATAATAAAGTCGATATTATTTGATTTTATTGTCTCAAAAAATATATCAAAATCTTTCCAGTCAAGAATAATTCCAAAGTGAGGTATAGGCACATCTTTGCCATCAACTTCATTAGAAAAAGTATCTGATTCTCCTATATGACAAACTAATTGATGCCCGAAGAAATTGAAATCAACCCAGTGATCATCAGATCTTCCTTCAACAAATCCAAGCTTTAAGACATAAAATTCTTTTGCTGCTTCAATATTGTCTACTGGAATTGCTAAATGAAATGGTCTTAGAGTCATAAGTAAGTCTGCTTGTTTATGGCTTAAAAGTTTCGTCAAGAATAAACATCTCAACGCCACCAGTTATTTTATCCTCTGACATGGCTTCTGCAGTTGCTGGGTCATTAAATATTCTTGCAAATTCATCAGCATCATTTGTTTCAAAAACTGCAATTACTGTTTTTTCATCCGCTGCCCCCATGTGGGCAAGTGATACCCCTTGACTCTTGAAAAGATCAACATGGGTCT
>ERZ802830.4664-NODE-4664-length-10855-cov-20.2601_pt1 | contig 10855 bp, 10 predicted proteins | sample MGYA00345654_ERZ802830 | MGnify/ENA primary metagenome ERZ802830 (study PRJEB30503, sample SAMEA104212375) | marine metagenome | biome: Westerlies Biome; feature: [SRF] surface water layer (ENVO:00010504) within the epipelagic zone...; material: water...
GCTGCTTGTCCCCCGATCACTGTCGCGGACATGAAAGGTGTTGCTGCCGGGGCCTACCCGCAACAATATGAGCTGTCTGAATTTGAAGCGGCTGCTAACTGTAAAATGTCATTTAGCACAAACCCGGACATTTCCATGCTGAACAGCAAGATCAAGGGCAATCCTGACTTGCCGCCACTATCAAATCGCATCCCGCAAGAGCCGTTGGTTGTAGTCCCGTATGACACAATTGGCAAACATGGTGGCACTCTTGACGTATTGTCAAACGCAACAGAGGCAGGCACCTCTGACTTTCTGTCGGTTCGTCACGTTAACTTTGTTCGCTTTTCAGATGACCTGCAAACCATCGTTCCAAACATTGCCAAGGGCTGGAAATGGAACGATGATTTTACCGCGCTTACATTTTACCTTAGAAAAGGTCACAAATGGTCTGACGGCGCGCCATTCACCAGCGCAGATGTGAAATTTTATCACGACAACCTGATGTTGGACGCGAATATTTTCGAGAAGCCAAAAGACTATATCACTGTGGGTGGCGAGACAATGACTGTCGCGACACCTAACGAAACAACTGTTGTTTTCAAGCTGCCATCACCAAAGCCGGGTCTTTTGGCTCATTTTGCCACAAGTTATGCTCAAGGTTTTCAGCCATTGCACTTTTTGGGTAAATTTCACCCCGACGTGAACCCGGAAGCTGATAAATATGCGCAATCATTTGGCTTTGAGAATGGTTATGACGCGATTAAGGCTTATTATGGTAACTCAGATTGGACGGATACACCGTCACCATTGTTGAGCCGACCTGAAATTGCAGGCAAGCTGCCACAACCAGTCCTGCCAACGCTGGAAAGTCATATCTACATTGCCGATACAACTGAAGGGCGGCATTTGGTTGCTAATCCGTACTTTCATCAAATTGACCCCACCGGCCAGCAGTTGCCTTATATCTCAGAGCAGGACGAGGTTTACAAAAACGACAACGAGGTGCGGTTGCTGGCGATTGTGAATGGTGACGTTGATTATAAGGCACAATCATTACAGTTGGCGTCTGCGCCAGCCCTTCTTGATGGGCAACAGGGCGGCAATTACACAGTTGACTTGCGTCCGGAAATCACTCTAGGGGTGTTTTCTTTTAATGTGACGCACGAAGATCCAGCGAAACGCGCTGTCTTTAATGATGTCCGTTTCCGCGAGGCGATGTCGATCGCTATCAACCGTCAAGAGTTAAACGAAGTTGGTTTTTTTGGGCAGGGAACGCCACAACAATATGTCGGGTTTTCCCCAAAGCCAGAATTTATTTCTGACAAATGGCTGAACTATAAAACTGATTTTGATGCAGCCGCCGCGAACGCACTGTTGGATCAGGTTGGCATGAAAGATACCGATGGTGACGGCTTCCGTGAATTGCCAAACGGTGAAAAACTGGTGATCGCTATGAGCTTTTCAACACAGGGCATAGCGGGTCAAACAGTTGAATTGGTGGCACAGTACTGGGCTGATGTTGGCATTCAATCAGTTGTCAAAGAAGTAACACCTGACGAATTTCGTTCAGCTCAGTCTGCTAATAAACTTGATGTGATGATGTGGCGTAAAAGCCAACCACTGGCGATTGTACTGGGTAACAATGAGCTGTGGGTGCCGCCTTTTGAAAACTATTTTGGTGTGCGTACAGGAATGTTATGGGCAGAATGGGTTGACAGTAATGGTGCAAAGGGCGTGGAGCCACCAGCCTATGTCAAGCAATTGATCGCTGACGTTAACAAATTCCAGTCAGCAGATCAAAGCAGTGCAGAATTCCGGGAACTAGGTGAGAGGCTCGTTAAGAATATGGTCGAAAACCTGCTTTTCATAGGGACTGTTAATGCACCTGCACCAATGATTCACCATAATAGCCTGAAAAACTTCACGTCATTCAAGACGCATTCGTATGAGTATTATCGCACCTACCCATATCGTGCGACACAGTGGTGGCTCGACGAATAGACAATATCAGGTGATCGCTATGTCATGGGCGGCCTTTGGGCCGCCCATGAAATTTAGAGTATAACGTACTGCGGAAGATGGTGCGATTTTGCGAGGGGAATGAGGCAGTCCATGCTTCAATTCAGTAAATTTGTTTTGACAAGAGCTATGCTGGCTGGTGTGACGCTGGTCATCATCTCTTTTGTTGTCTTCACCTTAATGGAGCTTGTGCCCGGCGATTGCGCTGAACGCTATCTTGCATTCAAGAATACGCAAGGGTCAGGAATTTCCGTTGCCGACATTGAAAATGAACGTCGCAGGCTTGGTCTTGATCAGCCATTTATTCAGCGCTGGGGGCTTTGGATCGTCAATGCATTCCGCGGTGAGTTTGGCGAAAGCTGCATTCTCAGAGTAGACATTGCCCAGCTATTGGGAACAAAATTTTGGTTGTCTTTAGGGATTTGCCTTGCGTCACTCGTGTTGGCTTACGCAATTGCTATTCCTGTCGGTATTATTTCCGCTGCTACGAATAACGCATTTTTGGACAATGGTCTAAAATTTGTCAGTTACCTTGGCCTGGCAATGCCTAATTTTCTGCTCGCCCTCATGATTATGCTGGTGTCTACAATTTATTTTGGCGACACCCTGACTGGTTTGTTTTCCAAGGAGTACCGAGATGCGCAATGGAGCGTGGATAAGTTTATTGATTTGCTAAAACATGCGTGGCTTCCGATTTTCATTCTTGGCTGGTCTGCAACAGCTTTTGCTTTGCAGACCGTGCGCGCACTGATGTCAGATGAAATTGGCAAGCTCTATGTCACGGCTGCTGCTGCGCGTGGCGTTTATGGTCGGCAACTTCTATGGAGGTATCCGGCACGTCATGCGCTCGGGCCGATTGTCAACAGTCTTGGATTTGACCTTAATCGGATTTTCAATGAATTACCAATTGTCGCATTGATTCTCACTTTGACCGATGCTGGCGCCCTGCTGATCGAGGCGCTTGCCAGGTCAAATGACCAGCAATTAGCCGGTGCTATTATTTTTCTTCTGACGGGGTCCATTGTTATGCTTAATTTTCTGACTGATGTTCTGCTGTCGTTGCTTGACCCACGTATACGTAAAAGTATTTTGGCCTGATCATGGATAGCAAAACTGATATGAGCGGCGAAGCATTAACGAGCCAGCAAGTTAAAGAAGCGTATTTTACTGCGTCTCAACGACAGCTTGTTTGGACACGATTCAAAAAACATCGCGCCGCCATGACAGCGGCGATGGTGCTAATCTTTCTTGCCTTAACCGGAATATTTGCGCCTTTCCTATCACCATATGACCCGACAATGGCAGGTCGCAACAAAGACTATCTCAACGGTGCGCCAACGGTACCGATGTTTTGTGATAAAAATGGCTGCTCGATACGACCATTTTTACACACCGTAGAGCGTGAGCGATCACTTAAGACCAACTTTCGCTGGGTTGAAACTGTTAACGAAGACAAGCGGCGGTATGTTGAGTTTTTTGTTACCGGTTCGCAATATAAATTACTTGGCTTTATTCCAGCAAATATTCACCTTTTTGGCGCAAGCGAGGGATCTATCCATCTTTTTGGCACTGACGCGAGTGGCAAGGATATTTTTTCACGCACACTCCACGCCATTTGGACATCGCTTAAAGTTGGATCCATAGGCGTGTTTATCTCCTTTGTACTAGCGCTCATTATTGGCGGGATATCGGGGTATTATGGCGGTTGGATTGACTCGATTTTACAGATGATCACTGATGCGGTGCGGACTGTGCCAGCCATTCCTTTATTTATGGCAATTGCCGCCTTTATTCCGCAAACCTGGACAGCAGAAACGCGGTTTTTTTTCATCTCACTTATTCTGGGGTTGATTGGTTGGCCGACCTTGGCACGCCGTGTTCGAACGCATTTGCTCAGTGAGCGCAACCAGGAATATGTTCTCGCCGCGCAGCTCTGCGGAGCCTCATCCAGCCATGTTATTCGCCGTCACCTGCTTCCGAGCTTCACAAGTTATATTATTGTCGATTTGGTGATTTCCTTTCCTTATATGGTGCTATCTGAAACAGCATTGAGCTTTATTGGACTGGGGCTCAAAGATCCGGTGAATTCACTTGGTGTTATGCTTCAGAACGTGACAAGTGCTGACGTTTTAATGAATTATCAATGGTATTTTATTCCGGTCATATTCTTTATTGCGTTGGTGATGGCCTTTGTTTTTGTTGGTGATGGCCTTCGTGACGCAGCAGATCCCTATTCGGATATCAGCAAATAGGAGTCGACATGAGCGTACTGATTGATGTTCGAAATCTGACGTTAAAATTTCAAACGGATGAAGGGCTGATCACAGCGGTGGAAAATGTCAGTTTTTCATTGAACAGAGGCGAGGTATTGGGATTGGTTGGCGAAAGTGGATCCGGCAAGTCAGTCACCGCGAAATCACTGATGCATTTGAATCCGTCAAATGCTGTTTATACCGATGAAAGCCAAATAATTCTTCATACCGATAATGGGCCAATTGATGTTCTCTCGTTAAAAAGGCCGGCTGATCTAAAGATCGTAAGAGGCGGCGCGATATCAATGATCTTTCAAGAGCCGATGGCTAGTTTTGCGCCGTCAATGTCTATTGGTAAGCAGATGATCGAACAGCTTCAACTCCATACTGAGATGAGCAAGGCCAAAGCAAGGGAAATATCCATCGAGATGCTGAACAGGGTCGGCATCTCGGAACCATCCCGCCGTGTTGATCAATACGCCTTTGAGTTATCTGGCGGTATGCGACAGCGCGCCATGATCGCCATGGCCTTGTCAACCAAACCACAATTGTTAATTGCTGATGAGCCTACAACAGCTCTTGATGTGACAATTCAAGCGCAGGTGCTGGACCTTATGAAGGATCTGGTCAAGGAGCTAAATATGGCGATTATCTTTATTACGCATGATCTGGGCGTTGTTGCACAAACAGCCGATAGTGTCAGCGTGATGTATCTTGGTCGCCTTGTTGAGGAAGGGCCAGTTCGTGAGGTGATTAACAAGCCAAAACATCCCTATACCAGGGGCCTGCTTGCCGCTTTGCCAAGTCTAGATGATCTTGATGCCCAGTTGACACCGATACCAGGGGACGTTCCGTCGCCGCTTGAAAGACCAAACGGCTGCGTTTTTCACAACAGATGCGCAGAGAGTATGGAGCCGGTTTGTATGTCCCAAATCCCCGTTGAAGAGTGGGTTGATCCAAAACATAGGGTTGCTTGCCACCTTTATTCAAAGGCAGGCCAATGACAGTAAGCAACGAGCTTATTTCTGCGCCACATCTCTCAGTCAGCTATCCCATTGGTGGCGGGTTTTTTGGGAAAAACATGCTGACAGCAGTGGATAATGTATCGCTTAGCATTCCGAAAGGGGCCTTCTTTGGACTTGTAGGGGAGAGCGGTTCTGGCAAAACAACACTTGGGCGAGCGCTGTTACGTGCGGCGCCAATATCTGGTGGGCAAGCCTTTTATCAGGATGGTGACGTCAGCTATGATTTAACGAATATCGGAAAGGCTGAGCTTGCTGACTACCGTCGCCGCGCCCAGCTCATTTTTCAAGACCCTTATGCGGCATTGTCTCCGCGGATGACGGTGCGTGATATCATTGCTGAGCCATTGGAGGTCATGAAGATTACGTCATCCCGAGAAGAAACTGACAATCGTGTGCGTGAGATGGCAGCTAAATGTCGACTTAACCTAGAGCATCTGCGCCGGTTTCCACATGCGTTTTCTGGTGGCCAACGCCAACGCATTTCGATAGCGCGCGCCCTTGTTTCGCGTCCGCATTTTATTGTCGCTGATGAGGCTGTAGCGGCGCTGGACGTGTCTATTCAGGCAGATATCCTAAATCTGCTGAAACAGCTGCAGCAAGTAATGGGGCTGACTTTTCTATTTATTAGCCATGATCTCAGCGTTGTGGCGCACACTTGTGATCATGTCGCGGTTATGTATCTTGGACGCCTTGTTGAGGTCGCTCCAACACGAAAACTGTTTGCGTCGCCACGTCACCCATACACGAAAGCCCTGTTTTCTGCGATCCCATCACTCAACCCTGAGGCCGCGACCAAAGCACAAAAACTTGAAGGTGAAATACCGTCGCCATCAAATATGCCTGTTGGTTGCAAATTCCATTCGCGTTGTCCCCATGCCATCGATGATTGCAGAAAAACTGAACCTAGCTTGATGCCAGTTGAAGGTGATCATGAAGTTGCGTGCTTCAGATGGAAAGAGTTATTTGCTTGAAAAAGTTATGTCGATAGGTGCGCGTATGTGGGTTAAATATTTGCCTACTCATCAGACCATTTCTGGCTAGCGGCTGGTTTAATAATGTTTGCCCTTCCAATAGGGGTTTGACCAAGCGGTTTTTCCAGCGGCATCAGTAATGCTGATACGAAACCAATCAGAGTGAAAATCGGTCAAATCAAAATATGCTTTTGTTTTGCTCGAACCATTATCATATAGCGAGCGATGCTCCATGCCAGCGACACATATTGTTTCAACCGCCGAGCAAGAAATGGACAAGATACTGTTTTCCAATATAATATCATAGATGTTGGGCCCAGTTGATGAATAGTAATGGCCGAGCTTCAAAGATGAAATTACAGCCTTTGAGGTCAATTCTTCTGCCGCAACCATTACCCAGCCACCGCCCGCGTCCGGAATACGAAAATGCGAATCGTCAGTTGCAATTATCCCTACAGGTCTGTCGTTGTTTAACAAAAGGTCAACGACATATGTGCCGCCACCGCGTCCAGCCTCTATCGCGCATGAATGATTATAAATTTCCACAGCATGTGCCGCATCGAGAGCAAGAGCTTCCTCAGTTGTCATTGAATACCACTCAGGATGAGCAATTGACACGAATGCACCTGCGTCAACGGCGCGTCTAACCAGTTCAGCGCCTGTTTCAGCATCATCTGCAACGCCAAAATCTAATGGCAAACCGTTCGCCAGTATGTGCCACAAACCATCGCGATCCATGGCTTTGCCGCGACAGTGTATTTCGGCTGACGTGATTGAAAGAAATGTCTCACTGCCACTGTAGGCATATGGGTTCACCGTTTGCGCGCAAAACCTTGTATCGCTCCAGAGATGATCAGAAATGCAGATAAAATCATAACCTAGGTTTTGATAGGTTTCGACAACCTCAGCGTTATCCAACACACCATCGGAGTGGCGCGAATGCCCATGAAGATTACCACGAAATAGCCGAGTCTTTGGCTTGAATAGTTCGACACTCATAACGACGATATCACCCGCTTGTAAATTTAGGTTTCACCAGACATCCAACGCCATATTTTCGAATAAACGCTTTATGCCGAAATCATCGTTGGACGGACTTTCAATGAACTGCGTATTCAGGTTTTGTGCTGATACTACAACCACTTCGCCAGATTGATGTGAGGTCAACGTAAAATGGCTCTCGCTATCAATATCCTGCTTTCCCGATACAATAAAAAGCTCATCAGTGTTGGCTTTGAACAAGACTTGGCCTTTTTCTGGAAAATTGTCATTCATTTAAAGACCGGTCTTATGACATTAATATCAGACAGAACTGCGACGTAACTGCCGCTTAAATGTAATCACGAGCACCATCTGTATGATGGTTGGGATTTTTTACATTTTTGTGAAATGTCAGTGTTTTTGACCAATTTGCCGTTTTATTTTGAGGTGCCGCTCAGGAGCAGCCCGATAAAATTTTAAGTTTTTTCAAAATAACAGGGTGAGTGGCATCTAAACCATCTTGGATGTGCCCGGAAAAAAATTCATAAATTTGAAACAATCTGCCGTTACCAGATTAAGCTGTTTAGTGACAGTGGGGTTCGCAAAGTGGCAAAAGTTCCGAGTGACGCGCCGGTTTATAAAAATGTGGCAAGGATGACATATGTCATGCAGGACGATCCGCTTTGGCGAAAGTTGCTTATTGGCTCAATCGAGTTCATGACTGGTCAGCGCAAACTGAACAAACTGTATCAGCAGTATCAAAATCAGAAGACTATTGATGCTAACATATGGGGTGACGCAATAGAGCGCCTCAAATTGAATCTGATGTGCAACCAAAATCCGGCCCTTGCCATTCCAAAGCAAGGTCCTTTGATACTTGTGTCCAATCACCCTTTTGGCGTTCTTGACGGTTTGGCATTATGTTATTTGACATCGCTTGCAAGGTCCGACTTTAAATTCCTGGCGCATTCAACATTCAAGAAAATACCAGAGATCGCGCCATTTGTTTTGCCGATTGATTTTGATGGCGCTTCATCGGCTTTACGCTCAAATATTCAAACTAAACATTCAGCGGTGAAGCATGTGAGGTCAGGTGGTGCGATTGTCATTTTTCCAGCCGGCCGTGTTTCAACAAGAAAACGCCCCCTAACCGAGGCCACAGATGCGGACTGGAAGTTGTTTTGTGGCTCACTCATACAGAAAAGTGAAGCGAGCGTTCTGCCGGTGTTTTTTGCGGGCGAGAACAGTGCACTCTTTCATCTTGCTAGCATTGTTGGCGAAGTCATGCGGGAGTCTTTACTGATGTTTGAGATTGTTCGACGCATGAATAGCGATGTCCATGCATCATTGGGCGAGTTAATCGATTACCGCGATCTTCGCAACATTGCCGATAAAAACCAGTTGTTAACTTATCTCAGAGACCAGGTGTATGCGTTAAAGACAACCACTGAAAGTTATGTTTCGGTTGGCAATTTAGCAACTGCGACCAGGTAATCCTCACACTTTATTACCGCAATAGATCCAAGTGTTAGTAAATGATGCCCCACTGCTAAGGTTTTTGTAAAAATAGATTATGCTTGTATTCCAGCCTGCACATTTTAAATTGCGAAAGCATTTTGAAAAGTGGTTAAACGAGACTGGTTTTTACCAAAAATTTCATTTTTATAATTTAGGAATTACCTCAGTTTATGGCCCAAAGCTGTCACCAAGAATATGGGATATGACCTTCTGGTTTTGCTGTTTTGGGTTCTATGGAAAATATTTTTCACGATTTCTTAAAACCTACAAGTCAAATTTTGTTTTTGTCGATGTTGGTGCCAATGCAGGATTGTATTCGCTAATTGCAGGTCAAAATCATTATTGTGTGCGTTCCCACTGTTTTGAACCAGACCCAACGACGTCACGTTTCTTAACAAAAAATATTGAGTTAAATAACGCAAAAAACATCTCGGCTCACCATTACGCAATAGCTGATAAGAGAGGGCAAAAGCAGGTTTCTGTAAATCAGTATCATAGCGGGTCGCTGTCACTCGACGCGCCATCACCGACTGATGAGGAACGTTATACAATTTCAATAGAGTGCGTGAATGCGTCAGATTTATCTGACATTATTTCAACAACAGAACAGGAGTTGATCATCAAAATCGACGTCGAGGGGTATGAGCGTGTTGTCATTGGTGAATTACTCAAATGTGAATTTGCCCAGCATATTCAGCATGTTTATTTTGAAGCTGGCGGGAGCAAAGAAAACATAGAAACATCAATAGACCTTTTGACAAAGGCCGGTTTTGTGTCCCTTTATCACAGCAATTTTTTTGGTCACAAAAACATTCATATGGTCAGAAGCAGATAAGCAAAGCTCTTCTGACCATTTACATGCTGGACTGCGATTGCTGCACGTAGCGGGGGACAGTTCCGTCCGCCTTCTCATCCGTCATAATTGACCCTGCCAAAATTACGGTGCCATAATCGATAGAGATGTCGTTTTTTTGATTGATCGCTGTGATCAACGAAATCTGATCTATAATGTCCAAGCTCATGATTGTTAAGGTACTGAACTTGACCGCGCCTTAATGGTGCCTCTATCCACAAATCTGATGATGATGTGATGTCGTCGATAGCGTCTAATGCGTTGGCGAGATCATGATCCATTTTTATGCCGGCAACTTCATATCCTTTTCGCACCAGAGAGCTGTTTGCCCGACAGCGCAATCTTCCATTTTGCCAGCTAAACATTGGCGCTAACGTAGTTTTTGGCTCACCCGGAGCGTGCTCTGCTTGCCTGTCAAAATAAACAGGCTTGTAAAGACGCTTCAGCGCCTGTGGGTATTGCTCTGCCAGACGATGATGAACAGTGTAAAGACTGCAAAAACGGCTTAAGCCACCAGTTTTTGCGGGATATTTACATAACAAACCCACATAATCCGGCACTGCAATGCCAAAGGCATTGTCCGTATGAAATACAAGCTCTACATTCGTGGCTGAGCCTCTAACACCATATCCATATTTCTGACCCGTATCGGTGACATCATAGATCATGGTGCCATTCCATTTTTGCGCGACATTAGTGCCTAATAACTGCCCAAGAACCCAGTAAACAGCGAGCATTTCATCAATATCATATTCATCTATGGGTAATTTATCTATGACAGCGAAACCAGCGCCGCAGTCACAAACTTTTTTCACTTTGTTGTACAGTGCGCGAAGGTGGATTATGTCAAAATCCATTACGTTGCGAAGCAATATTGGCAACGGTTGATTGCGCATGAGAACAACCATTTGGTCGATTTCTTCTAACGCTTCATCACTAACCGCAATTGTCCAGTCACCCTCGCTTAGCTCTGCGGCAATCCATCCCTGACCAACTGTGTCTGGTATGTTGCTCTTGTCGCTCAGCGACTCGTAGCTGAGATCAATGACCCCTTCCATAGCGTTCTCCCCCTAGATTATGAAAATAGCCCTTTTTTGCGCCGAATAGGCGAATCAGAGAATAATTATGTCAAAAAAAAAGGCCAACGCAAGCGCTGGCCGAGTTTAGGGAGTAAAAAAATAATGAATTGTAAAATAGAGGTTAATTATTTCACTCATGTTTCAAATTGAGAGTTGCTTGCGATATTTTGTCAAT
>ERZ802830.4666-NODE-4666-length-10852-cov-27.7674_pt1 | contig 10852 bp, 9 predicted proteins | sample MGYA00345654_ERZ802830 | MGnify/ENA primary metagenome ERZ802830 (study PRJEB30503, sample SAMEA104212375) | marine metagenome | biome: Westerlies Biome; feature: [SRF] surface water layer (ENVO:00010504) within the epipelagic zone...; material: water...
GCAGCTCCACCACCACCTTTTTTGTTAACTAATTGCATATCTTGTTTTAGATACCTTCTAGTTCTTAATAACATCATTCTAGTAGTTACATCTGTTCCACCACCAAAACCAGCGTGTGTAACTGCTTGAATTGGGTGACCATCTGCTTTTGCAGATGTAATCATTAATGGAAGTGCAACAACGAAAAATTCAGTTACCAAAAAAGCGGCAGCTAAAAATAATTTAAAACTTTTTTTCATTATTTCCCTCTATAGTTAATTTATAATTAATAATTTAACCATAATCTGATACAAACCGTAAGGAAAAAATGGATCAAAATAAAATCAATATAGCAATCCTTTTAGGGGATCCTTCAGGTATTGGCCCTGAATTAGTCTCTAAATTGCTATCAGAGGATGTCATAAATAAAGCTAATATAGTTGTAATAGGAGAAAAGAATATTTTAGAAGGTGGAGATAAAATCACAAACTTTTCAAATGATTTAAAATTAGTAAATGATTTTGATGAAATTAATTTTCAGAATGGAAATAAATTTTTTTTAGATATCACAAAAGGTAAAAATCATGACTACAAACTATCCGAATGCTCTAAAGAGGCGGGAGAAAGTGTTTTATCTGCTTTAAATTTAGCTTTGGAATTGGCTCAAGAAAATAAAATTCATGCAATAAATTTTGCTCCTTTTAATAAAACAAGTTTAAAATTAGGAGGTAATAAATATTCTGACGAATTACATTTAATGGCTAAAAAGCTAAAGATAGATAATTTTTTTTGTGAATTTAATGTTATAGACAATTTTTGGACAGCGAGGGTAACTTCTCATATTCCAATAAAAGAAGTTTCACTTCATATTAAAAAAGAAAATATTTTAAAACCAATTAAGCTTATCCATGAAGCTATGAAACTAAATGGAATTAAAAATCCAAGAGTAGCAGTACAGGCTTTAAACCCACACGCAGAGTTTGGCACTGAAGAAAAAGATGAAATTATACCAGCAATAGAAGAAGCAAAAAAAATAGGAATTAACGCTGATGGTCCCCTACCATGTGATACATCTTTTATAACGGCTTATAAAAATAAAAATCATGATTGTATTGTAGGAATGTATCATGATGCTCTTCAATCTGGATTAAAAGCATTCGGGTTTGATAGAGGAGTTACTGTTCAGGGAGGTTTGCCTGTACCAATAACCACACCAGCTCATGGAACGGCTTTTGATATTGCGGGCAAAAATCAAGCAAATTTAGAACCAACTTTGAATTCATTCAAAATTGCACTAACAATGGCAGAGAATAAAAATAAACAATGACTAAAATAAAAGAGATTAGAACTAAGGTTTACCAGTGGAATGGAAGAACTGTTCCTCCTCAAAATAATTTTTGTACTAATGCCTCTGATCTTTTGTATGAAAAATCTGATGCTATGGGGTCATTTAGGTTTCATGAATGGTTGATCTGTGAGGTTGAGACAGATGATGGTGTAATTGGAATTGGAAATGCTGCTCTAGCCCCTCAGATTGCAAAAAAAACTATCGATACATACCTAAAACCATTGGTAATTGGAGAAGACCCATTTGATTATGCTTATATTTGGGAAAAAATGTACAGAAGAACTCATGCTTGGGGTCGAAGAGGAATTGGTATGGTCGCTATTTCAGCAATTGATATCGCTCTCTGGGATATAATGGGCAAAATCACCAAGAAGCCAGTTTTCAAACTTCTTGGCGGAAGGACTAAAGAAAAAATACCTGTTTACGCTTCAAAACTTTACAGTCAGCCAATTAAAGATCTTCAAAAGGAAGCTGAAAATTACGTAAAACAAGGTTTTAAAATGTTTAAAATGAGATTTGGTTGGGGTCCCAAAGATGGTCCTGAGGGAATGAAAAAAAATATTGAACTTGCGGAAGCTGTAAGAGAGGTAATTGGTGAAGATACAGATTTAATGATGGAATGTTATATGGGTTGGAATTTGGATTATGCGAAAAGAATGATTCCTAAATTAATAAAATTTAATCCAAGATGGTTAGAGGAGCCAGTTATTGCAGATGATATCAATGGATATGCTGAGTTAAACAATATGAATATGATACCTATTTCAGGTGGTGAACATGAGTTTAATATGTTTGGATTTAAACAACTATTAGATTTAAAAGCAGTAAGCTACATTCAATATGATAATAATAGAGTTGGTGGATTTACAGCTGCTCAAAAAATTAATGCGATTGCAGAAGCCCATCAAGTTCCTGTAATTCCTCACGCAGGACAAATGCATAATTATCATTTAACAATGTCAAATTTTAACTGTCCGATATCAGAATTTTTTCCAGTTCATGATGTTGAAATTGGAAATGAACTTTTTTATTATATTTTTGAGGGAGATCCATCACCAAAAAATGGATTTGTAAATTTGAGTGACGATATACCAGGATTAGGCTTAAAAATTAATGAAAAATATAAATCTGATTTTAATATAATTGAATGATCTATAGGTAAATTTAATTTTTTAAATTAAGTTTAACTTTTATTGATTAATATTTTTCTATATAAAAAAATATTATAAAAAAGGAACTAAAGACAATATATGTACAATAAGTTTGGTCAGTTTATTGACGGTAAGTGGCAACAATCATCTGATAAAGCTACTTATGAAGTTATTAATCCTGCTACTGAAGAAGTTTTGGGTCAAGCATCTAAAGCTACACCAGAAGATGTTGATAGAGCACTAAAGTCTGCACAAAAAGGATTGGAGGTATGGAAAAAAACTCCTCCTTGGGAAAGATCTTACATCATTAGACGAATAGCTGATGTTATGAGAAAAAAACAAGATGTATTAGCTAAATGGATGACACTTGAAGTGGGAAAACCTTTTGCAGAAGCTAAAGGTGAAGTTAATGGTGCAGCAGATATTTTTGAATGGAACGCAGAAGAAACTAAAAGAATTTATGGTCAAACTGTAGAAAGTAGATTTGAAGATACAAGGGTGCATGTTTATTACCAACCAGTGGGAGTAGTTGCAGCATTAAGTCCCTGGAACTTCCCTGCTGTATTATCGGCTCGAAAAATTTCTACAGCTTTAGCCGCAGGATGTTCAGTTATAATTAAACCAGATGTAATTACACCAGGTGTTGTAATGGAAATGGTTGATATTTGCAGAGAATGTGGTGTGCCGCCAGGTGTGGTTAATCTTTTATCAGGCGATCCACCAAGTATAGCTCAACAGTTAATAGCATCTGATATAGTTAAAAAAATTTCAATAACAGGTTCCTCAAGAGTTGGAAAATTAATATTAAAACAGGCTGCTGACAAAGTTCAGAGAGTAACTATGGAACTTTCAGGTCATTCACCATTTATAGTTTTTGACGACGCAAATCTGAAAAAAGCTACAGATATGGCAATAGCTGCAAAATTTAGAAATAATGGACAAGTGTGTATATCTCCTAATAGATTTTATATTCATGAAAGTAAAAAAGATGAATTTATAAGTTTATTTGTGGAAAAAACAAAAAAATTAAAGATTGGTGATGGTATGGATCCTAAAACTCAACTAGGTCCCTTAACAACAAAGAAAAGGCTAAATGAAGTAGAAGAATTAGTTGAAAAAACAAAACAAGAAGGAGCTGAAGTTTTGTTAGGTGGTAAAAGACCGTCTGGTTTTAATAAAGGATTTTTTTATGAACCAACTATATTTGATAAAGTTAAAGATGATTTCACAATTATGAAAGAAGAACCATTTGGACCATTGGTACCAATGCTTTCATTTAAATCATTTGACGAAGTAATTGAAAGAGCTAATAATCATGAACTCGGGTTATCAAGTTATGTTTGTACAAATTCGATGGAGAAAGCACATTTAGCATCAGAAAAATTACAAACTGGAACTGTAGGTGTCAATACTGCATTGATTGCTATTGCAGAAGCTCCCTTTGGAGGAATCAAACAAAGTGGATATGGTAGAGAAGGTGGATCTATGGCTATTAAAGACTACCTAAATGTAAAATATACACACATGGGTCTCAAAATATAAATTATTAAAATAAAAAAATTTATTCAAATCTTGTCCATTTACTATTATTTTTAGAGGACTTCAAAACAGCTTCTATAAACTTCATTCCTTCAATACCGTCATTAATAGTTGGGTAACAGTTTTTTGAATTATCGTAATTTTGATTATTTATTTTTGCAAATAATTCTCTTGAAACATCACTATAAATATTTGCAAATCCTTCAAGATAACCTTCTGGATGTCCAGGTGGAATTCTTGTTATTTGATTGGCTTCATCACTTGCACCGCTGCCACCTCGGGTAATCCTTTGAGTAGGATGTCCAAACTTTGTAAAATGAAGATAATTAGGATCTTCTTGCTTCCACTCTAATCCAGCCTTTTCACCATAAACTCTTATTTGAAGGCTATTTTCATTTCCAACTGCAACTTGACTAGACCATATTGCTCCTTTTGCATCTCCCTTAAATCTTAGCATAATTTGTGCATTGTCATCCAATAACCTTCCTTTTACAAAAGTATGAATATCTGCAGATAGCTCATCTACTTCCAATCCACTTATAAATCTAATCAAATTAAATGCGTGAGTTCCTATATCTCCTATACAACCTCCTCCTCCTGACCTATTTGGGTCTGTTCTCCATTCTGCTTGTTTTAAGCCACTATCTTCTAATTTTGTAGTAAGCCAATCTTGAGGATATTCTGCTTGAACTACTCTTATAGATCCAAGATCACCTTTTTGAATTAAAAATCTTGCGTGTCTTATCATTGGATATCCTGTGTAGTTGTGAGTAAGAGCAAAGATCAGTTTATTATTTTCTATAGTTTTTTTTAGCTCCACTGCTTCCTTACTGGTCAAGGCCAGAGGTTTATCGCAGATAATATTTATGCCCTTGTCTGCAAAGATTTTTGCTACAGGTACATGAAGATGATTAGGTGTTACTATAGAGACCACATCTATACCATCTGAGCGACTTGCTTCTTTTTCTGCCATCTCTTTGTAGGTTTCATAAATACGATCTTGTGCTATGCCAATTTTTTCACCTGTTTCTTTTGAGTTCGCAAAATTTGAAGAAAAAGATCCTGCTACTAATTCATAATGACCATCAAGTCTTAAAGCTATTCTGTGTACTCCTCCTATAAAAGCATCTTTTCCACCACCAACCATTCCTATGCGGATTTTTCTATTCACTTATTAGATACCCAACATTTTTTTATTACCTTCAATATTAGAACCTCCACCTGCGAAATCATCAAATGCTTTTTCAGTAGTATTGATAATATGATTTTTAATAAACTCAGCACCTTCTCTTGCTCCATCTTCTGGATGTTTAAGACAACATTCCCATTCAAGAACTGCCCAACCATCATAACCATATGAAGTCAATTTTGAGAAAATTGATTTAAAATCTACCTGTCCATCACCTAGAGATCTAAATCTACCTGCTCTATTTATCCAAGACTGAAAACCACCGTATACACCTTGTTTTCCTGTTGGGTTAAGTTCGGCATCTTTAACATGAAACATTCTTATCTTTTCGTGGTAAATGTCTATGTGTGAAAGATAGTCTAAATGTTGCAGAACATAATGACTTGGATCGTAAAGCATATTACATCTTTTATGATTGGCTACTCTCTCTAAAAACATTTCGAAAGTAATACCATCATGAAGATCTTCTCCTGGATGTATCTCGTAACATAGATCAACTCCATTATCATCAAAACGATCTAGAATTGGTTTCCATCTTTTTGCCAATTCGTCAAATGCATTTTCAATTAATCCTTCTGGTCTTTGAGGCCAAGGATAAACATAAGGCCATGCAAGAGCTCCTGAAAAAGTTACATGTCTGTTAATACCCAAATTATTAGAAGCTTTAGCAGCCATCATTAATTGGTTTACAGCCCATTCCTGTCTTGCTTTTGGATTTCCTCTTACTTCTGGTACAGTAAAACCATCAAATGCAGTATCATATGCTGGATGAACTGCAACTAATTGACCTTGAAGATGAGTTGATAGCTCAGTTATCTCAAGTTTATGTTTTTTTGTAATCCCTTTGATTTCGTCACAATAGTCTTTACTCTCTGAAGCTTTTTTAAGATCAATTAACCTACCGTCCCAACTTGGAATTTGTACACCTTTATATCCTAAAGATGATGCCCATTTACAAATACTATCTAAAGAATTAAACGGTTCATCTTCACCTACAAATTGTGCCAAGAAGATTGCAGGACCTTTAATATTCTTCATAATTCTCCTTCCTCTTTAAATATTTCAACAATTTATTTTTTTATAAAAAAATACTAGCAGGCACATCGCTTCTTGGATAGACTATTCTTAAAGATAAATAACTTAAGAGGAGATATAATGAAAAAAATAATGATATTGTTGTTTGTTTCTCTGTTTTCTTTTTCAGTAAATTCAAATGCAAAGTCTATCACTTTAGGTTGGGCCGCATGGGACCCTGCTAATGCTTTGCAAGAATTAACTAAAGAATTTACAGCAGAAACAGGAATAAATGTAAACTTTGAATTTGTGCCATGGCCAAATTTTGCTGACCGTATGTTAAATGAGCTTAACAACAAAGGTAAAACATTTGACCTATTAATTGGTGACTCACAATGGATTGGTGCTGGAGCTGTATATGGGCATTATGTTAAATTGAATGATTTCTTTGATAAAGAAGGAATTTCAATGGACGATTTCTCACCAGCAACAGTTTATGCTTATTCAACGTGGCCTAAAGGTAGTGAAAACTATTATGCATTACCAGCTATGGGAGACGCTTTAGCTTGGGCTTATAGAAAAGACTGGTTTGATAGACCAGAACTAAAATCTGAGTTTAAGAAAAAACATGGATATGACTTAGGCGTTCCTGCAAATTGGAATCAATTACATGACATGTGTTCTTTCTTTCAAGGAAGAGAAATTGATGGTCAAAAAAGATACGGTGCTGCGATTAACACAGAGCGTGGATCTGAAGGGATTACTATGGGTGTTACAGCTGCAATGTATGCATGGGGTATGGAATATGAAAATCCTAATAAGCCATACGATATGGAAGGATACTTCAATTCTCCACAAGCTGTAGAAGCAGTCGAATTTTATAGAAAATTATATGAAGACTGTGCACCTCCAGGACACTCTGATGCTTACATGGTTGCAAATCTAGATGCTTATAAATCAGGACAAGTTGCATTCCAAATGAACTGGTATGCTTTCTGGCCTGGTGTTTCTAAAGAAGACAAAGATGGAAGAGTTTCTGGTTTCTTTGCAAACCCAAAACAAAATGTTGCTGCTGCAACATTAGGTGGACAAGGTATATCTGTAGTTAAATACTCAGATAAACAAGACCTTGCTCTTGAGTATATCAAGTGGTTTGCTAGACCTGATGTACAGCAAAAGTGGTGGGATCTAGGAGGATATTCATGTCACAATGATGTCTTGGATTCACCTTCATTTCCAACATCTACTGTTTATGCACAGGGATTCTTAGACTCAATGGGTATTGTTAAAGATTTTTGGCAAGAACCAACATTTGTTGAGTTAATGCTTCCTATGCAAGAAGCAATTCACGACTATGTTGTTAATGGAAAAGGAACTGCTAAGGGTGCTCTAGATAAAATCATCGAAGAGTGGGTTGAAGTATTCGAAGCAGACGGAAAACTTTAACATTAATACTTTAAGAAATTAAAAAATTAGGGGGGGTAACACCTCCCCTTTTTTTATAAAAAAATCCATATGAGCGCAAAAAAAAAATTTAAGGGACTTTCCGATAAAGCAGTAGGGTGGCTTTTTATTGGACCAACAGTACTTCTTCTACTGGCTATAAATATTTATCCACTGATTTATGCAATTAAAATGTCTTTTACAAATTTTTATGCAAATAAAATTGGGAGAGTGCCAGAGTTTGTTGGTTTAAAAAATTATATTAAAATTCTTAATAAAGAAGCTATATGGGAAAAAATGCAAGTTACCGCAAGTTTTATGTTTTGGACTTTGTTGTTACAAGCAGTAATAGGTTTGGGTTTGGCTCTATTATTAAATAAGAAATTTAAAGGCAATGAATTATTAACAACGTTAATTGTTTTACCAATGATGTTATCACCTGCAGTGGTGGGAGTTTTTTGGACTTATCTTTATAATCCTCAAGTAGGTTTATTTAATTATGTAGTTAATTTTTTCTATGATTTTGGAAGCTTCGATATGATAGGCTCAAGTATACTTGCTCCTTGGTCAATTGTAATTGTTGATACTTGGATGTGGACACCTTTTACAATGTTAATTTGTCTAGCTGGTCTAAGATCTGTTCCAAATTATTTGTATGAAGCAGCAGAGGTTGATAGAGCAAGTAAATGGCAGCAATTTATATACATTACTCTACCTTCGGTTTTGCCTTTTTTGTTATTAGCTCTTCTATTTAGGGGTATTGAAAATTTTAAAATGTTTGACATGGTCGTTGAACTTACATCAGGGGGACCTGGCTCCGCTACAGAGCTTGCTTCAATTAATTTGAAAAGAGAGGCCTTTGAAAAATGGAAGACCGGTTATAGTTCAGCATTTGCCGTCATTCTGTTTGTAACAATCTTTGGTTTTGGCAATGTTTATGTAAAAGTGATGAATAAGATAAAGGAACGCTAATGGATACCTCTAGATCATATTTAGAACCTTCATCTTTTTCAAAAAAAATTGCTGCTACAATTATAATTGTTTACACAGTTATTACTTTAATACCCATATCTTGGATGGTGATGACTAGTTTTAAAAATGTAAATAGTGCTATTTCATATCCCCCTGAAGTTTTATTTGAGCCGTCTTTAGAAGGATATGTTAACTTACTTACTAATAGATCAAGACAATCACCAGAATATCTTGATTCACTGCCCCCACCTGAAAATTGGTACGAAGAATTAGTTAGAAGTAGAGAAATGGTTATAACAGGACCCTCAAAATTTTTAGGTAGGTATTCAAACTCAATGATAATTGGATTTGGTTCGACATTCGCATCTGTATTTCTTGGTGCATTAGCTGCATATGCGTTCTCGAGATTTAGAGTTCCATTAAAGGATGATTTATTATTTTTTATTCTTTCTACTAGAATGTTTCCGCCCATAGCAGTGGCTGTTCCTATATTTATCATGTACAGAAAATTAGGGCTAGGGGATACTCATCTTGGAATGATCATATTATATACTGTTGTAAATTTAAGTTTAGCAGTTTGGTTGTTGAAAGGATTTATGGATGAAATACCTAAAGAATACGAAGAAGCAGCTATGATTGATGGATATTCTAGACTTCAGGCTTTTTTTAAAGTTGTTCTGCCACAAGCAATGACTGGTATAGCTGCGACTGCAATATTTTGTATGATTTTTTCATGGAACGAATATGCTTTTGCTGTTTTACTGACTCAATTCAATGCACAAACTGCTCCACCATTTATACCTACAATCATTGGTGAAGGAGGTCTTGATTGGCCAGCAATTGGTGCAGGCACGACTTTATTTTTATTGCCAGTAATGATTTTCACAATAATTTTAAGAAAACATCTTTTAAGAGGTATTACTTTTGGAGCGGTAAGGAAATAATGCAAGAAGAAAAGTCATTAATGAGAAAAATATTTCGAAGAGTTTATTGGGAAAATTTATCTACGATATTAATTTTAATTGGAGTTTTCATGTTACTGCAACCTTTTGCAATGTGGATGTTTACTTATTCATTTATCGTAATATTAGTCGGAACTATTGGTTTCATAATCACAAGTCACTTTCCAGATTAGCATGTCACAAATTAAAATAGTTAATTTACAAAAATCTTTTGGTGATTTCACTGCTGTAAAAAATTCCAACTTAACAATTTATGATAAAGAATTTTTTGTTTTGCTTGGACCATCTGGTTGCGGTAAAACTACAACATTAAGAATGATTGCTGGGTTAGAATTACCAACATCTGGAGAAATATTTTTAGGAAAAGAAGAAGTTGGAATGCTGAGAGCTTCAGAAAGAGATATAGCCTTTGTTTTTCAGCTATTCGCTCTTTATCCACATATGAATGTTAGAAATAATTTATCTTTTCCTCTTAAAATGCAGGGATATAAAAAAAATGATATCAAAACTCGAGTTGAAGAAGCTGCTAAACTTTTACGAATTGATCATCTACTAAACTCGAATATTTCATCATTATCTGGTGGGGATAGACAAAGAGTGGCCTTAGGTAGGGCTTTAGTTAGAAGACCAAAAGCTTTTTTAATGGATGAACCGCTAGGTACTTTGGACGCTGAATTTAGAGAGTTGATGTGCCTAGAATTAAAGAAACTTCACATAGATATTGGTGCCACTACAGTATATGTCACTCATGATCAATTAGAGGCTATGTCTTTAGCAGATCGTATTGCGGTGATGGATGGAGGGCAAATTTTACAAGCTGATGAACCTAACATTATATATAATAAACCTAAAACCAAATTTGTAGCATCTTTTATAGGATCTCCTGGGATGAATTTTATTGATGTTAATGAAGGAATATCTCAGGAACAATCATCTATTAGTATCGAAGATACAAATTTCAATATTCCTAAACAATTTGAAACCTCGAAGAGTAATAAAAATTTTTTTGGAATACGTCCAGAAAATCTCTCCTTAACTAACGAGGGAGGCCTCAAAGGTTCTGTTTTCGGTGTGGAGTATTTGGGCTCTAGAAAAATAATTACTATTAAAACAAAAATTGGTGAGATTAAAGTTAAAACAGATATTTCAATTAATATTAAGTTAAATGAAAATGTTCAAATCAAACCATCAAATGACAATATAATTATTTTTGATGGTGAAACAGATAAATCTTTAAATAGTGAGTTTATGAAAT
>ERZ802830.4667-NODE-4667-length-10852-cov-5.1882_pt1 | contig 10852 bp, 13 predicted proteins | sample MGYA00345654_ERZ802830 | MGnify/ENA primary metagenome ERZ802830 (study PRJEB30503, sample SAMEA104212375) | marine metagenome | biome: Westerlies Biome; feature: [SRF] surface water layer (ENVO:00010504) within the epipelagic zone...; material: water...
AACCCAAAGAAAGGCAACAAGATAAGCATCGATATTAGTGCTCGATCACCAAAAGCAGCGGGCAACAAATCCGCGGAAAAAACGGTGCGACGATCAAATACGAAACTTGTGGCAAATGCGTCGACCAAAGCACCCATCAAAAAAGCCCCGAACAGGTACATGAAAACGGCTGAACCAATCATCATTGTAGCTACACCCAATTCTTGGGATCGAGCCACTTGACCATCTTCTCGCGCCTTCTCCAGCCTTTTCGCCGTGGGTTCTTCGGTTTTTTCTTGCGCACTTTCTTCAGCCATTACACGATTCCCACCATTGTACCAATGGTATCAAATGCTCTCTGCCACAACGCCTGAATTTGATACCCTATACTAGGCATTGACAGCGCGACAATTAACATGCCAGCCATAATCATTGCTGGAAAACCGACTGCAAATATATTGAGCGCAGGAGCCGCTCGCGTGATTACACCTATTCCCAAATTTATAAATAACAGAGACACCATAATAGGTATCGCAACTAGCAAGGCTCCCAAGAATAGCCATTTGCTCCAATCAATCAACAAAACCATTAGAGACTGCATGTCCAGTTCTGCTCCAATTGGGAGAGTTACAAAACTCTCTAGCAACGCGGTTATTACGAGCATGTGACCCCCAAAGCCTAAAAAGATTAGCGTGGAGCAAATTAGGAGGAACTGCGCGATAACAGGCACATTGCCCATGTTAGGGTCAACCATATTAGCCATACTCAAACCCATTGATGCCGATATCGCTTGTCCTCCCACCACCAAAGCATTTTGAACAACCTGAAGGATCAACCCCATCAGCACGCCTATAAAAATTTGCGCAACTATTTCTTTTAGACCAACAGCTGAGATTGGGTCAATTGCAGGCCAATCGATCAGTGGGTGGATCATTATAGTGAGCGCCAATGCAATCAAAACTCGGATTCTAACCGTTACAGCCTGAAGACTAAACAGCGGTGCAGCCAATAAAAAAGCAGAGATTCTGGTCATGGGTGGCAGAAGGGTATAAAATCCTTCGATAATTTCAGCTGCTAAAAGATCCATTAGACAAAGAGTGTAGGAATGCGCTCAAAGATACGCTGAAAGAAATCAACCATAACAGAAATCTGCCAGCTCCCAAAAAGGACTAGCGCCAAGACCATAACTGCCAACTTTGGGATAAAACTGAGGGTCATCTCTTGTATGGAGGTAGCTGCCTGAAGAATCCCAACTAACAAACCGACTGCCAGCGCCGTCCCCAGAAGAGGTGCGGCAACCATCACCGCCACCCACAGTGATTCTCGGCCTAGATCTATCACCATGGATGCATCCATATTAAACTCCTATAATACCGCAAAACTTGAAGTAAGAGATCCCATTATCAATGTCCAACCGTCCACTAAAACAAACAACATTAGCTTGAAGGGCATTGAAATCATCATAGGCGATAGCATCATCATACCCATAGACATAAGCACGCTGGCCACCACCAAATCAATAACCACAAATGGGATGTAGATAAGGAAACCGATCGAAAAAGCACTTTTTAATTCAGACGTAATGAAAGCCGGAACGAGCGTGCTAAATGGCACATCTGCTGGTTCAACCACTTCGGTATTACCCGCTATCTCAACAAATAGAGCAATATCGCTCTCCCGGGTCTGATTCAGCATAAACGTTCTAAAAGGCTCCCGAGCTACCGTCACCGCCTCTTCGAAACCAATGTCTTCATTAAAGTATGGAGTTATAGCATCATCATAAACAGCCGAAAAAACTGGCATCATAATGAATATGGTTAAGAATAATGCCAAGCCAAGCAAAACCTGGTTCGGCGGTGTCTGGGCTGTACCCAAGGCTTGTCTCAAAAGCGACATGACGATGATTATTCTCACAAAAGACGTCATCATCAAAAGCAGCGAAGGCAAAAGGGTAAGCACTGTCATTAGCGCGAGCAGCTGAAGCGTCAAGCTATATTGTGTGCTGCCACTTCCGTCATCAATCATATTGATAATAGGCAATCCACTTTGCGCCCAAGCCAAATGAGGAATGAAAATCAATAAGGCTAGAAAAAATACTTTCGTTACCTTAAATGACATTAATTCTTCCCCCGTAGCCGATAAAGGAATTGATCAAAGAACAATCGAAAAGTGGAATGGCTAGGAGTCACCGCCTCACCTAAATTTTCTTCGTCCCCATTATCACCGGTTTTGTCTCGAAGATGTGCTATCTCTGCGATATTCCAAGTCCCCAATAGTGTCATACTTTGTGGCGTTTGGCCGATTAGTATCTCATCACCGTTAAGCTGAATCAAAAGAAGTTTTTGTCTGGCACCAATATGCTGCACCTCACTCACGTGAAGACGCTTCCCCGACACGCCACGAACACCGGGAGACATTTTCTTAATTAAAAAGAGAGTTATTAGAAGTAGGCAAATAACCAAAAAGAATGAGGCCATCATCGCCAACCAGCCGCCCATTCCAACATCAGGAGCCCAAACGCTGATAAATCAGAGGTTTTTAACGCGATCTACAGTCGGAATAACACTCGTCAAGCGGACACCGTATCGGTCATTAACCAATACCACTTCCCCTTGAGCAACCAAAGTGTTATTAACCAACAGATCCAGAGGCTCCCCCGCAAGACGGTCTAGCTCAACGACACTGCCCTGTGTTAACCGCATGAGATCACGAATTTTTAGGGACGTGCGACCCACTTCAACGGAGATTGTAACGGGAATATTCTGCAAAACATCAGAATTAATCTCGCTCTGACTAATGTCGAGCGCACTAGCTTCTCCGTTGCCACTAGCTTCAACTTGTTGTTCTTCGTTTGCTTCTGCCATAATTCTTTACTCGCTTTTAATTTCGGGGTCTATGTCTCCGGCTCGATTGCTTTCACAACTTTCGCCGCCATATTTGGACCGCTACTTCCAATATCTGCCGCAAGAACTGGAATCTCGTCCACCATCATCCGGGCATACTCTTCCATTTTTAGGTAAAGGACATCACCTTCTTGCATCGCCTTAAATTGACGCAGTGATAGTTCCGTTTCCGCAAGAACCACTCTGATAGGCACTTCGGCATCTGCTGCAGCTGCATCTAGTTCATTTCTCCAGGTATTATCATCTGAGAAATCATCTCCCGTCTGGACCCGACTACCCAAAGCCTCCCTGAGTGGCTTAAGTGAATTGTAGGGATACACCAAGTCAATGTTACCAGTGTTGTCATGACTAAGTTCCGCGGTAAAGCGACTGACCACCACGAGATCATTTCCATCTGCGATTTGAGCAAACGCAGGGTTAATCTCGGAACTTACGTGCTCGCATTTTATCGGCATTACAGGTGCCCACGCCTCTTGTAGAGAACCAAAAAGCACATTAATCATTATCCCAATGACCGCTTTCTCAGTTGGCGTGAAGGTCCTACCTGGGGGCAATGCATTCATGCCTCTTCCAAAGCCGCCAAAGAAATTATCCAAAGAGGAAAATACCACAGAGGGGTCAATACAAACCAAAGAGTGCGCCTGCAGGGGCTCAAACCTTACAGTCTCGACCGCCAAAGGAGGAGTGAGGTCCGCAAGGTAGTCCGAGTACTTGATTATTTGGACTTTCGCCATGTTGATCTTTGGCGTGGTTCGAAGAACATCAAGCAAACCTGCTCTAAACTGACGAACAAACCGCTCATTGATCATATCAATAGCGGCAACGTTAACCCCAAGAGACGAGTCTTCATTGGTTAGGTCATGCTTAACCGCCTCTGTCCCGGTGTTAATTCCGGTATTGCTTTCAATTGTACCGTCCTCTATTCCAGCCGCTAAAGCATCCAGCTCCTCTGGAGAAAGTAGGTTGGTTGTGTCAGTCATCTGAAAGTTCCACCATCAAATTCTCTTCAGGCTCGGTGATTTCTACTGGACTACGAATGCCGTAAAGCCGACTTTCTCTACCCCACCGAAGTCTGTAAGATTTTCAAGAAGCGAATTTATTTCGATCTTGAATTCCTCCGCCAACTCCTCTCTAAACGTGGGCCGTGCCAAATCTTGCTCGGTCTTGTTAGCCATTATCATCTGCAATGCCGAGCGAATCGGGAAGTCATGTTTTTCCATATGAGCAAGCACACGCTCGTCGTAATGAGTCATGATATAAACCTTAACCTGCATCACCTTTCGAGAGTTCGAGAGATTAGAAGTCATTTCAGACTCAATCTCGAAGTATGTTTGCTCGTAACGAGTCATCTCTGGAGAGTCAATCGTTACGCGATCAGGCCCGGCTAGCGCGGCGGCCGCGGCTGCGGCTTCTTCTGATGCGATTGCCTCTAGTGCAGCAACAGCTGCCTCGGCGGTGGCCTCTTCATCTGCCTCGAAGAAACCTGACAAGAAAAGCGTACCGCCAATGGTCAATGCCACCAGCAAGAGTATGCCAACAACAAGACCAATGATCTTGACAAGGTTTCCCTTACCACCACCTTCCCCTTCTTCCAACTCCGCTGCTTCATCAGCCATGGCTAAATCCTCTTTATATCTCTTCTAACTTGAACCGAACTGTCATTATACCATGACGTCCAACCCATCGTCCGAAACCGGCTTTCGATCCGAATCTGAGTCTGCCGGATCATTACCGTCTCCAGCATCCACAGAACCCATCTCAGCCCCAGGTGCCGAGTTTCCGTCATGTTGGCCCTTATTTCCAGCTCCTAACCCTACATAAGCAGAATTCGTGCCAAATTGTTCCAACATTTCCCTCAGCCGATGTAAGCTCTCATTCAACACCTCTCTAGTGGTCGCATTCGAGCTAAGGAAATTTGCCTCAAGCTCACCGTTCCTCATCTCCAACTGCACCTCAATCCGCCCCATGGATGCCGGATGAAGGTCCATTTCAACTCGCCAAGAACCTCGCTCAATCTGTGCGCTCAGACGCTGCCCCAAAACCTGTGATAGCCGCTGAGACAGCTGATTCTGTTGGTCTTGTCTTCGTAATAGTTGCTCCGCAGCATCTTCCTGCATATTTTCTGGTGCGGCAGAATGGCTTCCCTGCTGCCCACTACTTCCACTTTCAAAAGAAAAACCAGCACCTCCAGCAACAAGGGCGGAGACAGGTGATAGACTATTAGATTGCAAACCGATAGGACCTTGATCTGGCATCACCGATGTTAAGTTAATAGCTGGCAACTTGACCGTCGCAGCATGCTCACTTCCTAGCTTTAAGCTAGATACGTCAATCTTTGGAAGACTAATTTTTCCTGCAAGATGTTCTCTCTGAAGTCTCGCCTGCGCCTTACTAATCATCTCTGTAGTGTTTTCTTTCCCTACAACTGCGGAGTTTCGACCATTGATATCAGGTTGGCGAACGGTCGGATCACGCAGAAATGTCTCCAGGGCAACATCTGATTTTGCTCTATATGGGCCAGCTGCCTGTGTCATATCGGTGCTATTTATTTTTACATCTGACGTGGCCGGCTGAAGTATGCCTTTTGCTCTCACCGCGTCTAGACCAAGTGCAGCACCACTAAAAGGTTGAGATTGGTGTATACCTTGGTTTGCACCGAGCAACGAGACTGATGCAGTATGATTAATAATTCGAGAAGCGACGTTTGCTCCTAGCTCCTGTGGAGAATCTGCGGTTCGAGTCATCTCTGTAGGCGCCACGCCATTAAACCCTGTAACGCCCTCTAATTCATCTGGGCTGATGACCAATTTAGCAGAGGCTCTTACCTTTTCACCCGTCGTCGGATCGACTGCCATCGTAGCTTGATCATCAACATCGTCATATAGGGCTGCAGACTGAATTTGTAACTGAGGCCCAACTGATCTACTTGAATCTAGCAAAGCGTGAGCTTCCAATGCTGCAGTAACCAACGAAGAAGCACCTCCAATCCTGTTCGCCACGCGAGTCATAGCTCTATCAATATCAAACCCTGTAACCCCAACGCCCTTAATTACCTCAGTCTCAGCAGAGCCGTCTTGACTGGCACTTTGTTTCTCGGCTACCGAGGCCGACGTTAGTTCAGATGAATCCTCCAACTCTTTCAGCAACCCAAGTGCCTGGGGATCGATTCCCTGAGACCGAGCGAACTCTTCCAAGCCTTTGGCCGACGGTTCCTCGCCAGAAACTTTGATCCTAGTGCCACCCAGTAATTGCCGACTTTCTAGTCGAACTTGGCCACCTTCTGGCAACGGCTTGCCGCCTTCGGCAGACTTGGTAACGTCTACTTGTTCTTTGAGGACAGTGGAGAACGGCGTATCAGAAGGCTTTTCAGAAGCAGGTTTAACGGTCGCTATGTCAAGCATAGCTGGCTTTCCGGGGCGCATAGACGGATTTTGAATCTCTGACATGGTTCACTTTCCTTTCCGGTAAAATGGTGCATATACCAAAAATACAGCAAAACACATGCCAATGTTTTGCTATGTCTGCTGAATCCGCTCCTTAAAGTTAAACTGCTGGAGCGCACTGCTTTCAATTTCTCGTGTTTCTCGAGCAAGGGCCTCAATTTCAAATTTTTCTCTTTCCCTCTGCTCTAACATCTCAATCTTGAGCCTCTCATGCTCAAGTCGAAGCATATGTTTTCGGGCGGCTTCAAAATTAGTTTTTAATATCTCCATTTCATGCTTCGACTTCACTCTCATCGATTGCAATTGTGAAATGAATTGTTGAAAATTCCCAACCTCTGCTGTGTTATGCGATCGCAACTGCACAGCCTTGAGCTGATCGGTGTACTCAATCAGCAGATGATCAAGCTTGTCTCTTCGCTCTTCAGCCGCAGTTTTTGTTTGCTGCACATCTGCTAGCTTTTGACGAGCAATCTTGACCTCCCTCTCACTTTTGGAAAGCAACACACTCCATACCGATTTCATTGTTCAAGCCCTCCAGTCAGTTGAATCAAAAGCTCCTGAGAGTCAGAGAGCGAGACACATTCGTCACCAAGCTGCTGGAGAAGGCTCTCCATCGCCGGTCGGATACGAATGGCTTCATCAAGGTCTAGATTTGTGCCGGGTTCATATGCGCCCACTTGGATCAAATCCTGATTTTGCTGGAAAAGGGTCCACAAACGCCTGAATCGATTCGAGGCACGGAGCTGTTCCGGACTCAGTATACTCGCCATAACTCGGGAAATTGAGCCCGCGAGATCGATCGCTGGGTAGTGCGCAGCATCCGCCATTTGCCTGGACAACATCACCTGGCCATCTAATGAAGCCCTAGCAATATCGACCACAGGATCAGATTTATCATCTCCCTCTGCTAGAACAGTATAGATAGCAGTAATCGAGCCATAGCCGTGGCGTCCTACACCTGCCCTCTCGATAAATTTCGGCAGAACCGCAAATACCGAGGGCGGATAACCTTTTGCCGTAGGTGGTTCGCCTATAGCCAATCCAATCTCCCGCTGCGCGTGAGCCACCCGTGTCAGGCTGTCGCATAACATTAAAACGCTTTTGCCCTGATCTCTGAAATACTCAGCAATTAGGTGCATTAACTGTGTCGCTTTTAATCTCAATACTGGGGATACATTTGCTGGGGCCGCAACCACTACCGACTTAGCCAACCCTTCGGGTCCTAATGTATTATGAATAAACTCTTGAACCTCTCGGCCCCTTTCACCAATTAAACCGATAATCACAACGTCTGCTACAGTATTTCGAGTAAGCATACCCAATAGAACACTCTTTCCCACTCCAGACCCTGCCACAAGGCCAATACGCTGGCCTTTTCCTAACGTTAGACAGGTATTAATCGCTTTAATGCCCGTATCTAAAACTGTGTCGATAGGTCCTCTCTCCATTGGATTAATTGATAATCCTTCAAGGCTAAGGAAGTCGTCGTATTCAATTGGCCCTTGCGAATCCAAGGGCTGTCCCAATCCATCAATGACACGTCCTAATAGATTATCGCCTAAACCTGCCTTGGAATGGTTCGACCGCACCCAAACCCTGGCCCCGGGAGCCAAACCGCCGGGGTCGTCGAAAGGCATTAAGTAAAGGGTGTCGTCGGCAAAACCGACCACCTCCGCATCGACAAAGGAATCAAAGTCAGTATTTTCAACCTGACAATGTGCCCCAAGCGGGGCCATGATGCCTTTGGCCTCCAGTGTAAGTCCTACGACACGAACTAATTTGCCGCTGCGAGCGGCATCGGAAACTCTGGAATGGGCGACCAGATCATCAACCTGAGAGGCAAAACTAAGCATCTTGATTTGTTTCTAAGCCCAGAGTCTGCTCTTCAATGGCAGCACCAGGATCGTCATGGGCCATATCTGAAATCACTCCGTCCAATTCTCCGTGGACGTTTTCCTCAGCAACTATGGCGTCTTCAACGTCTAGCTCCTGATCTGTCTGCGGGGCGGCAACAGGATCCGATTCATCAGTCGATAAGGAAGATCCTTCTAAAACACGCTCTTCAACCTGATTGGTAAATTCTGCGCCACTATCTACCGAAGATGTGACCTCGGCAGAGAATCCTAAGACCTGCTGTGCCAAACGAGAGAGGCGTTGCTCAATAAGATCTTCGATAGCCGAGTCATCCTTTGAAATCCTGATGCTGCCTTGAGAAAGGCCACGGTCAGACCTTAACTCGATCCCGCTATATTCGTCATAAAGCTCCTCGCCAAAATGATCTCGATCTGACGGGTGCATGAAAATAATTATTGGACCTTCACCTTGTCCTTCAATGTCGTCTAGGGCTGCCTTAGTCAGCCGCTCTATGGCGGAAGAGGACAAAGACAACTCGCCACGAACAAGCTGCTGCGCCAAATGCAGCGCCAATTTCTTAAGCGGCTGATAAAATTCATTCATATCGTTTTGAGCAACGCGCAATGATGCGACCATCGCTTCAAAACTATCCTTTGATTTTTGAAAGCTCGCTGTCGCCTCTTCACGGCCCTTTTCATACCCTGCATCATGCGCCTCTTTTTTAGCCGCCTGCAACGCCTCTTCAGCGTACTTGGCTGCCTCAGCCTCTTCATCTAGAACGCTTTGAGCTTCGTCTTCTCGGGTTGTTTCTTCTGACTGCTCGGAGAGAATCTCTTCGGGATCAGCCTGTTCAATTGAGGCCTCTCCTTCCAAAGATTAGAGAGCCTCTTCTATCTCTTCTTCTTCGGTTTCATCAGAGTTCGCTTCTACGAGGATTGGGGTCCATTCTTTAAATGACTCTGTCATAGCGGCTGGAGTCTTATTCTCAGCATCGTTCCAACCGATATCGGCATAGGCCTTCGCTTTTCGATCCGCTGCCAGCAAATCATTTAGCCGCCAAGTGACAGACCCATCACTAGACAAAGTCATCGCCGCGGCCCGCAAGGACTATGTCACCAGAGTCAGACAGTTTTCTCGATGTTCGCATGATCTCTTTCTGAGCTTCTTCCACATCCGTTATTCTGATCGGGCCGAGTGCCTCCATATCATCGAGGAACATGACCTTGGCACGCTGCGACATGTTGCCAAGGAATTTCTCTTTGGTCTCCTCATCAGCGCCCTTCAAGGCTCTCATGAGTTGATCACCCTCTACATTTCGCATTATCACTTGAACTGCACGATTATCCACAGCTGCCAAGTTATCAAAGGTAAACATGTTATCCTGGATTGCCAGCGCAAGATTTTCATCTAACCCGGTTACACCCTCCATGATGGCATTTTCCATATCCACTTTAACAAAGTTCATTATCTTAGCCGCTGTTGGGACGCCACCCATGCTAGAGGACTTCGCCGACGAGCTGGAGCTGAACTGTTCCTTCATTATTCCTTCCAGCTCTTCCATGGCCGAGGGTTGGACCGTCTCAAGCATTGCAACACGCTGCATAACCTCGGCTCGCACTTCGGGAGGCAAGAATCCTAATACGTCTGCCGCCACATCAAACTCAAGAACGGAAAGGATAATAGCCACCACTTGCGGATGTTCTTCTCGAATCATCTCACCAATGGAGCGAGCATCCATCCAACGTAAAATTTCAAGCCCTTTACTAGAGGCACCTGGTAAGATTCGTCCAAGAATAGTAGCGGCCTTATCATCCCCCAATGCTCTTTTGAGAACGCTTTCGATGTAATCACTGCTTCCAAGTCCAAGTGCCGTCTGGCCCTTAATAGCTGCCACAAAATCATCCAGAACAAAACTAACGGCTTCCTGTGAGAGGTCTGCAACACCCACCATAGCAGCGCCCAGCGCCTGCACTTCACGAGGGTTAAGAAATCGTATTATGTCTGAAGCCTGTTGCTCCCCGAGCAACAGGGTAATAACGGCTGCCCTTTCAGTAGTTGTTATGACCTCCAGCTCATCTTTGACGGCTTGGGTCATCCCCCCTTCTTCTTCAACTTCCGCTGCTGCTGCTTCGGCCATTATGTATTCTCCTCAAGCGTTCCTCTAACTGACCTTGATCATTTTCCGTATTACGTTTGCGACTCGACCAGCGTCTTCTGCAACCAAGAACCTGACCAAAGCGACTTTATCGTCATAGCTATTCGCAGTGTCCAACATATCAGCAGATATCTTAGTCTTTTTCGGCTTGAGTTTCGCCTTGATATCTTCCAGCGACTCCGGCTCTTCCTCGTCTTGGATCATTGCCAGTTCTTCTTCGGTAAGTTCGCCGTCCGCACGCCGTGTTCGCGTAGTTTCCTCTACTACTTCTACCTGAGGTAGATAAGATTTGAGAACTGGCCTAACCACCACGAAGAGCAGCACGACAAACGTTAGTGCCGCACCCAGACTTTTAGCGGTACTCATGACTTGTGCATTTTCATACCACTTAACTAAGCTCTCCACAGGCACCGGCTTCTCGAACGCAGCAGCCACGACTGTTACAGTGTCTCCGCGTGCTTCGTTAGACCCGACCACGCCTTTCACCAGATTAGTAAACCCCACAAGTGCTGGTGACG